>Ga0123388_1032801_pt1 | contig 32126 bp, 29 predicted proteins | sample T0HHNO3metaT_FD_89916 | JGI IMG/M metagenome (GOLD analysis project Ga0123388, IMG submission 89916) | Methane-oxidizing artificial microbial communities from Washington, USA to study methane cycling - T0-HHNO3 metaT (Metagenome... | ecosystem: Engineered > Modeled > Simulated communities...
ATTGAATAAACTAAATAATTTGGCTACAAAACTCGAACTGGTGCGATAAATTGCAAACCGATCGTACATTACAGAAACCAAGCCGAGCAAGACTAGTAATAAAATGATGTAATCCTGCGTAAGATATCCAACATTGAGTTGAATAAAAAACCATGCCACACCTAATATGGCAACACCATCTAATAATGGCTGCAATATATTAATGAGGCTTCGTCTGCGCTGCAGCACAGATCTGGATTTAGATCGAATAACCATAATACTAAATGAGAACCTAAGCTAACTTATGCGGCGTGTATTTAGCAACAGCCTGCGCCCTGCAAGATACATCTAATTTTTGAAAAATACGCTTCAAGTGATTTTTAACAGTATTGGGACTAATCGTCAAAATCATGCCGATTTCAAAATTAGTTTTACCTGTTTTAACCCAATGTAAAATTTCATGCTCACGCTCACTCAAACCACCCAAATTCAACTCTTCAATCAACTCTTCTTCTGTCACTGGTGTTTCCATATATTCAACACGTCGTAAGGCAGAATCGACATGTGGCATCAATAGACCCAAAACTGAATGTTGCACTTGAAATTCACGCGACTTGTCGAAAAACACATAGATGCAATCATTTTTTCCGCGTGTATCGCGCACACCATAAACTAACAAAGAGTTCATTCCAACCAACTTACGCGTAAAAGGCGTTGGCGACTGCGCATTGATACCGGCAGCATCAAAAAAGTTGATCCGAAACCATCTTTCGCCATTATCTAACCAGCGTTGATGCAAATTTGACATCAAATAAGCAAATACACCCGGCGCATCAATTAGTTTTTGTGTACGAATATCATCGATATTCGATGACACATCAAAGTTAAGATCACCTGTCGCAAAATCACCCCAAGCAGCCACTAAAATATCATGCGGTAATACCTCATTCACACTGCCTTGTAACCAATTAAAAAAATCAACGTGCTTTTGAACAGAAAATGATTTTTGAATCACTCTAAAAACCTGTTCCCAATTTTGGTTTGTTGTATTATTTTCCATCACTGCATGCCTCTCACGATTCATATCGATTAGATGAGGATACAATTGCATTTTTAATACCAACTTTCTAATTTGTTTTATTATTGATTAAAATCAATTGGTTATGATATTTATCATGGTAAAAAATATCAGTATTATGATAATGCATCATCAGTGATGTCATCTGTTCGACACTATGCAGTTTTAATACTGTACAACAAATTATTAACGTCTCTTAATAATTAATAATTTTTAACAATAATCGTTTTATTATAAAGCGTAAATAGCAGGCAAATTTCGCCACCATCCATATACATCCATACCACATCCAAACACATAGCGATTTGGTACGATTAGCCCTACATAATCCGCGCTAATTGGCTTAGTCGTTTCAAGTTTTTTTTCGACTAAAACAGCTACTTTAATTTCGGCTGCGCCTAATAATTTGCATTCATCCACTATGTTTTTTAAAGTGATACCTTCGTCCAAAATATCATCTAATATTAATACTTTTCTAGCGTTAATATTTTTTTTAGGCTTTACCAGCCATTCCACTGCGCTGCCCTCAATACCGTGATAGCGAGTGGCGTGCAAATAATCAAATTCCAGCAAAAATTGTAATTGTGGTAACAATTGCCCAGTAAAAAAAACGCCGCCGCCCATTACACACAGCACCACCGGCGACTCATTCGCATAATAGGTATTAAGCTGCTTGGCTACTGACGAAATAGCTTGGCTGACAGTGTGCTCATCATAAATTAGCTCAGCATTTTGAATATAGCGTTGCGGATCATCAGTGCTCATCAGCTTAGCAATGTCTTTACTTAATAGTCTTTAAGTACTCAGCGAAATCTTTTGCAATTTCTGGGTGTTGAAGTGCTAACTCCACATTCGCCTTCATAAAGCCGAGTTTACTACCACAATCAAATCGCTTGCCTGCGAATCGATAAGCAAAAATAGGTTCTAATTGCATAAGGTCTGAAATACCATCCGTCAGCTGAATTTCTCCGCCTTTACCAGGCTTAACCTTCTCTAAACAATCAAATATTTTAGGCGTTAAAATATAGCGCCCTACTACTGCCAAATTTGAAGGTGCGTCTGCTGGCTTGGGTTTTTCAACAATGCTTTTTAATTGTAGTAAATTTTCAGCCACATTAAATGCATCCACAATACCGTAACTGGCTGTTTCTGATGGCAACACATCCTCAACACCCAATACTGACGCCTTCTTGCTCGCATAAACTGCCGCCATTTGTGCAGTAGCACCAATTGGCGCATCAATCAAATCATCTGCCAAAATTACACTGAAAGGATTATCTCCCACCACTGGTTTAGCGCAAAGCACAGCGTGGCCAAGCCCAAGCGCTTTAGGCTGACGAATAAAAATACAAGAGACATGTGACGGTAAAATAGCTTTTAACACTTCTAACATCGCTTTTTTACCACTAGCCTCCAGCGATGCTTCTAATTCACTGGCATTATCAAAATGATCCTCAATGGATCGTTTATTTCGCCCGGTAATAAAAATAAGCTCTGTGGCGCCTGCGGCTATTGCTTCTTCAGCGGCGTATTGAATCAGTGGCTTATCAACTATTGGTAACATTTCTTTTGGACTGGCTTTAGTCGCTGGTAAAAAACGTGTACCTAATCCTGCAACAGGGAAAACTGCTTTTGTAATGGTAGTCATATTAATTATCTTTCAGTGCAATGTAATTTGTTCAGTCACTATTTCAGTATGCGTAACGCTTTGTAGCTGCGGACTATATTCTTCTACCCAAAATTTTAACTCATTCTTAATCAATTCTTCATTTAACCCTTGAGAATGTTCTATCCATTTCAATAGTTTTTTAACCCAAACTTTATCAACAGGCCTGGCTAACGCTATGCGTAATTTTTCATGCGGCGTGCTAATCGTATGCTCGTCATCTGCAAGCAACTCCTCATAAAGCTTCTCACCCGGACGCAAGCCAACATACTCAATTTTAATATCCTCTACTTGCAAGCCAGAAAGCCGAATCATATCGGCGGCCAATGCAGCGATTTTAACTGGCTCGCCCATATCCAGCACAAAAATCTCGCCGCCGTTACCCATTAACCCTGCTTGCATCACCAACTGCGCAGCTTCGGGAATAGACATAAAATAACGTGTGATTTCAGGATGTGTAATGGTAATTGGCCCGCCTTTAGCAATCTGCTTTCTAAATTTGGGTATTACACTGCCGCTGCTACCTAAAACATTACCAAAGCGCACGATTACGAATCGCGTGCTATCACCAAAATCCAATTCATGTCCTTGTAAACCCTGACAGACCATTTCACCAAGCCGTTTGCTAGCGCCCATCACATTGGTTGGGTTAACCGCTTTATCGGTTGAAATTAAAACGAATTTTGCCACCTTATTATCCATACAAGCTTTGGCCAGCGTATGGGTGCCAATCACATTATTGGCTAATGCTTCCCAAACATTACCATTTTCCATCAGCGGCACATGCTTGTACGCTGCTGCATGAAACACAACAGAAGGTTGAAACTGTCTCAGTAACTCTGTTACGCGATAAGTACTTTTAACATCACCAGTTTTATACACCAAATTAATCGTTAACCCTTGTCGACTGAATTCTTGCTCAATGTTATACAGTGCATACTCAGAAATATCTAAACAAACCAATGTGTTAGGTTTATATTTAATAATTTGCCGACACAACTCTGAGCCTATCGATCCGCCTGCGCCAGTCACCATCACTGTGTGATTTTCAATCAAATGCTGCAAACCAGTATTGTCTAATTTAACCGCATCTCGTCCCAGTAAATCTTCTACATCCACTTTTCTAATTTGCGAAATATTCACTTTTCCACTCATTAAATCGTCAAAAGCAGGTACTGTTAATACCGCTATCCCTGCTTCATTCGCTAATTGAACCGCATGTTTTCTGGCGCTATGTGATGCAGACGGCATAACAACAATAGCGTGCTTTGCCCCTAAAGAATCGGCATAATGTGCTAATCGATTCAGTCCGCCCAGCACTTTTACACCTTGCAATTGGCGGCCATGCATCGCGCTATTATCATCCAACAATCCAACTACGCGCCATTCTGTACTTCTGGCTAAATCTTTTACCAACGCAATTGCCGCTTCGCCTGCACCTAGCAGCAATACTGGCTCACCTCGCATATGCGTGTGCCCATACAACGCATAATCTTTCCAAGCTCTGTATACAAAGCGACTACCGCCAACCATTAAAATCAATAGAATTGGGTCAAGAATCAGAACGGATCTCGGTACGAAATTACTCGGTTTAAACATAAACAGCAATGTCACCACCAGCAATGCAGCAGCTAAAACCGCTTTTAGAACACGTTGTAAATCCGGCAAACTGGCAAAGCGCCATACGCCTTTGTAAAGGCCAAACTGTACAAAGAAAACCACTTGTAGCGGCACGGCCCACAACATCACCTGCGTAAGCGAAAGTATAAACTCTGGTGGAATATTGAAGTTAAACCGAAGCAGATAAGCCAGTATCCACGCAAAGCTGACCGCAAGTAAATCGTGGATAAATGCTGACGCTATTCGCCAATTAAATAATCTTTTAACCATGTTTTAATTTATTCGTATTTTAGTTTGGTAAAAATAGCTTAGTAATAAGTACATTTTACCTAATTATTCACTTTTTTAGGCTTAAGCGCTTTTTTGAGTTTGCACCCAACATTTATCAATCCATCGCATGATGATTAAATAAGCAATTACCCAAAAAAACAGTGCTAATAAGATGTAAATAATAGACTGCTTCAGCAATAGAATAGCCGTAACGGCAATACTTAACATTAAAAAATACTCAACTATTGCCGTTTTCTTGTGCCCCAAACCCATTTGCACCAAGCGCTGATAATAATGGCTACGATGCGCCTGCCAAATCTTCTCACCAGCCATCTGCCGTTTAATCAGCGTTACCGTCGCATCCATTATAAATGGAGAAAATACCAATATTGGAAACCATACAGGCCACAAAGCATTAAAATAACCATACACGCCAATGGATCCAGCAAGGAATCCTAACGGTATGGAGCCAGAGTCGCCCATAAATATCTTTGCAGGATGAAAATTAAAAAGCAGAAACGCAAAACAGGCGGCAACAATGACACCGTTCATTAAAGCCAGATGCATATCGCCCATCAAATATGCAGCAATCGCATAAGTGGCAAAGCCAAATAAACCCATTCCACCAGCTAAGCCATCAGAGCCATCCATAAAATTAAATAAATTGGTCATCCATGTGATGAGCAATGTCAGCAATATGATTAACCACAATGCCTGATGTGGCAAAATCACCAACAAAAACACAGCACTTGCTGTGAGCTGAATCAGTAATCGCCATTTAACCGATAGTTGATAAATATCATCCGTTAATGAAGTTAACATCAAAATGAAAGGAAATAATACCCAATACCAATTAGTCGCGCTTACTGACCAGGCACTCGCTAACCACGAAATCAATATACCGGCCATAATCGCCAGCCCACCAATACGTGGCGTTAACTTGGTATGTAACGAACGTTGATTGGGTTCATCTAATGCAATATTGGCGATGCGTGTTTTTAATATTAAAATCACCGCAAAAAAAGTGATTAAAAATGATAGAAACAAATATTGCATATTAAGAACGTTCATTTTTTAGTGATTGACGATACCAATTAGCCGTCACTTTCAAACCTTCTGCCATTGTAAAAGGTGGCTTCCAGCCAAGCTCTTGACGAATTTTTGAACTATCAATGGCCAAAGACTGCGTTAGTCTATCAACGCTGGCAGCTTTACCAACCAACTTTGCAAAAAAACGCATGATGGATATTGGGAAACGGAAAAGATAACTTGGTTTATTTAATGCAACAGCTATTTTCTTGATTAATTGCGGCATTGAGACATCCTCCCCATCACTCACCAAATATGTCTGCCCTGCGGCTTTTGAATGAGTAGCGCAAGTAATAATCGCATCTACAAAATTACTCACATAAATAAAGCTGCGTTTATTATTAATATTCGCCAATGGTAAAGGTAGCTTTCTATTGAGCAACTTCAACAACGCTGCGAAATTCGCTTTAACCCCTGTCCCATAAATTAATGGTGGCCGCAAAATTACTACTTGCATCCCCGTTTTTTTTTCTATTTGTCTCAATGCTTTTTCAGCTTCATATTTTGAAACGGCATATGGATCTTGCGGGTTTGGCAAATCATTTTCAGTAAATGGCTGCATTTCAGTAAGCTCGCCATTCACCTTAATAGAGCTTACAAATACAAATCTTTTAACACCAGCCTTTACAGCCGCTTTAGCCAAATTAACAGTGCCATGCAAATTAACGGCTAAGAAAGCTTCTAAAGGATTGATTGCGTTATCCTGCATCACATGCACGCGAGCAGCTAAATGGATTACAACATCACAACCTGACAATGCACTCTGCCAAGCATCTTTTGCAGCAAAATCAGGAATAAAAAAGCTGTTCATATTTGAATCAGTTTGTTGACGTGTTACTTGCAACACTTGAATATTCTGATCTTTTAAAGTTGGAATGAGTGATTGTCCAATAAATCCCGATGCACCAGTTACTAAAATTTTCATCATTAACAAATCAAAATACAAAACTTGCAATTAAAACAAACAAAACAAACCGATCTAAAGCAAATCTTCTTGCTTGCGGCACATATAGGAGTAGTTTAATTTGGGAAATAAAGCTTTTTTGATTTAACAATTTATTTAGTTTTTTTAAACCTGCGTTGTCTGAAATTAATGCCACCACTGCCGCAACTTTAATCACTTCTGCACGATACCAACCTTGCTTGAGTTTTTTCAGTCTGGCAAGTTTTGCCTTTAATCCAATATTAGCACCCACAACATTATTGGAGTGTTGTCGATATAACATTGAAGGCGTGGAATCAATTATCCACTTATGTCCATGCGCCCTACATATCGCGTAGGTGAGCCAATCGTGTAATATAACCTGCCGTGCAGGGCTTTGCGCGTCCATCAATTGTTCGCGCACTTTGTTAATTAACCAAGGTGTCATTAAAAACGTACATCCTGGTCCTGCTGACTCAAACAAAAAATCCCATTTTTTTTGAGGTTGCGATTTAATAATTTCTTTATTTTCACCATTTGACCAAAAAGCCATTACATTTGAAGAAACCCCGTCCGCTTGATTATATTTCGCCAATTGAATATGATTTATTAGCTTATCTTGTCCCCAAATATCATCTTGGTCAGCAAAAGCGATGTAATCATAGCCATCAATTTTTGCATCCAAAATCAATCTATAAAAATTTTTCCCTGCTGACCCCAATATTGTAACTGATGGTAATACTTCAAATCTTTCGTCACTTAATTTACTCAAAACATTGGGGGTGTCATCGCTAGATTGGTCATCAGAAATAACGATGTGAACAGCAACTTTTTGTTGATTTAAAATACTATCAAGCTGTGCTGGCAAATAATTGGCACCATTAAAAGTTGCCAAAAGTACCAATACTTTAGGGTGCGGGTATTGATCCATCAAATTAAAATAACTTTGATTTTGCGTTAAGTGTTACCTCACGAAAAGCTACCCAAAGCCTACCGAATTCGCCATTACTAACGCGCCCTAGTGCTAATAATGCATATCCCCAAAAACATGCAATCCACTTGGGAAACTTTAATATAGGCATACAACATATCCAAAATAATATTTCATGCTTATATAACTGGTGCAAAGCAATAAAAGAAGCCTCAGTACCGACTTTTTTTTGCGTTTTTCTTAAATTAATAAGATGGATTGGTAAAAAATACCATAATAATTTTCTGTTAATACGATTAATAGTTGCTTTATCAAGCCCTTTAAGCATAAGGTATTGCAATGCATTATTGAATTCAATGGTAAAAATATTGATTACGTTGTAATCTCTACTCTCAATGCGTTTAGCAGCTACCAAGTATTCATTCACGTACAAAGTATTAGAGTTTCTACTAATCGCTTCATAAAATAAGTAGGTCTGTACTAATGCAGTTCCTACAAATTGATTAGCATCAATACCCATCATGCTATTTCGATTGATAACTAATGATGATATAAATGCGGCATTAGTAGCACATTTTTCTACAAAAGCATTATTACTTTCAAATGCTAATGGCTTTACAACTGATTGCTTAGGTTTTTCTTTTTTAAAATTATTATTGTACCCATAAGCACTAATAAAAACAGCACCGTAATTACCTGCTGAAAGTAAATCCGTTAATTTGCGTAACGCACCTTCCAAAACAACATCATCATCACCTAAAATAAGCACATAACGCCCTTTTGCAAAGTTAAAGCATTGAGCAATGTTTCTATCAGATCCTATGTTTTCGGCATTGCGCACATAGTTCAGAGATAAGCCGCTATCAAGATATGTCTGCACTACCTCGGCGGTATTATCAGGTGATGCATTATCATAAACAGTGACATCAACATTATTGCCGACTGCTATAACTTGAGGCAGTAATTCATCTAGACATAACTTAAGCCAATTGGCGCGGTTATAAGTAGGTATAGCAATGGAAAGAATGATTTCATTCATCATTTAGACTTCAATTAATTATGCCAAAGCTTACGCGAACGGTTCCATAGCCATAATGCGCTTGGCAATCCATACACCAAATTAATCAGCATTAAAGATATCACCATTCCCGTACTTGCATATAAGCGGCCAAAAAACCACATTGATAAAGCAGTTAACACTGCACCAATTAATGACAAAACCATAAATGGCTCACGTTTATGCATGCGAAGATAATGAGCTAAAGCACCAATAGCGTGTGATAAAAAAAATGCAACGAATAAATAAATCATATCGACTAGTGGTAATAAGCGATGGATTAGCGGGTGGGCTGAAAATACATATAACAAAACACTCAATACAATCACTCCTATTAAGCTTACCATAGTTGACTGCCAAAACACTCTGGCATACAGTGCATCTAAAGCAGGCCAATTTTTGTTTGATACTAACTTCACCATTGCTGGAGAATTTGCTTGCAGCCAGATGAGTGGAATGATGGTTATAACGTTTGCTACGACCAAACTCATGCCCATTTGCCCAGCAATTGCAGGGCCATGAAAGTAAAATAAAATAGGTGTAAAAAGCTGAAATATAAAGTAGCCTGATACCCAGCTAACGGCTATACGCCATTGCATTGGCCAAACTTCTTTTCCCCAAGAAAAAGCAGACTTATTATGACTGCTCTTCTTAAACACAGCTTCGACCAATAAAATACGATAGTTGCGTACCATCCAAGTTAAACTAAATAGCACGTTAACTAGGAATGTAACTGCCGCTGCATACAGACCTAATCCACCATATATTGCAGCCCACGTCAGTAAACTTGCAAAAAAACCTTGAACAAGTCGTAGTCGATTAATTTGTGCAACTTGTCCACTGCCTTCAATCGCAGCCAAAATGGGAATAATTGGCAAATACATTGCGGCCGCAAACACCAAGAGTATCCAAGGTAAATGCCAAGAAACTTGTAAACTAACAACCTCGTGTTTACCAAAAAAATATAACCCAAATGGCAATACAAACAACAATATTAATATGGCTACGGCAAGATACCATCTGACAGCATGTTTTATAATCGCATGCATGCGGTCTTTTGCGTGTTTAGCGCCCAAAATATCACCGGACTTTCCCCAGGAAAGTAGTGTAAATTCATGGCTAGCAAATTGATTAATAACGAATGCCAAGCCCAATTCAAATAAAACTTGCAAAGCAAGCACACTGCTAAACGTATAAAAAAAACCCTGCTCTGCCACATTAAAATAACTAGCAACTAATAGCAAAGTAACTGGGCCAGCAACAATTTGCCAACTTCTCGCTAATAAAGAAAATCCTACCGCTTGGTTAATGCCTACCAAACGAGTAATCTGATTCATTATTTTATACATCGATACTACAATTGCTCAATAAACTAAATTCTGGATTTATCAACACGCAAACCTTTATCAGTACGTCCGGAAACACGAAAAGCGAATTTCCTCGCCCATTTCGCAATGAACGTTGGCATCATTAAATAGCAACTCGTGATAATTAATAATCGACAACGCCACCCTTTTCCATAAGCCAACATATTAAGTAAATATGGCATTTGATTCACTTCTAAGGCCTTAAAATTAAGAACCACTATTAAAAGCCATAAAAATTCATTTCTTATTTTTGATCCATCACGCGTTATATAAACAAATATGTCATTTATAAAGCATTCTCGCAGATCTTTATCTTTAATAAATCGGCTTGTCCTAAACCATCCGTTATACCATTCCAAATCACCCGCAAAATATCCTGGTACCGTACTAGGTGTATGCAACACGATGTCTTTGCTTAATGAGTAAACCTGAAGTGGCTGGCTGGTCAGCACCCGTAAAATTGAAATCAGCTGAGGATAAGAATCTCCAATTGCCATGTAGGCATAAGGCAAGCTTTTTGTAATGATTGACCGCCGAACAATCGTTGCAGAAATCATACTCACACTTGCAAAAAAAAGCTGATCATTTTTTACTAACTGAATTGCTTCTGTATACTTACCGCGGCTTTTTGGCGACACAAGCCAACCCAATCTAATAATATCAGCTTGCGCTTTTTGTAAAACAGCTTTTAATTCATTTATATTTTCTAAAAACCATTCATCATCGTCACCAATTATCCATGAGTATTCTGAAGATGTTAATTCAACAGCCCTCATAATATTGGCGTTACCGCCAATATTATAATGATTTCGATGGTAGGTTAAATTGGGCCAACTATCCTTGACCATCGAAACAACTTCTCTAGTATTGTCTGTGGAGGCATTATCAAGAATGTGTAACTTAATATCTGTAAGCCCTGCTTTAATAAAAGCATTAAGGGTGTCTTCCAAGTTTTCTGAGCGGTTGTATGTGACTAATACAGGCTCAAGCTTTTTATTATCCCAAAAAATTTCTGACTGCATCATCTACCTTGTTACGTACATAAAAACAAAATTACCATAAAAAATTGATACACTGATAATTTAAAAATACTAATTTTGTTTACGACAATACACAGAAATCAATCTGCCAGTCTCACAAAGCTCATATTTCGTTTCCACAAGTGCATAAACCTCTTTCAAGCCTTGCATGACTTTGATACGCGCCTTTGCCTCTCCCAAAAGTGCTGGCAATTGAATTGTAGCTGGATCTAGCTCTACTGGCAGCTCACCATTTAAATTTTTATCTATATCAGTGTCTACATATACAAAATCAGGATTATTTTTAAATATGTGATTCGATGCAACCATAGCCTCTTTAGGGGAAACTATGTTTGTGAGCAACTCATTGTATGGCATAGCACTATACTTATTAGCTAAAATTGGTAGGATATGATCGTATTTAGAAATAATGAAAATAGCGTTTTGATTGGTACTATATTTTTTTATAAGCTTCACACTTTCTTCAAAAAGCATTGGGTCCATTGTCGATTTAAGTTTCGCAGTATCAAAACTCCATTCATACACCTTATGATGATTAAATGCTTTGTAAGATACATAATTTTTCCAGTAGAAATTAATTGAACCCAACGCATAGATTAAAATAATAGGTGAAATTAAGAGGACACTATACTTCCTACCGTTAGTTTCCTTAGCAGAGTCACACAGACCATGAAAAAGTATTGTTAGCCAAAAAATAAATACGGGTGCAACGCCCAATATGTGATGTATTTGTGGATACCATATATAGTAGGTTAGACTTTGTACAAAATAAAAAGCCATTGCTACTGAAAGTACAGTCAGTGAATTATTTTGCTTGATGACTACATTAGCGTAAAGCAACATACTAACTAGTACTAAAAGTATGAAAATGCTTTTAGTATTTGCCTGCGGCGATCCCACACCTAAAAGCATGTAAATTGCCGTAGGATTAGCGCCAGGAAATGGGTAGAGGTAGAAAAACAGTCCGATAATTGCCAACCCTACACCGAATACCAATAATAATGTTTGCACTTTTTGATCTTTTATACCTTTAAATATTATAGCTCCCGCTAAAGACAAAGTAATAAACAGCCCAAAATCTTTACTCCACAATATAGAAAATAGCGAAAGCATTAATGCGCATATAAAATAGAGCCAGCTATTTTTCTTCAAGTATTGGTAGAAAAAATAAAAAATGATTGCATCAAAAAAATGACGGATTGGATTAAAACCTGATGCTAGATGTATGAGATCCCGACCCAAAAAAACAAGCGCGGTAACAGTTAACAAGGTTGCAAAAAACAAGGTGTTAAATCGTTTAAATATTGCAAATATACTTAATAAAAAAACTGCAAAATAAACTAGATAGTTGGCAAAAAACAATCTGAAATAGCTGTGATAATTTGATGATTCAAATTCTTTAAGCAATTTTGCTTGGAGTGTAGTACTTAACCAACCGTAAACCATTGTTTGGCTATAGGGAGTAGCACCTAGATTAAGCGCATTCATCACACCGAAATTATATCCATGGTGATATAAAAAAGAACCCGCTTTAGATTGGTTAACTAACTCAACTGCATTTATTCGTAAGAAATCCCGCTCTTCTGAATTATATAGACGACTTTGTATACCCTCACTTAAATTCATGCTATTGATAAATAGCTTATCAATACTTTCTTTGTCCTTTTTGGATAACTCCAATGTAGCCAATAAAGTTTTTTCATTAATAGAAAAGGATGTTTTTGTTACAAAATTATTATCTTTATCACAAAAAAATTGATGTTCATTTTCATTATTTACTGAAATTAGCGCCTTAAGAACCAATTGGCAACTCTCTATTCTCTGTACAGAGTAGACTGTGCTGGTTTCATTTAAGGCATGCGATTTACGCGGATCGCTTATTTGCAATCCTGCAATTTTATGTGCATTAATATAATCTAAGTTATCTACTACTTTGCCCGATTTTAAAATGGTTCTTTCTGAAATATTTATATAGTCATTTTTTATCACCATCGGCTTTAAAACGAGTGGTAAAAAAATAAATGTATATTGAATCAACAAAATGACAAAAAAGACTTTAAAAATCCATCGAGGTATCGCAATTTTAGGAGCTGACATGCCTAAAACATAAAAAGGAAACCAACAAAACAAAAGTAGCCATAAAACAATGAATACTGAATACCGATTCAAGTTAATGGAAAGAATAACTACATTAATAAAGACTGTTCCAATAAAGTAAAAAAGCGTTTTGCTTACTTTATGCTGTTGCAATATCGAATCAGCACTGGGCATTGATTTGCTTATAAGCAGATATGCACCATAATTAGTCAACAAAGCAATAATGGACAATACATACTGCAATAGTGAGGTTAGCTTTAGCCCTACTCCTCCCGTTGGTTTTGCCCAAGAATAAAAGCTTGCAGATTCGTAAATTGAAGGAGAAAGGATATTTGCTAAAGTTGATGCAATGAAAATTGAGACTGCTATTAGCCCTAGGCTGTTGATAGCAAAATGTGAAATCAGTAAATTTCGTGTTGAAATTCTCTCGAAAAATTTACCAAAAAAACCATTACGGATTAGGTCACTAATCATCAGAAAGCCTTTACTAAATGCTAAGCATCCATAGTTTATAAATATCTAGCAATCTATTTTAGATTAAGTCTAAAACTTCAGATTGTATTAGTTACCATTATTTAACTCATTAAACCTATAAAATTACTTACTAAACTTACTAGCATGTTATTGAAAAATGCGAATAACCTAATTTATTTTTAGTAAAATTTACTCCCCTCTGAGTTTTTTTGCCATAGTTTCAACAATAAAATATCTTGGTGGATGTATGTTAATTTTTCTTCTTAAATAATTAATCGTTGGATGTTTTACAAAGAATGAATTAACTTCTTTCGGTTGGAATAATGGAACTATCACTCTTCTTGTAAAAAATTCTAAAATTGATAATTTTAATGGGGAAAGTACTGTTTTTTCTATTTCAAATCCTGCACTACTAATAACAGTCTCAAACTCTTCTTTTGATGCGTATTCTCTGAGATGTGTTGGATCCATAGCCCATTTTCCATCAGCAGTTTTGTAATACCACCAACCATAAGACTTCCTCACTAGTGATGCAATATAAAGTGTGCCGCCTGGCCTTAGAATTCGTTTTATCTCTTTTAGTAATTTGTCTTGATCAACATGCTCAATTACTTGAGTGCATACAATAAAGTCAAAGCTATTATTATCAATTTCTGGAATGGATGTAACGTCTGAGCAAAAAACTTTAAAGTCTGTATATTGTTTTAGTCGTTCACAACGTTCAGGTGACAAATCAACGGCAACAACATTCTTAGCCTTTACTAAATAACCGCCCAATTTCAATGCAACCAAAAGAGCACCGTCACCCGCACCCAAATCTGCAAGGTCAACTTCTTTACCCTTTAAAAAATCTCTTACCATTTCAGGAATTTCCTCTGTATGAAAATGCAGAAATGTCCTTGAGTATTCATTAAAATCCATTTTTATCTCAGTTTCTATTTAACGTTTAGGGCCATGAGCTTTTGCCCATGTAATCAACTTATCGTATACAACACCAGGCAATATTCGAAATCCATTCCAAATCAAACGTGATTGCCACGGAATAATTGGTAATCTTGATTTATTCTTAATTTTTTTCTCAATTAATATTGCGGCCTTCTGAGGGGATAGAATTCCAGGTATCCAAAAAGGTAACCCCTCCGTCATTGCGGTATCTACAAAACCTAAGCCAATCGTTGTAACACTAATTCCGTGAGATACTAATCTTAACCTGAGGCTTTCTGTCCAAACATTTACTGCTGCTTTTGATGCAGAATAAGCGCCTGAGTTTGGTGTTCCCCGAAAAGACCCAATACTTGAAATAGCAACTATTTGACCTTTACCAGCAGCTTTCATCTCTTTGATAAAAGGCGTTATTGTATTAATTAATCCAAAATAGTTCACCCTCATCAATTCTTCAGCTATTTGATTTTCTTGATATTCTTGATCCTCTTCCCCACGTATGCCTGCATTAGCAATGACAATATCAATATGACCAACTGTTGCTAAAAAATCGTTCGATAACTTTTTCAATAGCGAATCGTCTGTCACATCTGCAACATATTCATAGACTACTGCACCTTTTGCGCGACACCGCTCTGATACTATATTCAACTCTAACTTACGACGCGCTAATAGGCCCATCGCGACGCCTGGTTTAGCATAAAGCTCACTTAAAGCCGCACCGACTCCAGAGGATGCGCCAGTGATCCAAATTGAACGTATATTTTCATTCTTCATAAATTATATTTTTTCAAAAGGACACTATTGATTTAATTGGATTTAAAAGAAAAACGACTATGACCAAAATATGCCATTGCAACAACTAAGACTGCAATAAGTGCTTGTGAAACAACTGGATTAAGCCCTATAAATTCGACAAAAAAACCGATTAATATAAGGTTAACGATAAATGTAGTGCCATATACAACATAAAATCTTAAGTACTCTCTTAAATAATTCCCTTTAGTTTTGAACACTAAAAATTTGTAACAAATATATGCATTAGTTAAACCAACTATTTGACTTAACACTAATACCAGCATGTAATGTAGAGAGTCGTGTGTTAAATAATATAAACACAGAAAAGCGACATAAGAAAATAGCGTGTTCCATGCACCTACTGCAACGTAGGTTAATTTTTTCTGAGTATTTGGAGAAGAGTTTTTGGCAAAATCCAGTAGTCGCATCATCCTTGGCTTCTCTCTAGATTCAAAATATTGATCAATTTAAGCCCACTTGATTTTTTACTATAAAATTTGGCCGTTGTTTTACCTCTTCATAAATAAGGCCAATATATTCACTCATTACGCCTAGTATGGTGAATAAAATACCAAACATTAATAATACGACAGTCATAATCGTGCCATAGCCAGCAAAAGGCACACCCCAAACCAATGCTTTAATAATGGTTACAACTAATAGTGCAAATGAAAGCATTGAAACCGAAATCCCCATAAAGGTAATAAGCTTTAAAGGAATATATGAATGAGCAAAAATGCCCTTTATTGCTAAATCTATAACTTTAAATGTATGCGCGCCTGAAACTCCGGCAAATCGCTCTGCGCGCTCATGTTTTATACCAACTGATTTGTATCCCACCCACGCAAAAAGCCCGCGTACAAAGCGATTACGCTCATGTATAGAGTTAATGGTTTGATACACTTTTTTGTCAATTAATCTAAAATCACTTACGTTGCTGGGTATTTTTCCATCTGTTAATGCATTTGCAACTCTGTAAAATAACTGTGAATTAAATCGACGAATAATGCCTGTGCCGTTACGTTTGGTGACGATGCCATATATGTTTTCGTAACCCTCTTCCCACTTCTGTATAAATTGGGTAATTAATTCTGGCGGGTCTTGTAGATCAGCTGTCATGATGACTGCAGCATCGCCTGATGCAAAGTTAAGCCCAGCTGTAATGCCACCGTCCATTCTAAAATTTCTGGCTAATTGTAAAATTTTAAACCGTTTATCTGTTTGATGAGCCAACAGCAATTTTTCGTACGTATTATCTTGCGATCCATTTTCAACAATAATTGCTTCAAAGTCGTAATTTGAATTTGTTCCAAATACAGCTTGCAAGCGTGATGTTAATTCACTGATATTGTCTTGTTCGTTATAAGCGGGAATGACAATAGATATTAATTTTTTATTCATATTTTTCTTAACTATTGAGTTACTGATTAATTTTTTGGATGGTTGCATCAATCGAAGCCGTTAAATCGTATTTTAAAGTTAACCCTAGCACTTTTTTCGCTTTTTCAGTTGATGGCACATAGCGGTCTATTTTTGACTCGGATATTGATGGCACGTCTGCTTGTGTTTGAGAACGTGAAGCTATTGTAGTGGCTAAATCCCCTAAAATAACTGCATGGTCTGAACCAACATTGTAAATGGGACAATCGGATGAAGCAGAATCTGCCATCGTCATTAACCATTCAACCAAATCATCTGCATACATATAGCTACGGTAAACTTTATGGGTAGTTTTTACAACAATTGGTCGCTTATTGATCGCATCTTCAATAAAATTCCCAATCGCAAAATGTTGATTTCTGGGTAACCAACACCCAACAAAAGCAAAACATCGTGCGATACTGACATTTAATCCCTCAGCACCCAATTGCTTTATTGCCAGCTCTGCATCATGCTTAGCAACCGCATAACTTTGTTTCGCAATATCCATGTGCACCAATCCACTTGGCATTTCATACTCATTTATTTGCGGAATATTCGAAGGCTGGGTACCATATACAGCGCCAGAACTTGTATAAACAATTTTACTTTTAAGATGAAATTTTTTAGCCAATTCACAATAGTGATAGGTACCCGCTTGTATATTTTTTTTCTCAGTTTCTGGTTGAGTAATATAGTTTCTTACATCAGTTGAAGCGGCCGCGTGAATAACATAATCAGCATTAGGCAAAAAATCTGTGGTAGTAATATCTGCGGATAATAGCTCAACGTTCGCATTTAGTAATTGCGGTGCTTCTGTTTTAAGGACCTGTGTATTTCTAGACATTACGATGACTTTGGCAATTTGCCAAGGCTCTAGTAAGCCCCGACTAAAGGCATCTAAAATAGATTTACCAAAAAAACCAGTGCCGCCGATAATTAATAGTGTCTTCATCATATATTGATATTAAATTTGACGGCTATTTAAGATAAAACTTTCCACCGACTTTCTAGCAATTCAATTCTTTTATCATCTTCTTGCATAATCATTGAGTAATAGTCACGTTTATTTAACAACCAAAGCAATTCAAATTTAACCGCCAAAAGCAAGCCCGTTTCAATATCGCAATCATTTATTGCTGTTGTCGCATCAAAAATAACCTTTCTAGTTTCAAACCGGGTTAAGTTTGTTGCGTGAATTTTCTTTAGCATTGATAACGCGTCGATTGATACTGCACCACCTACAACCATATCGATTTTATTGTCTAAGCAAACTTTACTGGCTTTAACACAATAGTCTGTAACAGCATCGGTATTGATTACTTCTCTTGACCAACCCATTGAGCCAGAAAAATCGACCCTGCCAAAAACCATGCCATCTAATGCATTATCTGTAGATGCGATTTTTGCCATCTCTTCTATATGATTAAATGCAGTGATGGTTTCAACATTGAATAAAAAGTCTGTGTCAGCTTGCTCTTCAATGCTATATATTTTATTTTTGGCATCAATAAATTTCGAAAGCGCATAAGGTGTCTCAACCATTGGCGCAATAATATATTCCACGCCAAGCTGCTTGCTTTCCATTAAATCTCTTATTGCTTCGCAACCACCAATTTTTAAACCAATCTTTAAATCAGCTTTACGTGCAATTTCAATTAACCTTAATAACTCATCTACCCTAGTTCCTTCAGCTTCAAATTCCGCCTTAACTGAAACTGCTCCATGTTCTTGTTTCAGCTTTTTTAAACATTCAAGCATTTGATATTCGCGATTATTCATAATTTTTTCTTTTTAATTAATTAGATATTTAGCTAAAGCCGAAAATTGATCTTCTGGCAAGTTCGGCGTCATTAAATGTAACGAATTAGACTCCATTGCACCATTAGTAGTAATTTTACTGGTTATTTTAGGAAAGTAAGTTTGTTCAGGATCAATGGAAACAATAAATGCACAAGTTTCTTTACTATCAAACATTTTTTTGAATTGCTCATCCGATTCATAACCCACATTTACTCTTATCGATGGCACCCCCCATGCCATAAAAAGTTTTTCCCAATTAGGCAAGCCTAATCCAGTAGTTCGATCGCAACCCACATATCTACCACCAAAGTAATTCCTTTGCGTAGCACGTATAGAGGCATAGCCAGAGTCATCAAAAATAAAGATTTTCAAATTTAATTTATTAATGGAAGCAGTACCGATTTCTTGAATATTTTGAGAAAATCCGCCATCACCTTCAACCAGGATAACTCGTTTATCAGGATGCGCGAATGCAGCCCCGATTGCGCCTGATAAGCCATACCCCATAGATGCCAAACCTTTATTGGTCACTATAGTTTGCTGTGATTTTTGCTCAAAAGCCTGCATCATGATTGTAAATGCTCCACCACTGCTACAAGGCACAATTACATCATTTTCTGCACTCAATTGTGATAGCTTTTCTGCAAAAATGTAAGGCGAGAGATATTCACTTCGAGTTTGATTGATAGGCTCAACTAAAGGTATAGATGCCCTAATTAATCCTGTGTAAGCAAGCCAATCTAAATGTGTGGCATTTTCATTAGCAGAGAAATTGTTATTTACAAGCTTGCTTAAAAACGCATTCGCATCTGCCAATATTGGAAATGCTACTTTAGGGTGCGCTTTATCCAATTCAGCTTGATCAATATCAATTTGAATCACTTCTCCCTTAGGAACAAACGATTGCCAATTGAAACCTGTTTGTTGCATGCCTAATCTAGTACCAACTGCAATGACTAAATCACTTTGTTGCAGAATTAAGTTAGCGCTGCGCTGCCCCCATGTATTAGGTCGCCCAACATAATTTGGCTGATTCGACGGTATACGATCAGCGGCATTCCAAGTGGTTGCAATTGGAATTTGTAAGCTTGCTAGTACTTGTTTTAACTTTCTGGTTGTTGCTCTATTGACTCCGCCGCCAATTAACAACAAAGGGCGTTTTGCGGCGTTTATTTTTTCTATTACTTTACTAATTTGATTGTCATCAGCTTGCGGATAGTCTAGGGCCACATTGTTATGATGTATTTGTGATGAAAACTGCACATCACGCGCTTGTACATCAATAGGCATTTCAATAAATACTGGGCCTTTCCTAAAAACACCTACGTGGTTAACTAAGTCAAAAAAATCACTGAAATCAACTGCTTCTTCTAACAACACAGATCTCACGGCGATTGGTTTAACGATGGATACACCATCGATTTCTTGTATGCCACGCTGACGTAATTTACCTTTTGCAAGGTCAGCCGTTTTGACCTGCCCGCCTATCACTAACAATTCTCGGCTCTCCAGGAAAGCGCCAGCAACGGCTGTCACAATATTAGTTAACCCAGGTCCTGCAGTGACTAATGCCACTGCTTTTTTGCCATTACTGCTTTCATTAAAATATTCAGCGGCAATACCGGCTGCAACTTCATGTATTACAGGAATACAAACTAATTTATGACTAAAACTTTCAATTAAATGCATGATATTTCCGCCGCCCACATAAAAACAATGGGTGTAATTCATTTGCACTAACCAATCAGTTATCTGATCGCTATACTTCATAAAACGCCTTTATATAATCGAATGATGCTTTCAAATCATGTGCTGATTGATCGTTAATGGGAATAAATTGACGATACAAATAACCGTTCTCATTTGGAATGATGATAACAAATTCATCTTTACGATGTTTTTTATCAGATTTGAATTTTTCAAAAGCATTTGCTGACGACATTTGCTTTAAATTTTGACTCAATGTAGAAATATTACTCAGTATGAGCTTAACGTACTTAAATAAAGCTTGCACTCTTGTATTGTTGCTTAATGAAGGATTCAATTTTGTGGAAAAATCCACTGCTATTAACATACCCAATCCAACTGCAACACCATGTGTTATTGCAAAATGACTAGCTGACTCTATTGCGTGTCCAAAAGTATGCCCAAAATTCAACAGCAGTCGAATGTCTTGATCAAATTCATCTTCCTCAATAAATTTCTTTTTTGTTTTTAACGTTAAGGAAATTGCTTGTGATAAATGAGTTTGATGAACATTACCGTCTGTTTGCACGATGTGTAAAAACCGTTCAAAGGCATCATCATTACTGGCAAAACAAATTTTGACTGCCTCACACAAACCAGCAATCACCTCATCTTTTAATAATGTGGCACAAAATTCTGTATGAATAAAAATTTCATCTGGTGGATAAAAGTTACCTGCAATATTTTTATACTGCCCTACGTTAATAGAAGATTTACCACCTAAGCAAGAATCAACCATACCAAGTAAAGTGGTTGGATAATACGTCCAGCTAATCCCACGCATGTAAATTGATGCCACAAAAGTCGCAACATCCTGTATCACTCCGCCCCCTATAGCATCCAGATGGCTTTTTCTGCTTGCTCCTAATGCTCTTAATTGTTCAATAACAGAACCAACTACTTCTAATGTCTTGGACTCTTCAGTGGCGGGAATAGCGATACATCGCTCATTTGATAGAAAAGGATAAAGCTCGAGTACATAGGCATCAATCAGAACATAACTTTGTTCTTTGTTAGCATTTGTTACTTTAGGTAAATTATCGACTATCTGAACTTGATAGTTTTTTACGCTTGATGCAATTTCAAATGATACGGACATCGGAGAATCCAAGATCTACCTTAACAAACTGCCCAGTTACTCCTGAGTTATCTGCGGAACATAAAAAATAAACAGAATTAGCGACATCCGCTAATTCTGCTAAACGTGAAAATTGTGTGGCGTATTTAATGCTGTTAACTTGATTGACTGACAAATTTTGATGCGTCATCGGTGTATTGAGCGCACCAGGAAGTACCGCATTAACTAAATAACCATCTGCGCCAAGGTCATTAGCTAAAGAAAGTACCAAGCCTTTAAGTGCCGACTTTGTAACGCCGTATGACAATTTATTTTGACGTGAAATATTCTGCCAAATTGAACTAATAATACAGAGCTTTGCCGACTTCTTTAATAGTCTTTCTTTTAAAAGAAGATTTAATGACTGGATAATATATACAACATTAATGTCATAAATTTCACGATGCTTATCGGCATTAAACGCATAAATGCTGTCATTACAATTTGCACCCTGAGACCAACATACCGCATCAAATTGACCAAAAGAGTGAAGCTTGCTGATTACTTCAGCGTTAGTTTCAACCAGCGGATTCCAGCAAATTGTATTATCAAGCGTGGCAAGTTGACGTGAAACACATACAACTTCCCAATCTTGATTGTTGAATCGCTGATGTATTGCTGTGCCTATAGCGCCGCTTGCACCAAAAACAAGTACTTTTTGTTTCATCTGCTTGCTAATCGAAATTTAAGCCAAGATATGTTTCGATTTTAGTGGCAGAAAAATCCAGCATTTCTTCTGTTAATCCAGGATAAACGCCAATCCAGAAGCTATCATTCATAACTTTATCCGTGTTTGTTAACTCGCCACTGATTCGATAATTGCGCCCTATCATATAAGGCTGCCTAGTTAAGTTGCCCGCAAATAATAACCGAGTGCCAATCTTGTTTTGATCAAGATAATTCAGTAAATCAACACGGTTAATATTGGCTTCTGGACGAATCGTCATTAAAAAACCAAACCAGGAAGGGTCGCTATTAGGTGTAGCTTCTGGAAGAATTAAAAATTCTTCACAAGAAGAAAGTCTATTTCTTAAATAAGCATAATTATCTTTACGTGCTTGTACAAAGCTATCAAGTTTATCCATTTGAGCTAAAGCACAAGCTGCCTGCATATCTGTAATTTTTAGGTTATAACCTAAATGTGCATAGGTATATTTATGATCGTAACCTTCAGGCAAGGTACCTAATTTCCAACAAAAACGCTTGCCACATGTGTTGTCTTTTCCTGGTGCGCAATAGCAATCACGACCCCAATCACGGAAAGATTCTGCGATTAATTTCAACTCAGGATTGTTGGTAAACACTGCACCACCTTCACCCATTGTAATATGGTGAGCGGGATAGAAACTGAGCGTGCCAATATCACCAAATGTACCCGTGAGCTGTCCTTCGTATCGTGAACCCAAAGCATCACAATTATCTTCAACCAACCATAGATTATATTTCTGACAAATCTCTTTAACCACTTTAATGTTAAATGGATTACCTAACGAGTGTGCGAGCATAATTGCTTTAGTCTTAGGACTAATTGCAGCTTCAATTTTGCTGGCGTCGATATTATGTGTAGTCAGCTCAATATCAACAAATACAGGAACAGCGCCAAACTGAAGTATAGGATTTACGGTAGTAGGGAAACCTGCTGCCACGCCAATTACCTCATCACCAGGCTTAATAGCACGCGCGCCTAATCTTGGTGATGTGAGTGCGGTAAAGGCAAGTAAGTTAGCAGATGAGCCAGAATTAGTAGTAATTAGAAACTTTACGCCCAAATAGTCAGCCAAGCGTTTTTCAAAGGCTTCATTGAACCGACCTGTTGTTAACCAACCATCAAGTGAAGCTTCAACCATATTTTTAAGCTCAGCAGCATCAAGCACTTTTCCAGAAGGTGGAATAATAGTTTTACCTGCTTCAAAAGCTTTAGGCTCATATTTAATTGCTGCATACTCGTCAACCAGTTTAGCAATTTGCTGGCGGATTTCTAAAGGTCTATCCAAAACGTTTTCCTTATAATTTTTATGGTTTAATTGTTGATTATTTAAAATAAATAGCTATGTTTATTACAATATTGCTGATTCGTATTGTTTTATTTGCTCTAAGCATAAAGTTTGCATATCAGCATTTGCTTGATGCGCTTTGTGCCAAACACAAATTTTATCTATCGCTTCAGCTAACTTCCATCTTGGTTGCCAATTCAAAAGCATCTTTGCTTTAGAGCAATCAAGTTTCAAATAATGCGCTTCATGAGGATGATTGCCGCTATCTAATGACCAACTCGCACCTTCACCCCAATCTTTTGCAAACCTTTCCACAATCCATTGCACAGGCTTAGCATCATCGTCATTGGGGCCGAAATTCCATCCCTCAGCATACGCTGATCCATGTTGATATAAATTTTCAGCCAATAATAAATAGCCTGACAATGGCTCTAACACGTGTTGCCACGGGCGTACAGCTAAAGGATTTCGAATGTTGACTGGATTGTTTAATGTGATGGCTCGCACAATATCAGGAATAAGTCGATCATATGCCCAGTCACCGCCGCCAATCACGTTACCCGCACGGGCAGAAGCCAAAGCAACTCCATGGATTTCATATTTACCTGAGTGAAAATATGAGCTTCGATATGCAGCAGTTATAAGCTCTGAACAGCCTTTACTATTACTATATGGATCATAACCACCCATCGCTTCGTTTTCACGATATCCCCACACCCATTCGCGATTTTCATAACACTTGTCACTTGTAACGTTTACTACAGCCTTGACACTTGGGGCATTTCGCACGGCCTCAAGCAAATTTACGGTGCCCATTACGTTTGTAGAATAAGTTTCAACTGGATCAATATAGGATTGACGTACTAAAGCTTGTGCTGCCATGTGAAAAACAATCTCAGGCTTGTGTTCAGCAAAGACTGCAGACAAGCCTGCTAAATCACGAATATCGCCAACAATATTAGTCATACCTTTACTAACATTTGCAACATCAAATAAGCTTGGTTTAGCGGATGGAGCTAAAGCATAACCCACAACATTAGCACCCATCGATTGCAACCACAAAGATAACCAACTGCCTTTAAAACCAGTATGTCCTGTTAAAAGAACGCGCTTATTTTTCCAAAACTCGTGATTCACGACCATACCTTCCACGGCGCTTTACCTGACTGCCATAGTTCTTCAAGATGTATCTTGTCACGCAAGGTGTCCATTGGCTGCCAAAATCCATGATGTTGAAATGCGGCTAACTGGCCTTCTTCTGCCAATCGCTCTAATGGATCGCGTTCCCAAGTAGTTTTATCATCCACAAGATATTCAAGAATTTGTGGTGACAATACAAAAAAACCACCGTTTATCATTGCACCGTCACCTTTGGGCTTCTCATGGAAACTATTCACTTTTACGCCGTTTAAATCTAAAGCACCAAAACGTCCTGGAGGAATTGTCCCTGTTAGAGTAGCTTTAAGTCCCTGTGCTTTATGGAATTTAATCAGTTTAGTAATATTGACATCGCTGACTCCATCTCCATAAGTAAAACAAAAAGCCTCTTCATCTTTTATATAATCTGCTACACGCTTTAAACGACCACCTGTCATCGTTTCTTCGCCAGTATCGACCAAAGTTACTTTCCACGGTTCGGCATAACGCTGATGCACTTCCATTTTGTTATTTTGCATATCAAAAGTAACATCTGAAGTGTGTAAAAAATAGTTAGCAAAGTATTCTTTAATGACATAGCCTTTGTAGCCACAGCAAATCACAAAGTCATGAATACCATGAGCAGAATACATTTTCATGATATGCCACAAAACAGGCTTGCCGCCAATTTCAACCATAGGCTTTGGTCGAACTGATGTCTCTTCACTGATACGGGTGCCTAAACCACCCGCCAAAATTACTGCTTTCATTAATTAACTACTCTTCCATAACTATCATCAAACCGAATAATATCATCTTCGCCTACATAATCACCACACTGTACTTCAATAATACTTAACGGTTCACTACCTTTATTTTCTAAGCGATGGCGATGCGTTTTTGAGATATAGGTGGATTGGTTTTCGTTTAAGGTGAATTCGATTTCGTTATTGGTAATGGTGGCAATACCAGAAACGACTACCCAATGTTCAGCGCGATGTTTGTGCATTTGCATGGATAATTTTGCACCTGGATTCACTACAATGCGCTTGATTTTAAAGTTGATACTTTCTTCTAGGACAGTGTAACTGCCCCATGGGCGATAAACCGTCTGATGGATTTCAGTTAAAACGGGATTGTGAATTTTCACTTGTGCAACTAGCGCTTTAATGTCTTCACTACGGTTTTTATCGCAAATCAAAGTAGCATCTGCAGTTTGAATAACCGCGATGTTATCTACGCCCAAAATTGCCAGCAAACCTGTTTCTGTCCACAGCAAACTATTGGTTGTTTCTTGTGATAACACTTGGCCGTGCGTCACATTGTTTTGCGCGTCTTTTTCATGCCGTTGGTAAATAGAATCCCAGCTACCTAAGTCGCTCCATGCCATATCCACTGGCACTACCGCCACTTTTTCTGCCAGTTCTGCCAAGCCATAATCCATCGATACATTATCAAAGTTCGCATAAGTATCTGAAAAGTTTTCCTCATTCAGACTAACCACTTGCTGCGCCATTTCTGGTTGATATTGTTTCAGCATATTCATAAATGCTTGTGATTTAAACACGAACATACCGCTATTCCACAAATAGCCATCGCTGACAAATTGTTTGGCTTTTTCCACATCAGGCTTTTCGACGAACTTATCGACCTTAAACAACGGCAGCGCGCCATTGTATGTCAGTTGCTGTCCAGTCTTAATATAACCATAACCAGTTGCAGGCTCATGCGGCTTAATGCCGAGCAATACTAAATAGCCATCATTCGCGGCTAATTCAGCGGTTTGCCAAGCTTGTAAAAACGCATCGGTTTTATCGATGGCATGATCAGAGGCAAACACACCGATCAACGCGTTTGGATCTTGCTGATTGATTTGATTCACTGCCCAAGCAATCGCAGGTAAAGTATTTCTGGCGCAAGGCTCTGCCAACACATTACTCACAGATTCAGGCGCGATTTCTGCCAATTGACCTTTTACTTCGAATTTATGATCTTCGTGCGTAACCGTAAACAAATTGGCGGCAGAAACATGCGCTAACAAACGCTGTGTGGTTTGCTGCAACAAAGTTAAATCGCCATTTAATGCCAATAATTGCTTAGGACGTAATGTACGTGATAGTGGCCACAAGCGCGTGCCAGAGCCGCCACATAAAATAATCGCATAACGGTTTAATTGCGCGCTCATGATTGATTGATCTCCATTTGATGGAATTTGATATTAATCGTTTGGTTAGCGTCTTTACGCAGCTCTTCTATTTCAGCTTGTAAATTAGCATGTTCTTGCAATTTCATCTTCAAAAATCGCGCAGTAATCACGGATTTTTCTTCTAAACCTTTAGGCGTTAAAAGATACATATAGCCGAGTTTGTTTTTATTATGATGAAAGTTTGTAGCTTTTAATAAGCCCACTTCTATCAATGCCTTAAGACAAAAATTCACGCGACCTAAACTGATGCTCAATTCGCGCGCTAAATCGCGTTGGCTAATCTCTGGATTAGCTTCTAATATTTTTAAAATTTTATAGCGGTATTCGTCAGTTAACACGAGTCAAATCAACCGTTCATCAATTGAACGCCAGTGTAACAACCTTCAGTCCATCCATGCAAGTAGTACTTTTAATTTTGTACCTAAGCCATTGATTTAGTTGCAATGACTTAACACTATTTTTAGCTCAATTAATTTTAATTTAGCCTATTCCAGTAAACTTCTTAATATCGCGTTGTTGGCGTTTAGTAGGTCGCCCTGCGCCTCTTTCCCTAATGCCATGATCTGCCTCACGCGTGATTATGGCGTTTTCACGCTTGGTTTTACTTTGCTCAGTTTCAACATATAAAAGTGCCGCTTCTGGCGCACCACGGCGAATGTTAGACAATCCCGTTACACTCACTTCTATTTCAAACTCTTTACTGCGCATATTAATCAACATGCCTATTTTGACTTCTTTGGCAGGCTTGGCGCGGTCGCCATCTACACGCACTTTTCCGCTATCAACGGCATCTACTGCAATGCTACGAGTTTTAAAAAAGCGTGCCGCCCACAGCCACTTATCTAAACGGCATTTTTCGTCAGCGCTTTCCGATTTTTCAGTTTTTTCTTTCAAGCAAACCTACTTCAATATTAATGAAAATATTCCAAATTAAAACTAAATCAAATTAAGCTGCTTTTGTTGCTGATACGGCTGGTTACTTTCCAGCGTTTTACGGTAATTTGCCAATTCTTCTTGCACGTGTCCCATGACAGTATTTGGGGCGTAAATGCCCGCCATATCTTGCTGCCCTGCTGCCAGCCCAGTTAAATACTCAATACCTTCTAGCACGTGGTCAATGGTAATAATATGAAACTGGCCTTGTTTAACCGCCTCTACTACGGCTGTATCCAGCAGCAAATGGCGTTGATTGCGTTTAGGAATAATCACGCCTTGTTTGCCGTTAAGTCCAAGCGCTTGGCATACGCGGAAATAACCTTCAATCTTCTCATTCACGCCGCCAATCGGCATCACTTCGCCAAATTGATTCAGCGCACCAGTTACGGCAATGCCTTGGCTAATCGGTAAGCCAGCCAAGGCGGAAAGCAAGGCAAACAATTCCGCGCACGAAGCAGAATCACCTTCTACGCCATTATATTCCTGCTCAAAAACCAATGACGCATTCAAACTTAATGGTGCCAAATGGCTAAAGCTGGCACTTAACCAATTTTGCAGGATAAAAATGCCTTTATCATGATTCGGGCCACTCATATTCACTTCGCGGTCAATATTAATCAGGCCTTTTCCGCCTGGATAACAGCGCGCGGTAATGCGAATCGGCGAGCCGAAACTAGCATCGCCTAGCTCAATATGCGTCAAGCCATTCACTTGCCCTACTACATCGCCATGTACCTGAATAAGCAACTCGTTATCAATGATTGAATCACGAATTTGTGACTCGAAATATTGATTACGCGTCGATTTAGCTTGAATCGCTGCCTGCACATGTTGTGCGGCAACTAAGCTCTCACCATGTGCAAAAGCGGCACTTTCCAACATCAAGCGCTCTAAAAACGCAAAGTTTGTGCTGATGCGCGTTTGGTCTTCCTCCAAACGCTGCAACGCGCCAATCAAGGCGGCAACCGCGTCTTTTGTAAAATGAGCCGTGCCATGTTGCACTGATTTCTGCGCGATAAATCCTGCAATCGCGGCATAATTTTCAGGCGTTGCCGAAATGCGCTCTGCAAACTCCACTTTAATCGGAAAATAATTGAAGAAATCTGGCTGCTCATCCAAACAATCGTAAAAATCTTCACGCGTGGCAATCAACACCAGTTTCACTTGCAACGGCAAAAGCGTGTTATTCGCCACATAACTCGTGCTTTGCGCGTTGCTACTTGCATCCTCAATTTGCAAAGTGCCATTGCGCAGAAACCGATGCAGTTTTTCAATGATTTGTGTGCCATTTTGTTCATCATTTAACAAATCACGCAAATGCAATAACAACATACCACCATCAGCCTTGTGCAGATTACCTGCACGCAACCTAGAAAAATCTGGTGAAACCGAACTATCCGAAGCACTTTCAACGCCTCCAAATAGTGATTGTATGCTGGGATCGTTATCGTAAATGACAGGCTGGCTCAGCGATTGCGCTTGTGTTGCGCGATTATCCACCAACACGTTGACGCGAAAGCGTGCAAAAAACGGTTCGCTGATTAACCCTTCTAAATTGCTTTCCGCATCTGCACTCACTGCTGGTTGCCACGCTTTTAAATAGGACAATGTTTCTTGATTAACCATCTTAAAATATGCTTTTAAAGTTGGCTCATCAAAAGCTTGTTCCAGTTGCAAAATCGCTGCACTTAGCCATTGTTCTGCGGCTGTTAAAATCGTCTCTTGATTATCTGCCGCCACAAAATTAGGTAGCTCTGTCATTAATGCACGTGCAAAACCGTCCATTTCAACGCGCAGTTTATTCGCCATTCCTACTGGTAATTTAATTAAACTTGGCAGGTTAATCTGCTCGAAATTGTAAATCGAGACCAAATCCCTTAAACCTAATAAATCTAAATCTTTTGAATTAACTGTTTTTGCCTGCCTGGCAATGTCTAACATCGCGCTATGCATCAGCGAAGTACGGCCACTGCCGTGCGCACCAAGCACTAATACATTAAAACCTGTTTGCTGCATATTCAAACCAAACAACGCAGATTTTTTTGCTTCACTTTGCGCGACCCAGCCGTGCGCATTTGGTTGCAACGTATTGGTCTGCAATATATTTAGTGGAGATTCAGCGCCATTTTCTAGCAATTCTTGTGTGTTATTAAACGTTAACTCGTTTAACGGAATGCTGGCATTTAAATCGTTTGCGGTTAATTTTTGCATCAATTTGCGGATTTTCTATTTTATAAATGACTTAAAGATGATTGGTTATTTAACAGATTTACACAGAGAATATTTAATGTAATTTATTATAAAAATACTTTAACTATATGTTTATTAATTACTTACTCCATTTTTCAAGCGATTCATCATCACTCAATTTAGCATCCACCCAGCGCTCACCAGTTGGCGTGATTTCTTTCTTCCAAAAAGGCGCTTGGGTTTTTAAATAATCCATGATGAACTCACAAGCCTTAAATGCCTCACCGCGATGCGCGCTTAACACCGCCACCAGTACAATCTGGTCAAGCGGCTTAAGTGTTCCAACTCGGTGAATGACCAAAGTATCAATCAGATTCCAACGCGCATGCGCCTGAGTTTCAATCGCCGCCAGCGCAGTTTCTGTCATGCCCGGATAATGCTCCAAAGTCAGCGTATTGACAGAATCGCCATCATTCATATCGCGCACTTGGCCGACAAAACTCACCAGCGCACCAGCGCTTGGGTTAGCAAGACGTAACTGGTTCAATAATAAACCAACATCAAAGTCTTCAGTTTGTACTTGAATACTCATTCAGTCGCCCATTCAATTTCTAAGCTATTCAATTACTAGCCACCCGTCACAGGTGGGAAAAACGCTACTTCATCATTAGCTTGAATCTTAGCTAAATCATCTACCAAATTATGGTTAATCGCAGCACGTACAACCTGCTTACCATCGAACAAATTAGCCCACACATCTCCGCGTAAAGCCAACCAGTTTTTAAGCGCAGTGATGGTTGAAATGTCACTTGGCAAATCCAACTCTTCTGTCGAGTAATTCACTGCTTCTTTGATTCTGGCAAAATATAAAACTTTTATTTTCATTTTAATTCAATTATTTAGGATTATTAATTAATGTAAATTATTGGTTAACTTAATGGACTAACTATCGGTTTCGTCAATAACATCCAGTAAATCTATTGGCTCATTGCTTAACTCAACTCGCTCAATTTGTTTAAAGCGATTCGTGATTTTTTGGCTACTAATATGTACTTCTTGCGCGTTATCGTGTGCTTGACGAATGTTATCCGCTAATTTTTTCATGCGAACATCAAAGCGCTCAAAATCTTTGCTTAACTTACCAAGTTCATCTTTAATAATATGCACCTGTTTGCGCATTTCCACATCTTTTAACACAGCGCGCGCGGTATTTAACACCGCCATCAATGTAGTTGGTGAAACCAGCCAAACGCGTTTATTCATGGCGTAATTGATAATCTCTGGATGATAAGCATGAATCTCAGCAAATACCGCTTCCGCTGGAATAAACATCACTGCGCCATCGCTGGTCACATGCGGAATAATATATTTGCTCGCAATATCATCTACATGCTTTTTAATATCCGCTTTAAACTGCTTTTTAGCTAAACTTTTCTCAATCTCATTCAAGCTGCTATCAAACATTCTGTGATAGTTTTCCAGTGGGAATTTGCTATCCACGGCAACAGTACCCGTTGGTTGCGGCAGGAAAAGTGCGCAATCCACACGCACGCCGTTTTCAAAGGTATGCTGCATTTTAAAGCTATCGTTTGGTAATACATTACGCACCAAACCTTCTAACTGCACCTCGCCATAAGCACCACGACTGCGTTTATCGCCCAACAATTCTTGCAGGCTAACCATATTCACCGTTAAGCCATCAATTTTCTTTTGCGCTTCATCAATCGTGGCTAAGCGTTCCATCACGCTAATAAACGTTTCGTTGGTCTTTTTAAAACCTTCGTCTAATCGTTCCGACACTTTGCCGCCTATTTGCTCTAAACGGCTGTCGACTATTTTGCCCAAACTTTCGACACTTTGCGTCAACGTTGTAGTAGCTTTTAGCATCGTATTGTTGATTAGTGATTGCTGTTCTCTGCCCTGCTCACTTAAGGTTTTGTGCAGCGTTTCCAAAACGGTTTCGCGCGTTTGTGCCAAGCTGGTATTTTGCGCCAATTGTAATTCTTGCATGGCGTTGCGTGTACTTTGCAGTTCTAGCGAAACCTGCGCTTTCAATCTGTCACTATTATCTTGCGACACAACATTCAAGCGATCTGCCAACTTATTTAAGCCGTCATTTAAATCCAATAACATCAAGCGATGTTTATCTTCTAACTGATTGAGCAATGCGCTATTTTTGCTGCTGGAAAACTCGCGCCACGCCAGCCAAGCCAGCAAAATAAGCGTTAAAACTAAAAGTAAGACTATA
>Ga0123388_1001998_pt1 | contig 31865 bp, 30 predicted proteins | sample T0HHNO3metaT_FD_89916 | JGI IMG/M metagenome (GOLD analysis project Ga0123388, IMG submission 89916) | Methane-oxidizing artificial microbial communities from Washington, USA to study methane cycling - T0-HHNO3 metaT (Metagenome... | ecosystem: Engineered > Modeled > Simulated communities...
CGCCCACTTCGCAAATTGTCGGTACTCAGGCCGTGTTGAATGTGCTAGCCGGCGAGCGCTACAAAACGATCAGCAAGGAAACCGCCGGTGTATTGAAAGGCGAATACGGCGCAACGCCAGCCCCAGTCGATAAAGAATTGCAGGCGCGCGTGCTGAACGGCGCCGAACCGATCACATGCCGACCGGCGGATTTGCTGGAAGCCGAGATGGACAAACTGGTGGCAGATGTAAAAGCCAAAGCCGCGGCGGAAGGCGTGAAACTGGCCGACAGTGTTGAAGAAGATGCGCTTATTGATGGTTTGTTTGCGCAAGTCGGCTGGAAATTCATTCAAAACCGCGGTAACCCGGAGGCTTTTGAACCTAAACCGGGAGCAGAGAGCGCGACAGCGTCAGTGCCCGCCGTTACCCAGAAAGCCGTGGTCGCAGAGACCTACACTGTTAACGTCGACGGCAAAAACTATCACGTAGCGGTGGCATCCGGCGGTGCCGACTTAGTCGTTAAACCGGTTACAGTACAGTCCGTTTTGGACAGCGGCCCCATGTTGGCAGCCACTGCGCCTATCGTCAGCGGCAGTGGTGTTGTGGAATCGCCGCTGGCTGGCGTGGTGCTTAAAGTCAATGTCAATGTAGGCTCTCATCTCTCCGAAGGCGATGTCGTTTTGATTATGGAAGCGATGAAAATGGAAACTGAGATCCGCGCCAAAGTAGCCGGTATCGTCAGCGCGGTAAACGTTCGTCAGGGGGATTCCGTGGCGGTCGGCGATGTATTGGTCACCTTGTAATATTTCTTATCGTTTAACGTGGTCTCGGGCCGTTAGCTTAGGCCCGGGATCTAAGTAATTCGCTGATCAGCGATTCGCGCCACGCTACTGGCGGGTGCGATGGCGGTGATTCTGATCAAACAACCGATTGAATACATAATCCATGGAAAATCTTAGACTGTTGTGGGAAAGCACGGGTATCTATAACGTTACCGGGCCGCAAGTCATTATGATGGCGGTGGGGTTTTTGCTGTTGTATCTGGCTATCAAAAAAGGCTTTGAACCTTTGCTGCTATTGCCGATAGGATTTGGCGCGGTGCTGAGCAACATTCCGGTGGCCGGCATGATAGACGAAGGCGGCATCCTTTATTACCTATATGGTGGTATCAAGGCAGGCATCTTTCCGCTACTGATTTTTATGGGCGTCGGGGCGATGACCGATTTCGGCCCGATGTTGGCTAACCCTAAAACTTTGTTTTTAGGGGCCGCCGCCCAATTCGGGATATTCGCGACTCTATTCGGCGCGTTGGCGTTGAATGCCGTTCCAGGTATGGATTTTACGCTTAAGCAGGCGGCGGCGATTGCCATCATCGGTGGTGCTGACGGCCCCACTGCGATCTATGTGGCTTCCAAATTGGCTCCGGAATTGTTGGGAGCGATTGCGGTGGCCGCGTATTCTTACATGGCATTAGTACCCTTGATTCAACCGCCCATTATGCGCGCGCTGACCAGCGAGCAAGAGCGGCGGATAGAAATGCAACAACTTAGAGTGGTTAGCAAGGCCGAGAAAATCGTATTTCCTTTGATGTTGCTGGTGTTGACCGCCATGTTGCTGCCTTCTGCTGCACCGCTGGTGGGCATGTTTTGTTTGGGTAACTTGATGAACGCCAGCGGCGTGGTCGAAAGACTGAGTAAAACCGCGCAAAACGAATTGATCAATATAGTCACGATATTCCTGGGTTTGTCGGTCGGCTCCAAGCTGAGTGCCGAGGCGTTTTTGAAAATGGAGACACTGGGTATTTTAGGCCTGGGCGCAGTCGCTTTTTCTATCGGTACTGCAAGTGGTGTGCTGATGGCCAAAGTCATGAACCGTTTCAGCAGTACGCCTATCAATCCGTTGATTGGTGCTGCCGGCGTTTCCGCCGTGCCCATGGCAGCGCGGGTGGCTAATAAAATTGGTTTGGAAAGTAACCCGCACAACTTTTTGTTAATGCACGCGATGGGACCGAATGTGGCTGGTGTGATCGGCTCAGCAGTCGCGGCGGGCGTGTTGTTGAGTTTGGTTCGTTAGCGCCAAAACTCTGTATGAGTGCCCTGTCAGCCAAGGACCAGCCGATTAAGGTGCTTTGGCTGACATCAAGTTATCCACGCAGTAAAGACGACAGTGCATCGGTTTTCTTGCGCTATTTGGCGGAAGCTCTGGCAAACCAGAAAGTTAATCTTTATATCCTCTCACCGGATCATCCGGAAGCAATCCCTACTACGCAGCCTGACGGCATAGTTTGTCGCCATTTTCGTTATTTTTGGCCGCGTAAGTGGCAAATGTTAGCTTACGGCTCAGGGATTTTACCCAACTTGCGAACCGCGCCTTGGTTGTTGTTGCAGGTGCCTTTTTTCATTCTGTCTATGTTTATTACTGCGGCCGCGATTATGGTTGCCCGCCGGCCGTCGTTGATACACGCCCACTGGATTTTCCCGCAAGGCACGGTAGCGGTATTGTTAGGCAAGCTGTTCAAAATCCCGGTGTTGGTGACCGCGCACGGTGGTGACGCTTTTGCGTTGCGAGGTAGCGTTTTAGGGGCTATCAAACGCTGGACCATAAAGCATTGCGCAGCTTGGACCAGCAACACCGAAGCCACTGCCGATGCCGTAGGCCCGGATTTGCCCAAGCCGCAGATTATTCCCATGGGCATAGACTATGAAAAATTTGCGGCCGGCAATGCAAAAGCTATTCTCAAGCCAAACAATCAGCAAAAAACAATTCTATTATTTGTCGGGCGCTTGGTTGAAAAAAAAGGCGTGGCCGATCTGATAGTGGCGGTTGCTGATTTGCCTAAAAACCTACTTGATCGCATTGAATTATGGATTATTGGCGATGGCATCGAGCGTGAACGTTTAAAAATGTTAGCGGTTGATTTAAAGATTGAAGATAAGGTGGTTTTTCACGGCAGATTTCCGAACGCCATCTTACCGGACTACTATGCGGCAGCTGATATTTTCATCGCCCCATCAATTGTCGACAGCAATGGCGATACGGAAGGCCAAGGTGTAATTTTATTGGAAGCGATGGCTAGCGGCACTGCTGTGATAAGTACGCGCACTGGTGGCGTTGCCGAAATAATTGAGCATGGAAAAACGGGGTTGTTAGTTGATCCTAAGCAAACAAAATCGCTTTCAAAGGCGATTGAGCAGCTATTGGTGGATGAAACTTTAAGAAAAGGACTGTGCGCATTTGGGAGGCTGGCTGCCGAACCTTATGATTGGAAAGAGATCGCCAGTAAGTTTGTCGCAATTTATAGCCGACAGTCATAGAGTAGTTAAGCGGTAATGAACATCTACTTCCTGTGTAAGCGGTATTACACCAACAAAGATCTAATTCATGATCGCTTTGGGCGGCTTTACCATTTGCCGAAACAATGGGTGACCCATGGTAGCGATGTTTTTGTTGATGCCATTGACTATCGAAATAACACAGAAATAAGCGTTAACGAAGCGGGTGTTTCTTTTCATACCATTCCAGCAACGGCAAGCAAGATACCTCGATTTCTTCTGGATGCCTATCGCAATGCTTGTATTGCCAAACCGGATGTTCTCATCGCAAGTGGCGACATTTACATTGGTTACCTAGGGCTTTGGATAGCAAGAAGACTTGGAGTGCCATTTGTCTACGATGTGTATGATTATTACCCGTCTTTTCGGATCAACCGATTTAAAGGACTCGCTTTGCTGTTTGATCATACGGTTAAGAAAGCCGATTTGGTTTTATGTGCAAGCCAACCTCTGTTACAAAAAGTCCTTACCCAACTTAACCAAAATGCCCTATTAATCGAAAATGGAGTTGATACGGCCTTATTCAATAAAGGTGATCATTTACGGGCCAGACTGGCGATGAAACTGGTGACCGATATTCCATTGGTTGGTTATTTCGGTTCAATTACGCCGTCCCGAGGACCGCTTCTGATCGAAGCCTGTCGACGAGCCAGATCGGCTCTGCCGAATTTGCGTCTTGTATTGGCCGGACGAGTAACGGATGTATGCTTTGACGAGCCGTGGATAGACTATTTTGGTGAGTTGGAACAATCAGACATACCAAAACTTATACAGGCTTGTGACGTGGTATGCGTGCCGTATGCCGATGATACATTCAATAGTATGTCCGGCGCATGCAAGATTGCGGAATACCTTGCTTGCGGAAAACCAGTTGTAGCTACACGGGTTTCCAATCACGAACAGATCTTTAAAGATGCACCGTCATCTATTTGCGATCCCGATACAGTCGATATGGCAAAAGCAATCCTCTCACAGCTTCAGACCCCAGAAATAGCTTTGTTTCCAGAAGAGTTAGCTTGGCGATTAATTGGTCAAAAACTTTATGAAGCTTTGACTAAACTTGCCGGATGAAAAATCTTTTTATCGTCATTACCGACTTTAATGGCTACACGCAAACCCGGCGTTGTTTGGAGGCCTTGGCCGCAAGCCAATATCGTACGTTTACTGTTTTGGTAGTCGATCATGGCACCAATGACACCACGCGGATTGGCCTGGCTAAGGATTTTCCAGATGTGATTCGCTTGGAAGGTTCATCCGAACTTTGGTGGACTGGCGCAACCAATTTGGGGATTCGTGCGGCTATAGAGCGTGGCGCGGACTATGTGATGTTGCTAAACGACGATTGCTATGTGGCGCCGGATACTGTGGGTTACCTGGTCCAATCAACTGAAGCATATCCCGAAGCCATTATTGCTCCAGTACAGCGCGATTGGCAAAGCGGACAAATCACGTCTATCAGTCCCAGTACCTGCTTTTTGTTGGGGTTTTCCACGATAACAGGCCCCAAGAAACTCAGCGCTAAGATGCTCACCCAAGATGTTATCCCCGTCAAACTAATCGTTGGCGGCAGAGGAGCGCTAGTTCCCGTTGCGGTATTTAACAAAATAGGCTTGTTCGACGAAAAACGCTTGCCACATTATGGTGCCGACCATGATTTTTATTTACGTGCCAGAAAGCAGCAAATTTCGCTTAATGTAGCGCCTCATGTATTCGTGGATATTGATTCGCATAGCACCAGTCAGGCTAGTAATCCAGCTAGGCTTAGCATTTTTGGATTTATGCATTCTTTGACCAGCACTAGATCCCATCGCAATCTGCGAGATGTTATTACTTTATTCAAGTTTCACTATCCTGTTTCATGGCTATGCCAGCTAGGAGTAGCGCTATATTTTGTCCGCTATTTTCTTGTATATTTATTTAATCGAGCGAGGTATGTTGTTTGGTAATTAAAAGCAATTAATTAATGTATTAAATATTATTCGCTTTAATTTTTTATTGTGTAAACCGGTATTAAAATAATAGCTGGCGAAAAAATTGAGAATTCTTAAAAAATTTATATTTGAGTATAAAGAGAGTATTGTTCTAAGGCGTTTTATAAAGTTATTTAGTGTTGATGGCTTTGTTAAAGCTTCAGGGATAATTTTTTTGCCGATATATCTGCATTTGATGACGCAAGAAGAATACGCTGTATTCAATTATATGTTGTCAGTTATAGGTACTTTTGGGCTAGTTCTTAATTTTGGATTATATGTTTCTCAGATAAAGCTATATCATAGTTTGCGTAGTGAAGAAAGGGCGTCTTTATTGTATACAATTAATGTTATTTTAATTGTTTTTTTAATAATATTTCTTGCTCCATTATACTTTTTTGGTTGGGATGATGTTCTTGTTAAGAGTTTATTTTCTAAATCTATTGCTTATCATCATTATAGATGGCTAATATTAATTGGCATGATAAGCTCAGTGTACTCATGCATGTTATTGTATTTTTTTATGGCGGAGGAGCTTGTTGCTGAGCAACAGTTATATAACCTATCTCGCTTTATAATCGGCACTGTAGTTGGAGTCTGTGCAATGTACTGGTTGTCAGGTGATAAGGCTGATATACGTGCAAAAGCATATTTATTCAGTGAAATATTCGCACTTACATTTTTTTTTCATTTTTATATTAATGTTATGTGTCCAAAGGTAAATTTAGGGTTGGCAGTAAAAGCTTTGAAAATAGGGTTGCCAATAATGGGCTCGGCTATATTGGGGGTTTTTGTTAATTTTTCTGATAAATATTTTATTGAGAAATATTGCTCGTTAGCTGATTTGTCGGTTTACTATTTGTCATTCACTTTAGCGAATATAATTACTATTGTTTTTTCGGCATTCCAAAATGTTTGGCTTCCTTTGTTCTTAAAGGAAAAAGATGTGTCTCTGAATCTGGCTAAAACGAAAAAAACATTTCTAGTTTTAGGTGGAGTGTTTGTTGCTATTGCGCTTTTTATATGGTTTGGTTTGTTTATGGCGATATTCTTTGAAATAATAGATGAAAAATACTCAGGTGTCTTGCGGATTCTACCTTATGCAATGATTACATGTATTATTTCAGGGCTTACCGGTTTATTAAGTAATTATGTTATATACTGGAATATGACTTTTCTGACTATTTTATTCGGTGTGTTTGTTGCGTGCATCAGTTTGCCGCTAAATTATTTTGGATCAAAGCTCTATGGTATTCTAGGGGTTTCAGTTGTTGGTGTGCTTGTAAGCGCAGTGCAGTTTAATTTATATTATATTTTTATTCTAATCAAAAAGAAACAGTACGTGAATATTTGAATATTCGGCTTCGTATTTTCGGTCGGCGTGTTTGTTTTATATAATGGAAAGTGACTTAAAGAAATTATGGTATGCTTTTCGTTATTATTATCGTGACTAGTCGATAAGCATCTGTTGCTGGGATATTACCATATAGCTTACATTTTACTGAGGCAACTTTTTTAAGAAAAAATAAATATGGTTAAAAGTTTTATAAAAGTAATGCTATCAATTTTTTTTAAGAAATATCGTGAGCCAGAAAAAGAAAGATTTATAAAGTTGTATGATCATGGTTCTGGTAAGTGTATTGAAATGTTTTGGAGAAAAGATAGCTTTATAGAATCTGAATTATATAAGTATGGTCTTTATGGTCGATGGGAAAGGCAGTCTCTTAAGATTTGGGCTGCTTTGTCAAAACGAGCTCATTTAATATTAGATGTCGGAGCGAATACTGGTGTATTTAGTCTAATTTCTCAAAGTAATAACAGTTCGGCGAAAATTATAGCGGTCGAGCCAATACAGATAAATTATGAGTTATTGGAATTAAATATAAAAAAAAATAATTTTCCTGTCAGTGTTGAACGGATAGCGTTGTCAAATTATGATGGAAACGCATCAATGTTCATGCTGAAAGATAGATTAAATTATATGACATCTATTAACGATAATAGATATAAACTACACCCTGAGGTTGCTGGAGATACTAAAATTATTGAGGTTGTCGTTGATGTTAAGCCCTATGAGTATTTACAAAATAAGTATTCGCTAAAAAATGTTGATTTAATTAAGATCGATGTTGAGGGGCATGAATTTTCAGTTCTGGAGTCGATGTATCCTGAATTAAAAGTGAGCTTGCCGTCAATCGTGGTGGAAATAATTAGTGATGATAGTGCAAATAAAATTAATAAGTTGCTTGAAGGTTTAAGTTATAGATATTTTTCTATAGATGAAGTTAAAAATAGTTTAACTTTGGTGTCTGGCCTTTGGAATAACGATCATCAGAACTTTTTAATATGCACTCAGGGTGTTGCGGATTATTTAAATAGTGTGGGACTGATGAGGTAATAGGCATTCTTTAGGTATGAAAATTTTAATAGTATCAGATTGGTATTCTGAGAGCATGGGCTATTCAGAAAATTTCTTGCCTATGGCTTTTGGGAAGCTAAATCAAGAAGTGCATTTGGTTACTTCTAATTTGCAAGTATATGCTACCTCGACTGACTACGATAAGGTATATAAAAATAAGCTCGGAAATTCTCAAACAAAAACAGGTGTATTCAAAAATTTATATTTCACGTTACATAGAAATTATTCTGAGGTTTCTCGCTACGGAATAAATATAATTGGTTTGGAAGAAAAAATAAAGAAGTTAAATCCAGATGTTATATACTGCTTTGAGATAAACCTGTTAACAACTGCGTTATTAGCAAAGTTAAAGCCAAAATACAATTTCTGTTTATTTTGTGAAAGCCGAATGCATTCTTCGGTTTTTTCCCCGCCGACTAATTTGATTAGTAAGGTTAAGTTCTGGATAAGCAATAGGCATTTTTGGCTGGAAGATGTTATCAATAATGTTGATATATTTTACCCTATAGCGCCGGACGTTTATTTTAATATTACAAATTATTTTTGTATACCTAGTGATAAGTGTAAGTTAGCTAGTCTTTCTGTCGAAACTGGTATTTTCAATTCTGAACGAAACGAAGTCTCAGTAACAAGGTTTAGAGAAAAGCTAGGGTTTGGTGATGCCGATATTGTTTGTGTTTATACGGGGCGCTTTACGGCAGATAAAGGACCACTCATACTGGGACAAGCAATAGATTATTTACACGAAATTGGTTACGTATTTATTAAAGGATTATTTATAGGCTGCGGTGATGCTGATTATCAGAGTCAGCTTCAGAATTGCAAAGGATGCACTACACTGCCGTTTGTAGAGCCAAAAGATTTGCCAAATATTTATCATAGCTCAGATATAGGTGTGTGGCCGTTGCAAGAATCTACTAGCCAGTTAGATGCTATGGCGTGTGGCCTGCCTATTATTGTGAACGACACGGTAGAAGATGTCGATAGATTTGAAGGGAATGGTATGAGATTCAAGAAGAACGACTTTAAGGATTTAGCAAAAAAAATATTGATTTTAGTTGAAACGGAACAAAGAGTCAATATGGGTGCTATCGGCGCGAACAGAATAAAACAGAAGTATTCTTGGGAAGTTTTTGCTCAACAAAGATTAGTGGAATTTTTCTATTTTATTAATAAAAAATGTACGTTGTTGTGAAAAATTTTAATTTTTTTTTAAAAAAAATCTTGCCTCTGATTCTAATTCGTAAATTTAACCGATATTTTGGTGGTGGTATAGTTTTTGATGATGCTGGTAGTACCTGGGATGAATCCGCTTTGTTGTGCATTGGTTACTCTGCGGACGATATACTTAAAAGAGTACTGGATGCCACACTAACAGTTAAGTGTGGCGATGCGCTTTTCGAGCGTGATTCCGTGCTCTTTTATAACGTTGATTTCGTTTGGCCAGGTTTGTCGGGATTGATGTGGGCAGCGGCTCTAGCTGGAGGCAGGTTAAATGTGCTGGATTTTGGCGGTGCTTTGGGGAGTGGCTATTTTCAGCACCGGATTATCCTCAGTACATTGTCCAATGTTCGATGGAATGTAGTCGAGCAAGCCCATTATGTAGAAGCCGGAAGAACTCATATTCAGGACGACATGTTGCGATTTTATTATTCGATTGATGAATGTTTAGCTGAGAATAAGCCAAATGTAATTCTTTTATCTAGCGTGTTACAGTATCTGGAATCCCCGTTTGACGTTATCAAAAAATTGCCGTTTATAGGGGCGTCAATTTTAATCATTGATCGTACGCCTTTTTCAAAACTTGCGCAAGATAGACTGTTAATCCAGCGTGTGCCACTTTCTATTTACAAGGCTAGTTACCCGATGTGGGTTTTTTCTGAGTCTGCATTTCTAAATAAAATAAATCAAGATTGGTGCTCGATAGGCAACATAAATTGTCCAGAAGGGACGGTTTATTCCAATAAAGGCTTTGAATTCTCTTTTCAAGGTATGTTATTGCAGCGGCGTGAATCGTGATTCTTTTTAAATCATATTATTTTAAAGAAATGTACACCCCCGGATGGCTAGGTGTTTTTGTAAATCCTTTTTATTTTTCACGTTTGGGTTTATACCGCGCTATGACAGAATTCGCTCCTAAATTGAGAGGAGTTTTACTTGATGTAGGTTGTGGTACTAAGCCCTATAAACAGCTTTTTAATGTTAGTGCCTACATCGGTTTAGAGATTGATAGTGTCTTTTCCAGGCAGAGGGATATTGCGGATTATTTTTATGATGGTAAAAAATTCCCATTTGATGATGCATCGTTCGACTCAGTCCTTTGTAATCAAGTTCTCGAGCACGTATTTAATCCTGATGAGTTTCTAGAGCAACTCAATCGGGTGCTAAAGCCTAATGGTAGCTTATTGCTTACGGTTCCATTTGTTTGGGACGAGCATGAGCAGCCTTACGATTTCGCGCGATATTCCAGTTTTGGATTACGCGCCCTGTTGGAAAAACATGGGTTTAGAATCATCGAGCATAGAAAAACTTGTGCCGATGCGTCTGTTTTGTTTCAACTGACAAACGCTTTCATTTTTAAGATTATCCAATCTTTTCCAAAAATCTGTAAGCTACTTTTAACGGTTTCCGTGATGGCAACAATTAATTTATGCGGTATTTTTTTTAGTCGAGTGTTGCCTGTAAACGCGGATCTATTTCTTGATAATATTGTGTTGGCGGAAAAAATTTCTTGAATACATATGAAGGTAAAAAAATATTAATTACGGGGGGGCTGGGTTTCATTGGCTCCAATCTTGCCCGGGTTTTAGTTGAGCTTGGTGCGAACGTTACGCTTGTAGATAGCCTCATACCACAATATGGCGGCAATCCATTTAACATTGCAGATATCCGTGACCGAGTTTCCGTAAATGTTTGTGACGTACGCGATTCATTTGCGCTTGCCTATTTGCTGCAAAATCAGCATTACCTTTTCAATTTGGCTGGGCAAACAAGTCATCTTGATTCTATGGTCGATCCACGCACAGACCTGGAAATCAATGCCACCGCGCAGCTTTCCATATTAGAGGCTTGCCGCAAAGTTAATCCCGGTGTCAAGATTGTTTTTGCCAGTACTCGACAACTTTATGGAAAGCCGGATTACCTGCCGGTGGATGAGAAACATCCAATTCGTCCAGTGGATGTCAATGGCATTAACAAATTGGCCGGTGAGTGGTATCACCTTCTCTATAACAATGTTTATGATATCCAGGCCTGCGCCTTACGCTTAACCAATACCTACGGTCCCGGCATGCGCGTGAAGGATGCTCGTCAAACATTTCTTGGAATTTGGGTGAGGCTATTGATTGAAGGTAATCCGATAAAGGTTTTTGGAGACGGGCTGCAACTAAGGGATTTTAATTATGTGGATGATTGCGTTAGCGCCCTATTACTGGCTGGTGCAAGCGAGCAAGCCAACGGCAAGGTATACAATTTGGGCAGTAAGGAAGTCATTGGCTTAAAAGATTTGGCGCAGATGATGATTGAACTTGGCCATGGCGGTGTATATGAACTGATACCGTTCCCGCCTGAACGCAAAGCGATTGATATAGGTGACTATTACAGTGATTTTTCGCTAATTTCCGCTGAATTAGGTTGGCAGCCAACAATTGGTTTGCGCGAAGGATTAGCAAATACAATGGCTTACTATTCTGAGCATCATCGCCACTATTGGGACGCTAACGCATGATTTTGATGAATGACTTTAAGGCCGAGACTCCGGAGTTACAAGAGGCCATGCTGGGGGCTGCGAAGCGCGTTATCGAGTCAGGTTGGTTTGTGTTAGGCAAGGAAGTTTCTGCTTTTGAGCAGCAATGGGCTTTAGCCTGCGGCTTAGGTTATGGTGTTGGGGTTGGTAATGGAATGGATGCCATAGAGATTGGCTTACGTGCGCTCGGAGTTGGGCTCGGTGATGAGGTTATCACTACGCCTATGACCGCATTTGCTACAGTATTAGCAATTATCAGAGCGGGAGCCACGCCGGTTTTGGCCGATATAGAACCTCAAAACGCGTTGCTGTCTTTGGAAAGTGCAAGTCGTTGTGTCTCATCCAAGACCAAGGCGGTAGTCTTGGTTCATCTATACGGACAGGTTCGTGCGATGGATTTGTGGACGGAATTTTGTGCAAATTATGGGATTGCGCTTATTGAGGATTGTGCGCAAGCACACTTGGCGTCATTAAATGATAAAGCAGCTGGTAGCTTTGGGATTATTGGGGCATATAGTTTTTATCCGACCAAGAATCTTGGTGCGTTAGGCGATGCCGGCATGATTGTGACAGATGATGAAAAATTGGCTGTAAGAGCAAGCCAATTGCGTAACTACGGACAAAGTGTGCGATATCAGCACCCGGAGTTAGGCTTGAATAGTCGGTTAGATGAAATGCAGGCTGCTATTTTGGCGGCGCGACTAAAGTGGTTGCCTGATTTTACGGAGCGCCGGCGGCAAATTGCGTCGGCTTACTTTGATGGTATCAAGAATCCCTATGTCACTTGCCCCGCACTCCCCGAATCCCGATCCGCGCATGTCTATCATTTATTCGTTGTGACTTGCCCTTGCCGTGACGCACTCCAAACATATTTGCAACAAAATCAGATCCAAACATTTATTCATTACCCCGTTCCCATTCATATGCAAGAACCTTGTCGTAATCTTCGCCATGATCCGTTTGGCTTGGTTAACAGCAAACGTCACGCCGACACTTGTCTTTCTTTGCCTTGTCATCCCCAAATGTCGGATGAGGACATAGCGGCTGTTATAGCCGCTGTAAATTCTTTTCAGGGCAAATGAACGAGCATTACGTAACCTTATTTGACAGCCTCTTTTTGCCGCAGGGGCTTGCTCTGCATTTATCCATGGAGAGACATGCAGGAACTTATACCCTATGGGTCTTGTGTATGGATGATGAGGTATTTGAGACGTTGGGGTGCCTTGATCTTCCAAATGTCCGATTACTGCAATTAAGCAAACTTGAGACGGATGAACTGATTCACGTTAAACAGCAACGCACAGTAGCGGAATATTGCTGGACGCTCACGCCATTTACCCCTCGTTTTGTTTTTGCAGCTGATTCATCTGTTCAGCGTGTGACTTATCTTGATGCGGATTTATGGTTTCGTGTAAATCCAAGGCAGATTTTTCGTGAGTTTGAAGAATCTGGCAAACAAGTGTTGATAACGGATCATGCTTACGCCCCGGAGTATGACCGATCAGCAACCTCCGGTCAGTATTGCGTTCAGTTTATGATTTTCAAAAGAGACGGTGGGGAAGCGGTTCGAAGTTGGTGGGAAGCCCGTTGTTTAGAGTGGTGTTATGCACGCGCGGAAGACGGTAAGTTCGGGGACCAAAAATATCTGGATGATTGGACAGAGCGATTTTCTGAAGAAGTCCATGTCTTGATCGACAAGGAGCTTTTGCTGGCCCCCTGGAACGCAACCCGTTTTCCTCATGGCCGAGCGGTCTGCTGGCACTTTCACGAATTACGTATTTTAAAAGGCTTATCCGCGACCGGGTATGCTGTTGATTGCGGTTCTTACCCATTACCATGGGTAACGAGGCGCCATATTTATCGCGAATACTTCATCGATCTGCGCAGGGCAATTAACACCATCACAACTTTTGGGTGGGAAGTGAAGGCACAGCGCAGGTGTACTCTAAACGACAAGTTTTTTGGGCTGCTTCTTGGTTTTTGGAGGCAAGTTTGGCGAATAACCATACATTGGCAGCAGCCTTTATAAGCTAAAAATGCAGTTTTTTATCTTTGTTTACGCTTCCTGTCTGTACCAGGAAATACGGTATGTTTGGTTCTAAAAACCTGAGTTTTTTTGGCATTTGTCATTGCTACACCATCACTTTTCGGCTGAAAACTCGGCACCAAATGCTGCTTACCATTCCCAATTAAATCGGCGCGGCCCATATCTTTTAATGCTTCTCGCAACAAAGGCCAGTTTTTAGGGTCGTGGTAGCGTAAAAATGCCTTGTGCAAGCGCCGTTGCTTGATGTTTTTCGGAATTGCTATGTCCGGGCTGTTTCGGGCGACTTTGTGCAAGGTGTCTTTCCCCGAATGATACATAGCCGTAGCAATCGACATCGGCGACGGTAAAAAGGCCTGGACTTGGTCGGCTCGGAAGCCGTTGCGTTTCAGCCATAGGGCCAGATTCAGCATGTCTTTATCTTCTGTACCCGGATGGGCGGCAATGAAGTAGGGGATTAGATACTGTTCCTTGCCGGCTTCCTTGGAGTACTTATCAAACATCGCTTTGAAGCGGTCGTAAGTGCCCATGCCGGGTTTCATCATCTTCGACAGCGGGCCTTGCTCGGTGTGCTCCGGGGCAATTTTCAGGTAACCGCCGACGTGGTGGGTCACCAACTCTTTCACGTAAGCCGGTGTCTCAACCGCGATGTCGTAACGCAATCCCGATGCGATGAAGATTTTTTTGATGCCCGGCAAGGCGCGAGCGCGCTGGTAGAGTTTGATCAGCGGTGTTTGATCGGTATTCAGGTTCTGGCAAATCCCCGGATAGACGCAGGAGGGTTTGCGGCACGATTCTTCAATCTTCGGGTCTTTGCACGCCAGCCGCCACATGTTGGCAGTGGGGCCACCCAAGTCCGAGATATGGCCGGTAAAATTCGGCGAGGTATCGCGGATGGCTTCAATCTCACGAATGATGGAATCTTCCGAACGGTTTTGAATGATACGCCCTTCGTGTTCGGTAATCGAACAAAAACTACAGCCGCCAAAGCAGCCGCGCATGATCAACACAGAATGCTGAATCATCTCAAACGCCGGTATGTTGGCTTTGCCATAAGCGGTATGCGGCAAGCGCGAGTAGGGTAGGTCGAATACGCCGTCCATTTCCGGCGTGGTTAGCGGCAGTGGCGGCGGATTGATCCACACTTCGCGGTTGCCGTGGCGTTGAATTAACGCGCGGGCGTTGCCGGGGTTGGTTTCGCCGTGCATCACCCGGGAAGCGTGCGCGTATAAAATTGGATCGTCTTTTACGGCTTCGTAGTCCGGCAAGCGAATCACGGTTTGCGTGCGCTGCTTGTTGGCGATAGGTTTGAATTGAATCACCTGCTCGTTTTCAGCCAGTGCCGGTTTATCCGCGGCGGCAAGGGTTTCCGACCCGTCGCCGCACTCCGACCGTCCCTGATCGTCGCACGCCGGTTGTTCTTGATAGGGATTCACGTGAGAAATCACCGCCCCCGGTTTATCGATGTCGGTCGAGTCTTTCTCCATCCAGCCCTGCGGAACCTGTTTCACAAAATGCACAGTGCCGCGTATGCCTTTCAAATCGGCGATGGTTTCGCCTTTTGCCAAGCGTTGGGCGATTTCCACCACTTGCCGCTCGGCGTTGCCGTACACCAGTAAATCGGCCTTTGAATCCAACAAAATGGATTTCCGCACTTTATCGGACCAATAATCGTAGTGAGCAATGCGGCGTAGGCTGGCCTCAATGCCGCCGATGACGATAGGTACGTTTTTAAAGGCTTCGCGGCAACGATGGGCGTAAACATTCACTGCTCGGTCCGGGCGTTTGCCGGCCGCCCCATCGGCGGTATAAGCGTCGTTGGAGCGGATTTTCTTATCCGAAGTATAGCGATTGACCATCGAATCCATGTTGCCGCCGGTCACCCCAAAAAACAGTTTGGGTTGGCCCAGTCGTCTAAAGTCCTCGGCGCTGTGCCAGTCCGGTTGCGAGATGATGCCGACCCGGAAGCCCTGCGCTTCCAACACTCGGCCAATTACGGCCATACCAAAACTGGGATGATCGACATAGGCATCGCCGGTCACCAAGATGACGTCGCAGGCGTCCCAGCCCAGCGCTTCCATTTCTGCGCGGCTCATCGGTAATTCCGGCGCCGGACCGAAGCGGTGCGCCCAGTATTTTTTGTAGCCGAAGATGTTGGGAGCGTTGTGTATCACGATTTTATAATCCGGTTGAAGACGTTGGGGTTGTGGCGTTTTAAATCCAGCAAATAGATGGGGAATTCCAGTTGATACATCTGTTCCAGCCGTTTGGCCTTGTCGATCAATTGTTTGATGCCTGGCTTTGCCATGGCTTCACCGAAGGCAAAGCCGATGACATTGCCGCGATTGCGTACCGGCAAAAACAGCATGCGCCTGTCGAACACGCGGCCCAGGTTCCAGGCCACTTGCTGGAACATGTCCTTATCAGTGCCCCATAAATTGATCACCAGCAGACCGTTTTTGGTCAGCAAGGTTCGGCAATTGTCGAAGAAAGTTTCGCTGCTTACTTCCGGGGCCATGCCGTCGTGGTCGTAAGCGTCTATGACGATCAAGTCGTGCTGTTCGCTCTGCACCTGGCTGGCTTGATGTACATGTTGCGCGCCGCAGCCAATCTTGATTTTCAGGCGCGGATCGAATGGCAGGCCAAAATGGCTGCGTGCGACTTTTAACACACTGCTACGAAATTCCACGACCTTGAGCCGGCAATCGGCAAACTGGCGCAGCATGAATTTGGCGATAGTGCCGCCGCCCAAACCTATCATCAGGATTTCGTTGGGAGTGTCGTGGAACAGCAGGCCGGCCATCATTGCTCTGGCATACAACGAATGTAGCCGGTCGGGTTCCATCAGCAGCATGCTGCTTTGCCGGGCATGCGAGCCAAAGTGCAAGGCCCTCACCCCTTCCTTATCAACGATTTCTATGATGCCTTCGTCGTCGTGGCTTTGGTGTACCACCAGGCCTTCATATTTGTACATGCGCTGTAGCGAATGGTAAAGAGGACGCTATTTTCCTTGAAAATCCAGCGCTTGTCTTGTGAATAGTGTGTGGATGACGATTTAGTCACCTTGTAAATGTGAAGGGATATTGGCTTAACTCGGGTGATTGATGGATATGAGTGTGAATGGCTTCACATCGCGAATCTCCGGACAGGAGAAGGCAACAACAGATAGTGCGGCGATAAAAGTCACTCCACGCGATAACCTTCCTCCCTCAGTACCCGTTTAACAACCGGCCGCGACAGCATCAAACGATAGTGTTTCAAGCAGTTTTCCGGGAGCGTAATGCCGATCTTATCCGCCCAAAATTCCACGTAAAACAAAGCGGCATCGGCGATGCTGAATGCGCTCAATGCATAGCCTTCGGCTGGTAGCAACTCGTTCAAGATTGCAAAAGCTTTATTGACTATATCCAAGCCTTGGGCCTTAACTGCGTCGTGATCGGCGGGATTGGGCGCGAATTTCTCCGTGGTAAAAATGCGGGCAAAGCCTTGACCATGCAGCGTGCCGACCGCATAGTCCATCAACTCGATAGCTTTCGCATCGCCATCTGCGTCTCCTGGCAATAGTTTTGCTTTGGGGTAGCTGCGCGCCAGCCAGTAGGCGATAGCTTGGAATTCGGTCAGGGCAGTACCGTCGTTACGGACCAGGGTAGGGATGCTGGCTTTGGGGTTGATTGCCAGATAATCGGCTTGATGTTGATCGCCGGCCATTAAATTGACCAGATGCGCTTCAAAAATCAGATCCAGCTCTTCCAGTAAAATATGGATACCGGTCGTGCAGGAGCCGGGTGTCATGTAGAGTTTCATAAATTATCCTATCGGAAAAGTTTTGTTTAGCGGCATTCCAGAAAGTAAGCATTAATGTCCAGCGCAAAATTCCGCCACAGTAAGGCGATATCGCTACGCACCGCGCTCAGGTAAACCTGATCGGGTTTATGCTCGTCTGGGAAATTGGATAAGGCGCAGGAAGTGCGATGTTTATCCACTACCATCAACAAAAACTCGTCGATAAAGCCATCAAATACCGCCAATACTGATTTGGTAAGATCCGCCAAGCCCTGATTGACGGTGCTGCCGGTGTGATCAAACGGCAAGGTCTTTAATTGAGCCAGGGCGTCTTGATAGGTTTTTTCCAAGACGATCAAGATATTGCGCTGAAAACAACCATCCCATTGTTGGTGTGATAGGTCATGGGCCAGTAATTGATCGTACTGCTTCTTCATATTGGCTTTCTGCTCGATTATGAATCGACTAAATTCGCCGATGCTGTTCGCGTTAAGCGTTGGATTGTTCATGTCAAAGTCCTTTAGTTAGAGTGTTAATGCGCTAAAAACCCGGTCGCTGGCTGCCAATGCGCCTTCCAAATAGCCGCCGGACCTACTGGCTGTTTCGGTTCCGCAGAAATACAGTTTGTCTTGCCAATGGTCCAATTGCAGCGCGCGATGGCCGTAGGCGGGATGTTCGAACACCGGTATGCGATCTACAGAAGTCGCGGTAAATGGTTCCCGGCTCCAATCCTGAATCATCACACTTAGTGGATTGGCGGCGGCAGGACCGAATAAGCCGACCATTTGCCGCACGATCAGGGCCGGCAGACTGTCTTGATACTGTTCGCGAATCTGGGCTGGCAAACCAAAGAAACCAAACAGGGCAGATGTTCCAGCATCGTCGGAGCAGGCGTCATAGACTTCGGCCAAAACCGCGCCGGGGTAGGATGAAATGGCGTTGCCGGAATAGCCTTGTTGGCGCCAGAAAGCTTGTTCGTAAACCAGAACCACCTTGGCGTGCCCGGCCATCCAGGTGGGCGTGTCTTGCATCAGTGATAGCAAACCGGGTGCTAGAGCCGGTTGAAAGGTAATGCTGTTAGCCAGTAATCGCGGCGGAGCAGCCAGCACAACTTGGCGAGCCTGTATGGTACTGACGATGCCATCGCATGCGAATGTTAAATCGACATAACTACCGTGATCGCTAAGTGATAGCAAATTGTATCCAAGGCGCAACACCCGTCCCGGTATCCGTTGCAATAAACGGTCAATTAATTGCTGGCAACCGCCGGCAATCCGTCTGGCTTCAGCGTGAGTCTGAGTATCGATGTAAGTCACCGGCCGGGAGTCTGCTTGCACGTGATATAAGCTTTGGCCGCAGTCCCATTGCGGAAATAGCGTCAATCCCAAGCGCTTTACTAATGCCGAAATACGCGGTTGCTCCGTAGGCCACAGCCAAGTGGGGCCCAAGTCTGCGGTAAAACCCAGGGTAGGGTCAGCTGCGGATAGAATCCTGCCGCCACAGCGTTCGCGGGCTTCAAATACGCCAATGTTAGGTTTGTATGTCAGCAGTTTTTCTGCCAAGGACAAACCGGACAGTCCGGCGCCAACAATCGCCACGTCCAGCATGGTCATCACGCCATCTGCATCGTTTGGCGTAGCAAGGAGTTACTCTGCCATAGGGGTAATTTCGGCGCTTCGGTCGACGCGCTGGGCATGATCAATTTCTTGCGAAAAATATCCCAAACGCCGTCATAGCGTTGTTGTACCCGGATGCTCCATCCCCAAACGATAGGTAAATGTACGGGCACCCAAATATAAAGATCCGGCCTATCCGGTCCGGCGTTTTGCATGAAGTACACGGTATATTTTTCCAAAACGCTCATCGACGCAACGGTATTGCCGGCGATTTCGGACGGAATGGCTTGCGTCACGGCCTGACTGAACAGCAGTTTTTGCTGCTGGCCTTGCTGTTGAAACCCGCCAAGCGGTATGACCGGCAAAGGCCTGTCTTTCTCAGATAGATACAAAACCGGGTCGCCTTCTTCACTTTCGGTATCCAATAAAGTCATCGTTTTGCCGTCGGCGAAGTGTGCTGTTCGAGTAGACTCCAGCAACTGCAAGACGCCCAATTGGCTGCAAAAACCGGCGGTGTCCCATGCCAGTTCAAAATGAGGTGAGATACTTAGGGATGGCATACCGTCCGCCAAGCTTACGGTGGGCGCGGCCATGCCGGCGTCAAGCAAGGTCAAACGATTCTGCTTGGGTTGCTGCGGGTGGGCTGTGGTAAGGGCTAAGCAGTTTTTGAGCAGTGGGCTTAGTAAATCGCTGTTCCACACGAATGCGTGTATGGGTGTATGTTTCGTATCCACGGGCACTACCGCAGCCCGTTCGATGCTTAACGAGTAATCGCCGAGTAAGCCGTTTTGCAGATCATGCTCTACATCACCGAGTGGGTTATCCGCTAATTTTTGGGTGTCGATGCTGTAGCGATGGCCTGCTTGCAGCACTGGATGCTTGGGTTTGGGCGGTGCAAGCATCGGGCGGGGCAGAGGGAAAATGTGTTCCATCGTTGGGCTGCTAATGACGAAAGCCATCAAGCAATCAAGAATGATGCCAATTGAGCAAATCGCCGCATGCGTGTGTAGGTTGTAGATTGATAGGGATTATCGCTCTAAGGCAGCTTAGCAAACGATGTCGTGGATGCGACAAAATCGGACGATCCTGTCTGACAACACCATTAAGTCGGCGTTATCGTCCGCGCTTGCTATCCACGTAGAACACTTCTACAGTTCCCAGGTATGTTCATTATTTTGAGGAAAGTCATGCGAAATTTATTGATAACCCTGCTGTTACTACTCCCCATCACCGCTGCCGCTGAAAACGATGCGTTTAAAAATATGGATAAAGCGCAAATGCAGCAAGTGATGCAGAAAATGAAAGCCATGCAAGACTGCGTGAAGCACATTGATAAGACCGACATGCAGGCCTTTCAAGCGCAGGCCAAGCAAATGAGTGCCGAGGTGGAGCGCTTATGCACGGCGGGAAAACGCGATGAAGCGATGGCCAGAGCGATGGAGTTTGGTAAGGACGTATCGGCCAATAAAGCTATGCAGCAAATGAAACAATGCGGCGACGGAATAACCGAAGCCCTGCCTTTATTGCCTGATGCCACTCAAGGCCAAAATCAGGCCGGTTCGTCTCGGCACGTTTGCGATCACTAAGCTTTAGAGCACCAATTTGGGTGGATTTTTCGATACGGTCATTTCCAAGAGACCCGCGCCAGCCCTTATATGAGCAGCGCGTTCCTGCCGCCTTGGCGTGGCTTTTAGCTCACTGCCTGGTATCTTAGTGCTCTGGCGTTGAAAGGCGAGTTTGTCCTGAGCCTGTGTGAGTTTACAGCTGGCCGCAGTGAGCTGGCTGATCAGGCTAGGCCTGTTCTGACCGCCTGCCGCTGCCGACTGATTGTTCATTTCAGCTAGCATCGCGTAAAATCGCCAGCCATTATCACGCCCCCATTGGAGAGCAAAGCATGACATACCGTTTAGTAGTTGCATTGATGATGGTCGCAGGTTTGGCCTGTGCCGAGGAAGCCAAGGAAGAATGGAACGAAACCACTCTGAAAGATGAAACCATCCAGAAGATTCAGCAAGCTCAGTACACCTATAAAAAATGTGTAGTGGATACTATGCAAAAACCCGAGTTTGCCAAGATGGAAAGCCGCAACGCCACCGATGTGATTATTAAGTCTTGTGAGCCGACCTTGGCCGAAATGCGCAAAGTTTATACCGACGCCGAAGTGCCGGGCGTGGTGGCTGACCGGCATTTGAAGAAAATGCGTATCCAGGTAACGCGCAATTTGCTGCAGCAATTAATGTACGCGGAAGCCGCGAAGAAAGCCGGCATGCCTGGTAACTGACTCCCACTGTCCGCAATGGCATTGGCGTAAAAATTTAGCGTTATCTGTTGCGGCATGCTTGAAGATTAGACGCTATAGCCCTTGTTTCAATTAACAACCATCACTCGTTTTTCATGAATACCTACACCATCGATTTATCCTTGCGCCCGACCACCTTCGATTTGTGGCACGTGTGTTTGGCCGGTACCGCCGCACTGTTGGCTTTGATTCTGATTGTGGTTTTAGTCTCGGTATTGCTGGGCATGCGCCGCTGCAAATCCGCAGCTCCGGCAGTAGTCGCTCCCACTCCTGCGCCGCAACCGGAAGTCAAAATCGTCGAGAAGATCGTCGAAGTGGAAAAAATCGTCCAGGCCCCGGCGCCTGAGCCCGTGGTATTAAAGGAAGCGACTCCGGATGCCGCCTTGCAGTTATTAAGTTTGCTGCAAAAAGAAGCTCGGTTTATCGACTTCATCAAGGAAGATGTCAGCGCCTTTTCTGATGCCGAAATCGGTGCGGCGGCGCGCGTGGTGCATCAAGGTTGCAGCAAAGCGGTCAGCGAGCATTTCACCCTGGCCCCTGTCAGCAAAGATCCCGAAGGCAACCGGGTGACTCTAAACAAAGGCTTCGATGCCGCGTCATTTCGTTTGACCGGCAATATCGTCGGCGAGGCGCCGTTTACCGGCACTTTGGTGCATAAAGGTTGGCAAGTCACCGATCTGCGTTTGCCGAAATTGACCGAAGGCCATAACGCCAAAATCGTCGCGCCGGCCGAGGTGGAATTATGACCGCGCGTTATTCGGTCGGTATCGATTTGGGTACCACGCATTGCGTATTGTCTTATGTCGATCTGGAAGCCGGCGAGGATCAAGTGGTCCTGGATGTGTTGGCGATTCCGCAGTTGACCGGCCCCGGCACGATAGAAGACAAGGCGCAATTGCCGTCCTTCACCTATTTGGCTCATCCGGCCGAGATTGCCGAAGGCGCCACTGCGTTGCCGTGGACAGCTAAACCGGAATATCTGGTCGGCGAAATCGCCCGTAATCTGGGCAGCAAAACCCCCATCAGATTAGTGTCCAGCGCCAAGAGCTGGTTGTGCCATGCCGGTGTCGATTGCAAACAAGCGATTTTGCCGGTCGAGGCGCCGGAGGATGTGGAGCGGATTTCCCCGTTTGCCGCCAGCAAGGCCTATCTGCAACATTTGCGCGATGCCTGGAATCATCGATTCCCGGAGCACAATTTACAAGATCAAGATGTCACTATCACCGTGCCGGCCTCGTTTGACCCGGCCGCGCGTGAATTGACGGTCGAAGCGGCCCGCGCGGTGGGACTAGGGCAGGCCGTGTTGTTGGAAGAGCCGCAAGCTGCTTTGTACAGCTGGATCGAAAACAGCGAAGGCGATTGGCGCAATCATGTGCAAATCGGCGACGTGATTTTGGTCGCCGACATCGGCGGCGGCACTACCGACTTATCCTTGATTGCGGTCACCGAACAGGATGGCAACCTGCAATTGACCCGGGTGGCGGTGGGTGACCATATCTTGCTGGGCGGCGATAACATGGACTTGGCCTTGGCCTATACCGTTAAAGCCAAACTGGAACAAGACGGTGGCAAGCGCCTGGAATCCTGGCAACTACAAGCTTTGACCCACGCCTGTCGGGAAGCCAAAGAAAAACTATTCAACCAGCCCGAATTGGGCAGCATGCCTTTGGTCGTGGCGAGCCGAGGCTCATCCCTGATCGGCGGCACCTTGCGCACCGAACTGACTCGCGACGAACTGAACCGCGTCTTGGTCGAAGGCTTTTTACCGTGGGTACCGATCGAAGAAAGACCGGTGGTCAGACCGCGCAGTGGTTTGCGTACCGCGGGTTTGCCTTATGCGCAGGATGCCGGCATTACTCGCCATCTGGCTGCATTTTTGTCGCGGCAAAAAGAAGCGACCGGCGAGCTAGCCGATCATGTCTTGCCCGAACACGCCAGTTTCTTGCATCCGACCGCGGTATTGTTCAACGGCGGGGTGTTAAAAGCCGGCGTGATGGCCGAGCGCTTGATGCAAATATTAAATAGCTGGCTGCAAACCGAACAAGCGGCGCCGGCCAGACTGTTGCAAGGCGCCGACTTGGATTTGGCGGTCGCGCGTGGCGCTGCCTATTACGGATTTGTCCGCAAAGGCAAGGGCGTCAGAATTAAAGGCGGCACGGCGGCGGCTTATTACGTCGGTATTGAGAGCGCCATGCCGGCGGTTCCCGGATTGCCGGCGGAGATCGAAGCCTTGTGCATCGCGCCGTTTGGAATGGAAGAGGGCAGCGAACAGGAATTGCCTAATGACGAATTCGGTTTGATCATCGGCGAACCGGTACGCTTCCGCTTTTTTGGCTCAAAAACCCGCCGCGACGATGCGGTAGGGGTAAGGCTGGAATATTGGCAGGACGACGAATTGGAAGAACTGGACGAAATCGAAATCACCTTACCGGAAGAAGGCCGCCATGCCGGCGACATCGTCCCCGTGCATTTGTCTGTGGCAGTAACCGAAGTAGGGACTTTAGAGTTAAAAGCGGTTTCCAAACGCGATCAACAGCGCTGGAAAATTGAGTTTGATGTCAGGGCTGGCGACGCTTGATATTAACAATAGCTAGCGGCTAAACCAGAGCCGAATTTCCAAGGGCTTAACTGAAACCCGCTTTTTTCCCGGAAAGAAGCGGGTTTTTTATGATGGCTGGCTTGTATCTAAAGCTTTATTGTTGTTGGTAATAAGGCTGTGGATACTGCTGCTGGTATTGCTGGTTCTGTTGTGGGTAACTCTGTTGCGGATAAGTTTGCTGTGGATACCCCTGTTGCTGTGGGTAACCTTGGTATTGCTGATTCTGCTGAGGGTAACTTTGCTGTTGCGGGTAACCCTGCTGATACGGTTGGTTTTGCTGCGGATAACCTTGCTGCGGGTAGTTCTGCTGCGGATAACCGCCTTGTTGCTGATAAGGCTGGGTTTGCTGTTGCGGGTAGCCTTGCTGCGGTTGTTGCGCAGCACCGGCGTTTTGATTGGCGTTGATCGCCAGTTCCACCCGGCGATTGATTGCCCGATTGGCATCGCTACTGTTCGGTACTTTCGGCGAACTTTCGCCCATGCCCTGCTGGGAGATACGCATCCGGTTCACACCGCGTTGCGCCAAGAAGTTGGCCACGCTGGTAGCCCGTGCTTCAGATAAACGTTGATTGTCGGCATCGGAACCCACGTCATCGGTGTGGCCGGTGACGGAAATCGTCGACTCCGGGTAATTGGTCAACACTCTGGCGATGGGGTCGAGTGCGTGCTGGGCTTCCGGCGTCAAGTCGGCCTTGCCGAACGCAAACGTTACATCACTGGTGCTTGGCATGTTCAAGGTCAGCTGGTTTTGCGCGGTGCGCTGGACTTCAATCCCGGTGCCTTGCAGCGACTGCTGCATCTCTTCTTGTTGTTTGTCCATGTAATAACCGACCCCGGCGCCAACCGCGGCACCGGCTAATGCGCCCAGACCGGCGTTTTTCCAGTCGTTTCCGCCGAATAAAGTACCGGCGCCTGCTCCCACTGCCGCGCCGACACCGGCGCCCTTGCCTAGGTTGCTCATGCTGGACTGGCCGGTATAGGGGTTAGTGGTACAGGCTGTTAACAAGCTGGTACCGATGGCGATAGCAAGTAATTTTTTAGTCATTATTTTTCATCCTGGATGCTGTTCATAAATACGTTGAGTCGGGAGGCGTATAAATTCTATGGGTATTGCCAATAGAAGCCGGTCCCGGACCGCGTGGCGATTAAAACCTTAAAGGCTTAACTCGCACTTAAAATGGACCGGCAGGCGGGGGAATGGTTTCCTGAATGGCTTAGTAACCCTGCCCTATTTATCCCGGATGTGCCGCGGGCTAAGCGCATCGCAGCCCAAACGAGCGTGCCCTTCGACAGACCAAGCGCGAACGGGATTTAAGGGCGGGGGCAATAAATTGATTCAGCGGCCTGTGGCGGTTGTTTTTGGCTAAGTGACTTTAGAGGTTGTTTCGCCCGCCGTTTTTGCAGCCAACGCACGACGCCGGTGATATACAACACCGGGCAAGCCAAACCCGCCAGCAACACCAAAATTCGTCCCGGCCAGCCGAAAGCGTGGCCACTATGCAAAGGCCATTGCCAATCGTAAAAGACATCGGCGTTCGAGCCGGTGCCGGAATCGTAGACTTTCAGAATTTCGCCGCTGTATTGATCGACGGCAATATCCCGGTAGCCGACGAAGCGGCTTAATTCTGCGACGTCTCGTTTCATCACCCTAAACACATCCAGCCGGTCCTTCGGTGCGTTCAGCATCCATAGTCGGCCGGCAGGGTAGCTTTGCTGCACTATTGTTTCCACTTGCGCTAGGCTAATCGGCTGTTGTCCCGCTTTGGGTGGGGCGCTATCAATCGTTTCCGGAATGCCGTTGTACGCATTCGGGCGGGTGATAGTCGAGAACGGCTTGACTAAAACGTCTATTCGCTCCGGCTGCGTCATATAAATACCGGAAAACAATACCGGTATTAACACGATGCCGGAATAGAAACCGACTATTTTATGCAGATCGAAGTTGAACCTGACCGATCCCGAACGGCGCTTGAAGGTCAGCGCCTGCCTAAATTTACCGGTCAGCGGCCACCAGACGATCAAGCCGGTCAATACCGATAAAATGGAAAAGGCGCCGAGAATCGAGACGATAGTGGCGCCAGTCTTGCCCAGCAGCAAACACCAATGTAACTGCATGATGAAACTGACCAAAGGCCGGCCCCAATATCGATCTTTCGGATGCCAAAGCTGTAAACCCTTGACTTGCGCGGTATAAGGGTCGACGAAGATATAGTAGCCGTCGCCACTGTTCGTTTTACTGTCGTCCCTGACAAAATACAAAAATTTGTAAGCCACTTCGGCGTTTCGTGGGTAGTACACCTTAAAAAACAGACTATCTGGCGGTTTGGCGTTTTCCGCTGCGGCGACGATGTCGTCTAACGACCGCAAGTGTCGTTGTTCTGCGGCGGGTAAGGAAACGACGGACAACTCAGGGTTCAGTATTTCCTGCATTTCCAGATAAAACACCAGTATGCCGCCGGTCAGACCGACGACCGCCAACAGCAATCCGGCACTCAAACCTAAATAAAGGTGAACAGCCAGCCACCTTTTACGACGGGATTTAAGCTTCGTTAACCGGCTAGCACTGGCATTGGGTGCGGGAGGCTTTGCACTGCAGGACGTTAAATTCTCAAAAGCTGGTTTCATAACGATTTTTAAAAATGACTTCGGCTAAGGAACACAAGACGGTTTTCTGATTAAAAAGCGGTTTCAGCAATAACGTCATCTTGGCTGTAACTGCCGAGATGACGATACTTGACACCGCTCGCGCAACTTTATGGTCAGGAGGCGGTTCGGTCGCAAAGAACGGGAAGGACTACCGCTTTTTGCGACTTACCCGGTCAAAATTCAACCTTGACCGACCCCAAGAACGAACGGGGCGTACCCCAGGTCGCGCGCGTGCCGGACACTAACGCAAAACCGTCGTGGACATATTCCTTATCCAGTAAATTGGTAACATTCAGCTGTAAAGTAACGTTGGTTTTTGCCACTTTGCGGGTATAGCTAGCCAGCAGATCCACGACGCCATAGCCATCGAAGTTGAAATCATGAAAATCGAAGGTCGCCTTCCTGTCGCTTGCCAGTTCCAGGCCAGCACCGATTTTTAAACCACGCAAGTCTGCCTGCTGAAAGTCGTATGTGGTCCAAAAAGTGGCGGTATGATCCGGAATGCCTCTCAATCGGCTGCCGACCGGGATATTATTCGGATTGTTTTCCTTCAACACTTCGGTGTTGGTGTAAGCATAAGTGGCAATGGCATTCCATCCAGGCAGAATTTCCCCTTTGATATCCACTTCGACGCCCCGGCTACGGGCCTCGCCGGTGGCTACGCTAAAATTTATATTGGTTAAATCGGTGGTGGGAATGTTTTGTTTGGTTAAGTCATAGTAGGCGATAGTGCTGGTTAATCTGTCGTCGAAAAATGCGGTTTTAAATCCCACTTCCCACTGTTGCGCGGTCTGCGGCGGTAAAAAGGTATTGCCTTGTCCCATGCCATTGGTTGTGCCGAAATTCTCCACATAATTACCGTAAAGGCTCAGCCATTTTTCCGGTTGCCACAGCACACCCACCTGAGGTGTCACCGCATCGGCTCTTTGTCCGACCTGTTGAGACAACACATTGAATTGCTCGACATTTTGGTAACGAAAGCCGCCCATGACATGAACGTTATAAGGTAGTTTGATTTGATCCTGCAGATAGATGCCGTATAGGTCGGTAACGGTATGAAACGAATTGGCGGCTCGTGTTGTTAAGTTGATAGGCGGATTACCGGTATGGATGGGATTGTAGATGTCGATGGTGCTGGCAACGGTACTGCTGTAGCCGACGGTGTTTTCGTCTTGCAGATAATAATCACCGCCAATCAGCAGCGTGTGTTGCAAGCCCCAGGTGTTGAAATGGCCGGTCAGGTTGGTGGTCGTAAAATAACTTTCGTTGCTGTAAAAATCGCTGGTCACTAAACGCCGGTTCAGCGTGCGCTGGTCGGCTTGTAAGGTAGTGGGTAACAGTGCGGTTCTAGTTCTATCCAATAAGTTGATGCCTAGTTGCTCGCTGATCTCCCAGTTGTCGTTAAATTGGTGTTTCAGATTAAAGCCGACGAATTTATTTTCGACCGGATTCGGGTTAGCTTCCATCAAATTCCGTTCGCGCGGAATTTCCACCAAGCGTGGGTTGATCCAGCTACCGTCGGCACGGGTGCCGTCTATCATTAGGGGTCTGGAATGCAGGTCGTAATCATTGTTTTCGTGGCGGTATTCCATCTCCAACAATGCCGTGGTTCGCGGGCTGATGTTCCATTGCAGCACCGGGGCGACGAATACTTTTTCGTAGTCCACCAGCTCGCGAAACGAGCCGCTGTTTTCATAGGACACATTCATCCGGTACAACAGATCGCGATTTTCAGTCAACGGCCCGGTCGCATCGATGCTGGTACGGTATAAATCGTAAGAACCGAATTGTTGTTGCAGCGCGTAATACGCCGTATCCAGAGGCTTTTTGGTCACGACGTTAACCATACCGCCTGGCTCGACACGCCCATATAACATCGCGGCCGGCCCTTTCAGGACCTCAATGCTTTGCACATTGGCCATGGCTCGCGTGCCGTCCGCGCCACCAAAGGTATCTATCCGGAAACCGTTGCGGAAATAGTTGAAATTGAAAAATCCGCGAATTGTCACTTGGTCGCCCAAACCGCCAGCGCCCTGGCCGGTGGTCACGCCGCTGACGTATTTCACCGCTTGATCGAGTTTGATGGCTTGGCGATCATCCAATACCGCCTTCGGAATAACCTGGACGTTGAGCGGGGTTTCCATGATTGGCGTATCGGTTTTGGTGGCGAAACGGGTATTGGGTACTGAGTAGTCCTTGTTATAGGGGTCGGTGAGATCGTAACTGCGTTGTCCGGAGACGGTGACCGCCGGCAAACTGTTCACTTCTAGCGGCTTAATCGATACGGCATTATCAGCGGTGAAGGTGTAACTCAAGCTGGCGCCGCCGACCAGAATCGCTACCGCCTGCTTGGCGCTGTAAGTGCCTTGCAGCGCGGTACTGGTTTTACCGGCTAGGGTTTGCTCCGCGTAGAACAGATGCAAGCCGGTCTGCTGTTTGAGCGTTTCCAGCGCGCCGGACAGGGCTTGCGCGGGAATGTTCAACTGATAGCTTTGTTCCTGAGCCGTGGCAACCAGCGCGGTGCCGGTCAGCAGGCCGCCGACTAGCGTTCTCGAAAGTGAATACATTTGCCCTCCCGTGGTGTGTGATGATTTCACTACCCAGTAAGAGCGGTTTTCAAGGGCGAAGGCGCCACTTTTTTTTCGAGTGGTTAAAAATATTTTTCGGTAACGATTTCGCGCGCAGCGTAAATTCACTTATTTCCGTAAGACGTAAACCGCCGGCGGTATGCGGGAATGTTGCCATGGCCAGCGTTAGTGCCGGGGAAGCCAAGGGGGTGTGACGAACCGGCTTCCGACCTGAGCCCGCCGAGCGTCTTATGCGTATTTCGACCTGTTGCTGAACCGGCCCTCGCTTGCTTAGCGTTCGAATTCGATCAGTCGCTCGTTTTTTCGAACCGCCTTGATCGGCAGCGCGGCGCTGATGGCATTGAGGGCAAGGTTTAAGTCGTTGGTGGGAAAGTCGCCGCTGACTTTAAGGTTTTGCAATTGCGGGTCGGCGACGCGGAGTTCGATGTCGTGATAGCGGCTTAGTTGTGCCAGAACCTCGGCCAGCGCCGTCTTTTTAAATACCAGCATGCCTTCCCGCCAAGCGGCGACAGTAGTGGCGTCGAAACGGGTCGGCGCGGACGCCAGGCCGTGCGCATCGTATTTAATTTGCTGGCCCGCCAATAGATTTTGCGGGTCGGGCCGCCGCTCAGTGGCAACGGCGACTTCGCCTTCCAGAACGCTGACCGTGGCGGCGTTATTCAGCATGCACACGTTGAATTGGGTGCCTATATCGTGGATCTTGCCGTGGCCGGCGACGACGTCGAAGGGTTTGGTTTCATCGTGCGCCAAGCTGAATAACGCTTCGCCTCGATCCAGCACCGCTTCGCGGCCGCGCCAGCCGTAGCGGACTCGCACCTTACTGTTGCTGTTGAGTTCTATCGTCGAGCCATCGCGGAGCGCGATGTGTTGCCGTTGGCCTTTTAGTGTCGAGTAACAGTCGGTGTTTATCCAGTCCCAGGCTAGAGGAATGCCTATTGCCGCAATCAGTAACGAGGCGGCTATCGACAGCCGTAGGCCGCGGCGTGCCCGGCGGCGCGCCATTTGCGCGCGGCGTAAACCGTCCCTTGCTGCCATCAGCCGCGGGTCGGGTTGTACGTCGGCGCCGCTAAATTCCCGCCAAATCGCTTCGGCGTTTTGATAGCTCTGGCGATGGCGAGGGCTTAACGCCAGCCAATCCTGAAACGCCCGGCGTTCGCTAGCCGAACAATCGGGCGCGCTCAGTCTGACCACCCAATGACTGGCTTGTTCGTGCAACGACGGTGAAATTGGCGGGGTGATTCGGTTCATGGTGTTAGTGTATCGTATCCACAACCGGCTACGCTGGCCGGCGGAGAATTTGGCGGTATTAATCGATGTCCTGGCTGACGGATTTGCTACAGTGGGCCAAGGCCTTGATGCAATAGCGCTCGACGGTGCGCGGCGGGATCGCGAAAGCCTTGGCGATTTCGGGATAGGTCAGACCGTCGACGCGGTGTAACAGAAACACGGTACGAACAATTTCCGGCAGGCTGTCTAGCGCTTGCATGCAAATTCGCAGGCGTTCCCGGCTTTCGGCGACGGCATCGGGTTGCGGCATCGGGCAGGCTACAGCGTCCGTTTCCGATTCTTCGTCGTTGACGAAAGGGACGATTTGCTCGCGTCTGTGTAGATCGCCGCTCAGGTTGGCGGTAATGCGATACAGGTAGGCGCGGTGATTGTCGATGGCGTCGGTGTCGCCGTGCTGCAAGAGCCTGAGATAAGCATCCTGAACCAGATCCTCGGCATGTTGGCGGCCGGCCCGTTGTTCGGCGAACACCAGCAGCTCCTTGTTGTGTCGTTGGAACAGAAAGTCCAATAGGCGAATATGGCGATTGGGCATGTCGGCGTGAAGTTCAATGGTGCGCAATGGCAAGCCGAAATCGTGCCCGATTTGCGGGCGATGCGATTATTCAAGAGCTTAAGCGGTTTGACGAGCTTGAGCATACGGCCGATTTAATTGAACTGTGTTATATGCCAACGGCAAGCATCGGGAAATCGCCGACATTTCAAGCCGAAGGGCGTATCCGCCGCCAATGCTTCGGCGGCGGTGATTTAGCAGCGGACTTTATCGGGATTTTTCTGGGCCTGAATAAGGCTATTTTTGCCCATCCCCTCGAAAAGGTAAAAATTAGCAATATCTAATAAGCCGGCATGCACATGGCTTTATTTTCCACCATGTTATCTGGCATATAATCCACTCCCGCTATTACCCATTTCAACACGAGCCCTTACGTTTGCACGAGAACGCAAGCGGCAGTCAGTCTATTGACAAACGTAGCCTATCGGCTACACTTAATCCATGATCGATATAAAGAAAACCGATGTTTATGCCCAATGGCTGGACAATCTTCGCGACATTCGTGCTCGCGCACGAGTTTTGGCCAGGGTCGAACGTCTGGCTGCCGGCAATCCGGGTGACGTGAAGTCCATCGGCGAAGGTGTATCTGAAATGCGCATCGACTATGGCCCCGGCTATCGAGTGTATTTCACGCGGCGCGGCAACGAAATCGTCATTTTATTGGCCGGTGGCGATAAAAGCACGCAGACTGCCGATATCAAAACCGCTCAAGAACTTGCTCGTAACCTGTAGGACAACGCAATGACAAAAATTATTATCAGCCGCTACGATGTGGCGGAGCACTTGAGAACCACCGAAGAAATGGCGGCCTATCTGGATGCCTGCATTGAAGAAGCCGACGGCGATGCGGCCTTCATAGCCAAAGCGCTTGGCGATATTGCCCGCGCGCGTGGCATGTCGCAGATTGCCAAAGAGACCGGACTTTCCCGCGAAAGCCTGTATCGATCCCTGGACGGCGAGCATATCCCTAGTTTCGATACGATTCTCAAGGTAACAAAGGCACTAGGC
>Ga0123388_1118368_pt1 | contig 31474 bp, 23 predicted proteins | sample T0HHNO3metaT_FD_89916 | JGI IMG/M metagenome (GOLD analysis project Ga0123388, IMG submission 89916) | Methane-oxidizing artificial microbial communities from Washington, USA to study methane cycling - T0-HHNO3 metaT (Metagenome... | ecosystem: Engineered > Modeled > Simulated communities...
AAAAAACTATATTCAGCCAGCCCTAGTTCGCCAACAGCGGGTTTGATTAGCTAAGTATGACCACTCAAACGCAGTATGCATTTTCAGTTTCTGTGCAAACGACCTATTTGCCGGATCAATCGAATGCAGAGGAAAGTAAATTCGCTTTCGCTTATACAGTCACTATTACCAACACCGGCACGGTTGCTGCGCAATTAATCAGCCGACATTGGATCATTACGGATAGTAATGATGATGTTCAGGAAGTAAAAGGCTTGGGCGTGGTTGGCGCACAACCATTGTTGAACCCGAATCAACAGTTTGAATATACCAGTGGCACTGTACTCAATACACAAGAAGGCAGAATGCACGGCAGCTATTTAATAGTGGCGGTTGATGGCACTCAGTTTGAGGCCATCATTGAGCCTTTCTTATTAACACAGCCAAGAGTGCTGCATTAGGCAATTATTCATGCAACGCTTATTCGTCGTTATTTTGTTGAGTTTGTTAACGGTTTCTTGTGCCAATAAAAATAGTAAACCATCGGTGACAAAGCCGAATGCGCCTGATTGCAATTGTGTACATGACCAAGCGCCAATTCAATTGCCGCCAAGCACACAGCCAGTCGAACCAAAATCCGCAGAGATTAAGCCTGATACTAAAACTGTGGCGGATTATAGTCTGCTTAAACCAGCAAAATGGGAAGACGTTGACGGCTTAATGGAGGACGATTTAAGTGCTGCATGGGGTGCATGGCTGCAAAGCTGCAGCACATTAAAGAACAAGCCGCAGTGGCAATCCGCTTGTAATGCAGCTAAAGCGCTTTTAAAGCCCAATAATGCAACGATCATCGATTACTTAACCACGCAGTTCGATGTATATACTGCGACTAATATAGATGGCGGTAATACAGGCTTGGTGACTGGTTATTATGAGCCTTTGCTGCAAGGTAGCCGCAAGCAATCCGCCCAATATCCTTATCCCTTATATAAGCAACCCAATGATATTGTTACCGTCGAATTGGCCGATGTTTATCCAGAGCTTAAATTTAAACGTATACGCGGCAAGTTGGTAGAGGCTAAACAAGGTGATAAAAAAACTGGCCAATTAAAATTAATCCCGTATCTGACGCGCGCTGAGATCGAAACCAATCCATCGCCATTGGCAGGCAATGAGGTTGTATGGATTAATGATATTATTGATGTGTTTTTCTTGCAGATTCAGGGTTCTGGGCTAGTGAACCTAGATAATGGACAACAAGTACATGTCGGTTACGCGGATCAAAATGGACATCCATATAACTCGATTGGACGTTTATTGATTGAGCGCGGTGAGTTAACTGCCGACCAAGCTTCCATGCAAGGCATTAAAAATTGGGCGCGCAACAATTTGGATAAGCTACGCGATTTATTAAATAGCAATCCAAGCTATGTGTTCTTTAGAGAGTTACCAGCAGGCTTGCCAGGTCCGCTTGGTGCACTTGGTGTGCCAATTACGGCAGAGCGTAGTGTGGCTATTGACCCCAAATATGTGCCTTTGGGTGCGCCCATATTTTTATCCTCTACACAACCGAATAGTACAAAACCCTTGAAACGTTTGATGATGGCACAAGACACTGGTGGCGCGATTAAAGGTGGTGTGCGTGCAGATTTCTTTTGGGGTGCAGGAGATGCCGCAGGTAAACAAGCTGGTGCCATGAAGCAGCAAGGCAAGGTTTGGGTGTTTTTACCTAAAGGTTTTGTATTGCCTAAATAAGTTTTAGCTTAATAGCCAGATTTTATTACAAAGTTCTACGACCTGTACTCTATTGCCAAACGTAGGTATCCATCGCCAGAATGCCGTAAGTAGTTTCTGGCCGATAATGAATTGGCTTACCCCTTGCAGCACCCAGTGCTACAAATAGTGGCAGTAAGTGATCTTCTGATGGGTGCGCGCGCAAGCCATATTGACTTTGAGTGCGATAATTAATTAGTGCCTCTGTGTCGTTAAGTGCGATTTTCTCGCCCATCCAATCAGCAAATTTACTCACATAGTCCAACGCTTCTACATCAATTTTCGCACTAAAAAAATCGTTTAAATTGTGCGTAATCGCGCCGCTACAGATAATCATTATGTTGTCATCTTGTAGTGCGCTGATTGCTTGCCCCAAAGCGTAATGCGCGCTTGGCGCTTGCAAACCTTGTGTGTAAAGGCGCTGTTCAGAACTTTGAATTGATAACTGAGTCACAGGAATATCCGCATCCGGGAACATTAACCTCAGTGGAACCCATGCGCCATGATCCAAACCACGGTTTTCTTGCTGGATTGTAATGCCTGCATTTTCGAGCAAACGTGTGGTTTTTGTGGCCAACATGGGTGAGCCGTTGGCCGGATATTGAATATCATAAAGAGGTTTCGGAAAGCCTCTGAAGTCATGGATTGTTTCTGGCATAACTGCATTGCTCACTGTAGCTATTGGCGTATCCCAATGCGCCGACACAACCAAAATAGCATCTGGCCGAGGTAGTGACGTGCCTAATGTTGATAGTAGTTTGCCAGTTTCACCAGGCTCAATCGCCAAAGTAGGTGCGCCGTGCGAGATAAATAGTGTGGTCATGTTCGTTTCTGTACCTAAAAATATCTATATGCAGATTGTAGCCAATTGATTGACGAATTTTATGTATGTTGGTTACATATTTTTAATAGATGGAAGAAACAAAAGATATTGCAGAGTAAATAGAAGGTTAATAAAAATTAGGCAATAAAAAAGGGTGCTTTAAGCACCCTTTTTTGTAGAACGAACAAAATTATTTGTTCATTACGTACATTGTCACTTCGAAACCGAAGCGCATTTCAGTAGCAGCTGGTGTTGTCCACATAATAATTCTCCTTAGGTTAAATTCGTCTGCTTTCACAACTGCATAACGTGAATTAATACTACGCTTAGCTCAAAATAAACTGCTATCTAAACTGCGTAAAACTATCTCATGATTTTCATTAGATTAAAGTTGTTAAGTATTACCTTTAATGCGTTTCATCAGACGTTTTATGCCTTTGCGTCCAATCGTGCGTTTTAATGAGACTTTGAAATCGTATAACTGAAATTGCAAACGATGTTGCCAGGTAAACTGCATGCCAGAAAGACCTAGATATATTTGCATAAAACGTATACGCCCCGCCCAATGCAGTTTGTGGCAGGCGCGTGTAAGGTCAGCAATTCTTAAGTTAACAGCGATGCCGTGGTTATAACTGTGGATACGCGCGGTATCAATTAACGAAAAGCTTAATTGCTTATTATGGTCAATATTCACCAAAATATTACCGCCAGATAAATCCCTAAAATGAATGCCTCGATTGTGCATGGCGTGACAATAGATAGCCAGCTGTGTGTATACCGACTCAGGTTTTAGGCCAAGAAAATCAAACTCACCCTTAGCATAAGCGGCAAATATTTGTCCAATATTGGCATCTGCTTGTACAAATTCACACAGGTAAAAATTCTGTTTAAGTGTGGTATCACCTATTTTCTCAAAATAAGCCACAGGATGTGCGGTCGCGATGCCGCGTCGCATCAGTTCCATTGCGCCATTCCAGCTGCGTTTGGCTTTGCTAGGCTTAAAGCGATCTAAAAACGCTTTATGCGGATACATTTTGACGGGTTGTTTAATGGTTAATTCTTTAGCAGCTTCATGTGTCGCGCTGATATTTCTAGGGTCAGGCACCGCCCAAATGGCATTACGCGCATGACGCAATGCGCTGTCTTTATTTGGCGCAATCAAATTAATTGGATGTAGTTTGTGCATTAACAATTGGGCATCAGCCGTATTTTTGGCTAATACCAAACCTTGCCAGTCAACGTCTTTAAATGCAAAGTATTGCAAATCTGCAACATGCGCATGAATCGCAACATCTTTGGCCAATTGTGCATTTACTATCGTAGGCGCACCATTATTCCAGATTAAATAAATAGGCGACTCCGTGATGAGGTTCGGATGTTGAGTGAAAGTATCGCCGTCACGATGCAGTACTTTTGCCGTTTGCAAGGTCTCTGTTGAATAAATATCGCTTAGAAGTGCGGTTTTACCATTAATTGTCCATGCCGCATGAATATGCAAACCGTTTTGTGCAAAATGGTGAATCTCTAGACCATTTGCAGTGGTAATCGGTGCGATATAACGTGTGCCCTGTATTAAATTCGCTACCGTTTTTACTGCACTAAAGCTAGGATGATGTTGATAGTTCTCCAACGCACCATCGGTATTTTTGTAATAAGCCACGCGTTCTAAATCGGGATAATCCGCTTCAGTTAAAGCATCAGTAATTAAGCCTTCACGCTGGCAAATGAGTGCACCCCAATTGACATGAGTCAAGCTACCCGAAGCGGCCAATAGTAGAAAATAGCGTGCGGCATAATCCGCTTGTTTTTGTAAGCCATCTGGCAAAAGACGTTGAATGCGATAGATTGCCCAAAATGCAGCTGAGGACACGGAATCTTTAATACCAAAATCACGGCCAATTTTCTGTAATAAACGCGCTTTTTTAATCAGGTTATACTTAAAAATGCGTGCCCACTGATATTTAAAAATACGATGATCAAAGCGCTCTGGTTCGGTTGTACGTTCAGAAAATAAATTGTCGCTGTGAATGTCGGGTAATTGATGCAGGTTTCTAAATGTCTTAAGCAAACTAATATTATAAAACGGCTCAAAGTCCTGAATATTCGGGCCGATTAAAGTGACGCCGTGCACTTTAATCTCAGTGTGTGCAATTGCCCAGGCATGTAAAAAACCATCCAGCGTATAACCAGCCCACCGCTTGCGATTAATGGTATTTCCAATTTCAATGGCTTGAATCTGGCTACCAAATACGTCTAATACCTCACTTAAAAACTGTCGCCAAATGGCTTGTTCAGTTTTTAAGTGCATATTTTTTGCTGCATCAAATGGCTGTAGCAGATGTAAGGTAATGGCTAATTTTTCTGCGATCAATCGGCGCAAAAAACGCGTGTTATCGCGCGTTAAGTCACCATACGTCATGTCTAAACGGACACGTTTAATGCCCAATGCTTGCAATTGTTGAACAATGTAATCATCCGTTGCAGGATTCGCATTAGAGGCTACGCATACACCAATAAAATCGTGGGGGATGTCGTGCTGCTCAATAGGTAAATGTCCATTTTTAATACGCAAACCGCCGCGCAGAATATAGCTTAATCCATCGCGGATGACTTGCTTTGTGAGCATGGATGCTTGTTTAACGCTCATTCTGGTAAGTGGTAGCGTTGTTCGCTATACAGTAAGGCCGGCAATAGTGAATTGGCTAACGCGCGCTGCTCAATTTCTTGTGCATCAGCTGGTGGCGCAGTTTCATTCAGATGTTTGCTTTTTGCATCATATACGCCGTGCGCTGGCGGTTTACCTTCGCGCAACACTACAACATTATTAGAGTCAGCCGTTTGCTGCATCCACGCAAAATTAGAGTTATATTGCATCATCGCGCGGCCTAAGTAGTCAGCAGGTTCGCTGGATAAATCACGACCTGTCATCGGGTGTTGGCCGCTGATACCCATTAGTGACAATACCGTCACTGGTAAATCAATTTGGCTGACAATGCTTTTAATGCTTTGAGGCTTAATATCGGCACCTAAAATCAAGCCTGGGATATGAAAGTGCTCAATCGGCACCAGCGTATTGCCGCGAACACGGACATCGTGATCTGCCACGATTAAAAATAGCGTATCTTTCCAATAAGGGCTTTTTTTGGCTTTCTCAAAAAACTGCCCCATCGCATAATCGGCATATTTAACTGCATTGTTATCGGTACCTTTTGGTTGTTCATACAGTTCAATACGACCATCAGGAAACTCAAAAGGTGCGTGGTTAGAAGATGAAAACGCTAGTGTGAAAAATGGCTTGCCGCTGGCGTGATGTGCCATCAATTGCTCATGTGTTTTGTTGAGCAAGTCCTCATCAGATGCTCCCCAGCTGCCCATAAACACAGGGTTTTTATAATCTTTCTGATCGGTAATCTGATTAAAGCCGTTACCCAGAAAAAAGCTGCGCATATTATCAAAATGCGATTCGCCGCCATAGATAAACTCCGCGTTATAGCCTTGTTTAGTTAATAGACTGGCTAAGGTGAAGAAGTTTTTTTGGCTAAGAGATAGCTTAACCGTGCTTTCTGAAGGTGTTGGCTGAAAACCAGCCGTCACCGCCTCAATGCCGCGTACCGAACGGGTGCCAGTGGCATACAACTGTTCAAACCAGATACCTTCCCTTTTTAATTTTTCTAAATTCGGTGTGACAGGTTTACCACCCAGTGATTCCACAAAACCTGCGCCCAGACTTTCCTGCAAGATAATCACTAAATTAAGCGGTTTTTCACGTTTGGCGGAAGGTGTGAGTGTTTTTAAAGTAGGGATTTCGCTATCGGTCGCGCCAGTGAGTTTGAAGATTTCTGCTCTATCCATTTTGCCGTAAATTTGGCTGGATTTGCTTTCGTGCTGTAAATCGTAAATGGCATAAATGACAGAGTAGCCTGAATTTAATATCAGGCTATTCACCATGCTGTCTTGCGTAATGGCGAATAATGCGGGATTGGCTGGGCGATGGCCAACGGTAGAGCGTATGGCAAAAGCCGTGAGCAAAAATATAAGTGGCCAAATTAACCATATTTTTGTGTTGGACCAACTGGGTTTTGCTTGCAACCAAGGACGCATAAAATGGCGCATCAGCCATATCGCTAACACTACAAAACCAATGCTGGCGAACACATGGATTTTAAAACCGCCCCATAACATCTTCACTACTTCATTAGGGTATTTCAGATATTCTACAAATAAGCGATTCGGCCGCACGTCATATTCTGCAATAAATCCAGGCGTTGCAGCTTCTAGAAATACCAGTAAAACAATGGCGGCAATTACCCAAATATAAGTGAATCTTTGCCATATTCTAAATAAGCTTTTAATGGCTAAAAGTGGCGCTGTTAACAGTGGAATTAAGCTTAATAAACAGAGCTGAATAATGTCGACACGGATGCCTTGCAATAAAATTTCAGCTAATTTTCCTGTGGAATCTACACGGTCAAACTTCCATAGTATTAAGCCCAAACGCGAAACAGAAAGGATGATTAATCCTAATAAAAGCATCGCGATTAAGGGCGCAAACGGCCCGAGTTTGTTGGAAACTCGCCAAATAGCTTGTTGAAATTTCTGCGCTAAATTTTTTAATGACTGAATAAACATGCGTGGTTTGAAGTAGTGGGTCCAGTAAAGGAATGATTATAGCTAGAAACCGCCAGCAGGTTGTAGATTTAAGTGAATGCGTTAATACAGGGTAAATACTTAAACTATGTGTTTGATCCATAACTTAAAGGTATCAATATATTCAGGCTGGCGAATACATAAGTAAATGGTCACTACCGCGTTTAACAAGGCAGTTGCTAGAAATAATTGAGGAATATTTAAACCTTGCTGAAATAGTAACAATGAAAATCCAGCCGATATCACCATAAATAAAGCATTCATGATGTTATTTGCTGCAATCACGCGCGATTGAAAGCCTTTCTGCGCGCGCGTTTGGATTAACACGTATAAGGGCACGATGTAAAAGCCGCCAAATAAGCCGATGAACATCACGTCTGCCAGTAAACGCCAGTGACTGAATATGCCAATAAAGCTTTGATAGTTTTGTACTATTGGGCTACCTGCGGCATGGATGTTACTGCTGGAAAAGTACAAATCTGTGCCAAAAATGCTTAAGCCGATTGCGCCAAATACGACTAGGCCAAGTTCTACACGGCCTTTTGACAGCTTTTCGCATAATAGCGAGCCAATACCGATGCCAAGCGAAAATATACTTAGCAATAAAATAAAAACGCTTTCGTCGCCATGCAGCACATTTTTGGCCAGATTCGGAAATTGCGCCAGTAATGTCGCGCCGTAAAACCAAAACCATGAAATCGCAATAATGCCTAACCAGATGGTTTGCTGAGACCATATTAATTTTATGCTGCGGTAAGTTTCTGTAATGGGATTCCAGTTGATTTTTAAGTTGGCATCCGCCGCTGGCGAGTTTGGTATGTCGCGACTTGTCCAGTAACCCAGCGCTGCAATCAGCAGAATGCTGATGCTGGTGAATAATTCATGCTGCGATATGCTGCCTAACCATGCGCCTAAAACCTGGCCAAGCAAAATAGCAATAAAAGTGCCCATCTCTACCATGCCATTGCCGCCGATTAATTCATGCTGTTTTAAGTGCTGCGGTAAATATGAATATTTGATTGGTCCAAACAAGGTGGAGTGCATACCCATCATGAACAGGGCAATGGACAATAACCAAATGTTATGCAGATAAAAACCACTGCTGGCGAATAACATAATGGCGATTTCAAATAACTTAACTAAGCGGATGACGGAAGATTTTTCATATTTATCGGCGATTTGCCCTGCGGTGGCAGAAAATAAAAAAAACGGCAAAATAAACACACCTGGCAGCAAAGTTGTTAATGTGCCGCCATCGATACTGCTTAAACTCACGGTATGAAATGCGACTAAGGTGATAAGCGCGGTTTTAAAGACGTTGTCGTTAAATGCGCCTAAAAACTGGGTAAAGAAAAAAGGTCGAAAACGCTGTTGCGATAATAAGTCAAATTGATTGCTCATTTGTTACTTTCTGATTAATTTTCTTTAGCTTAAAAAGTCTGTTTTATTAATTGCTAATGGATTTGGAAAAGAAAATTACGCTGATTCCGCCATTTGTTTCAGCGTCACATAATCCGTTTTACCGGTACCTAATACGGGTAATTCCGTTATTTGTACAATTTTGCGCGCAACGGCAATTTCGGGCAGTTTTAAGTTTTTAGCCACTATTTGTAAATCTTCGCGTTTTAATGCCAGGTCGGTGGTGAATAAAATAATGGTTTCGCCGCGTTGCACGTCTGTTTGCGTGCTGGCCGCATGTTGGTGTTCTGGCGCGGCGGTGCTGGCGATTTTTTCTACTACTTCCAATGACACCATTTCGCCGGCTATTTTGGCAAAGCGTTTAACACGGCCTTTAATGTGGATAAAACCCTGCGCGTCTACTTTGACAATATCACCTGTGTTGTACCAGCCTGTGCCGAAGTCACTGCTTGGTGGTTGTAAGACGGCAGGCGCGTCAAATAAATAATAGCCCATCATCACGTTTTCACCGCGCACATGCAGTAAACCGCCATCCTCTATGCCGGGCACAGTTTCTAGCTTGTGTTCCATGCCTGGCAAAAATTGGCCAACAGTGCCGTTTAAGTTAGCCATCGATGTGTTGGCAGAAACAACTGGTGCGCATTCTGTTGTGCCGTAGCCTTCCAATATGCGAATACCAAATTTATCGGCGTAAGTTTTGCGCACTTCCTCATTGAGTTTTTCAGCACCGGCAATCACAAGGCGCAATTTATAAAAATCGTATGGATGGGCAAATTTGGCGTAATTGCCTAAAAAAGTGCTGGTTGAAAATAACACAGTACAGCCGCGGTCATAAATCACTTCTGGAATCACCTTATATTGTAATGGCGATGGAAATATTAACGTTTTAATACCATTAAAAATCGGCAAAAGTGTACCTGTGAAGCCAAATGCGTGAAAAAATGGCAGCACCATCATAAATTTGTCGCTCGGGTTAAAATCAAGTATAGCCATGATCTGTGCGATATTGGCCAAAATAGTTTGATGCGAGTGTACGACGCCTTTAGGTTTGCCTTCACTGCCCGATGTAAACAAGATGACTGCCGGTTGGTCTGGTTGGCCAATCTCCATTGCCACGCGCGGATAATGTAGTGCGTAACCCATTAACCAAGCGCGATCCAGCACATTGAATTGAGCGCGCAAGTCTTCTAAATAGACAATGTTTAAGTTTTCTAAATGCGCGATTTCATTTTCTAATTTAGCGGCTTCAATAAATTTGCGTGAACTAATGACGGTTTTAACGTTAGCAGCAATACAGGCATTTTGCATACCAGCGCTGCCAGATGTGTAATTAAGCAACGCGGGAATACGGTTAAATGCACTCATGCCTAAAATCAGTGCAACCGTATTGGTGACGTTGGGCATTAACACACCGACGGCTTCATTTTTCGCGCTGACTTTACAGGCGATTCGACCTAGCGCCAAACTTTTTTTGAGTAAAGCCTGATAAGTTTCTTCAACTTCGTTCATGTCTTCAATGAGTTTATAGCTGCCATCAAATTTATTCATCGCATCCAAAAACGCCTCAAAAAGTGTGCGGCTTTTTTGTGATTGAAACAGCATGTGCTGCATGACATTGCGCATACCTTCGCCAGCAATACGGCGTCGCTGCTTGGAAGATAAAACTGTGTGGTGGTGCGCTATCGGAGTTTCGATGTGGGTAGTCGGTAAAATCGTGAGCGTGACTTTGGGGAAGATTTTGCGCGGATGTCCGTTGGATAATCGCCCAAAATAGGATTCGGCCGCGCCATCTACGCGTACCGGCAAAATGGTCGCGCCGGTTTTTGCTGCGACGAAACCAGGGCCATCGTAGACTTTCATGAGCGCGCCCGTTAAGGTGATGCGACCTTCCGGAAAAATCACCACGTTTTGACCAGCATCTAGTAATTGGATGACTTTTTTCATAGCCAAAGGAGATGACGGATCAACTGCCAAATAAGGTGTTAAGCGCAAAAATTGCCTGAACCACCCATTTTTTAATACCGTGGTATGCACGACAAAAGTCGCTTTGACCGGTAAAAATAAGCCCAGTAAAAAACCATCTAAAAACGATTCATGGTTAGCCACAATTAACAGGCGATTGGTTTGTGGCACGTTTTCTAAACCACGTACTTTGACTCGAAATAGTATTTTACTAACAGATCTTAGTAATGTGGCCAGCATCTTCTCTCCAAACTTTTCTATTTTCATTACGCTTTATTCTTAGAATTTTTATCAGTAGCTGGGCAGTATTTTGCCATTCATTTGAAATGATTAGGGTTTTTTCATTTTCGTTAATATTAATTGAAATTAGGATGAATTCTAAAAACAGGCTCCGACTATCGGATATCTTGTTATTGGACACCTAGCCACAAATAAAAAACGGACACCTAAGTGTCCGTTTTTTATGATGACCAGTGATTTAAATAATCAAGTCACTGATGATGCTTATTAATAATGATAAGCACGTTCGCCATGTTCAGTTGTATCTAAGCCTTCACGCTCTGATTCTTCTGATACACGTAAGCCAACTACAATATCTACGATTTTATAGAGAATATAGCTAATCACAGTTGCCCAAACAATTGTCACACCTACTGCAATTGCTTGTGTAGTTACTTGGCTAGACATCGTAATGCCTTCTGCATAACCAACACCACCCAAACCAGCGCTCATAAACACGCCTGTACCGATAGCACCGATGATACCTGCAACACCATGAATACCAAATACATCTAAAGAGTCGTCATAACCAAGTTTGCTTTTCAAGCTAGTAACAGCCCAGAAACTGACAATACTTGCGATAACACCTAAGACGATTGCACCCATTGGGCCTACAAAGCCGCATGCCGGTGTAATAGCAACCAAGCCAGAAACTGCACCTGAAGCTGCACCTAACATTGAAGGCTTGCCTTTTGCAAACCATTCTACGAACATCCAAGCCATCACTGCAGCAGCTGTTGCAACTTGTGTATTAATTAAAGCTAATCCAGCAGTTCCGTCAGCGGCCAACTCGCTACCGACGTTAAAGCCGAACCACCCCACCCACAGTAATGCTGCACCAATCATTGTCATCACCATGCTGTGAGGAGTCATTGCTTCTTTGCCGTAGCCAATACGTTTGCCTAATAGAATTGCACCGATCAATGCCGCAACACCTGCATTAATGTGAACAACTGTACCGCCTGCAAAGTCTTTAGCACCAAGCTCTGCCAAGATGCCGCCGCCCCAAACCATATGCGCTACTGGGAGATATACAAAAGTTACCCATAATGCGATAAACAATAGCACCGCAGAAAATTTGATGCGCTCGGCAAAACCACCCACAATCAATGCTGGTGTAATACATGCGAATGTTAATTGGAATGTGATAAAGACATATTCAGGAATCACGCCATTAAGAGAATCTGGAGTAACACCTAATAAAAATGCTTTACTAAATCCACCAATGTAGCCATTTAAACTACCGCCATCTGTAAATGCCAGGCTATAACCATATACAACCCAAATCACAGAAACCATCGCAGTAATTGCAAATACTTGCATGAGTACTGATAGCATGTTTTTAGCACGTACTAGGCCACCATAGAATAATGCCAGGCCAGGAATAATCATTAGCAACACTAATACCGTTGCCATAATCATCCAACTCGTGCTGCCAGAGTCCAATGTGGCTGGCGCTTCAGCAGCTTCTGCTGGAGCTGCTGCATCTTCGGTAACCACTTCAGATGTTGTTTCAACCGTTGTAGTTTCTACTGTAGTGTTTGCGCCATCAGTTACTGTTTCCACAGTCGTCACAGATGCATCAGGTAAATCTTCTGCAAAACTACTCGTGCTCACTGCGCCTATGCTGACTAGGGCAACTAGCGATAAAACAGATAATAATTTTTTCATTTTATATGCCCCTTATAGCGCTTCAGGCCCGGTTTCACCGGTACGGATGCGATAAACTTGTTCTAGATTGAAGACAAAAATCTTGCCATCACCAATTTTTCCAGTAGCGGCTGCTTTTTCAATCGCGTCCACCACCTGGTCTAGCATGTCATCTTTAATAGCGATTTCAAGCTTCACTTTTGGTAAAAAATCGACGACATATTCTGCGCCGCGGTATAGCTCAGTATGGCCTTTTTGGCGGCCAAATCCTTTCACTTCAGTAACGGTAATGCCTTGCACGCCAATGGCAGACAAAGCTTCACGAACCTCGTCAAGCTTAAACGGCTTGATAATTGCGGATACAAATTTCATGAGTGCCTCCTAGTGTAAAGTAATCATGCGACAGGAAATTTCAATTCAAAATTTTCTGTCGCATTTTTACAGGTAATACGTACTAAAAATTTAGAACGTTTTTTGAACAAATACTGTGAATTGGTCATCACCGATGTTGTCGCCAAGTATTGTGTAAGCAGCGTCACGGGCGTTGGTGGTGGTGTAATAAGCACCAACGTTTACACCGTTGCTCCAAGATTTAGTTGCCCCAAGTTTCCAGTCTGTGTAATCACCTACATCATTACCGGAGCCTTTAAACTCTTGTCTGCCAACGTGACCATTGATAGTAAAACCTGTCTCACCGATTGGATAGTTAGCATTCAGTTCTGCATACCAGCTACCGTCAGCATTTTTAAGACCAAATGCGCCATCAGAAGCTACCACTGAAAGTTTTGCTGCTAACCATTCATAACTCAAACTGCCGTAAACTTCAGTCGTCTCAGCAGATTTTACACCTGGATTTTTGCTACCTGGGTAAATATATTGTAGAACACCCACGTTGTAACCAACACCTGTGTCACCAATAGTATTTGCGAAACCACCATAAATGTCCAACTCTAGACTAGAGCTTTTATAGGCGTCAGCATCAGATAACCAGCTGATGTTAGTGGCCCATGAGCCTAGATAAAAACCACTGGAGTGCGAGTAATCAATACCGCCTTGCAAAGCAGGGTCTTGGTCTGTTTGCGTTAAACCACGGAAAATGTATTGGCTATATAGACCGACGTTGTAAGTGACGGTATGTGGTGATGCAGGTTCAGCTGCTGCAGCCGGCGCAACCGTTTCTTCAGCGTAAGAAAATGTTGGTACTGCAAGTACGCTTAGTACAGCGATTGATAATAATGAATGACGCATTGTGTATCCCCTAACGTTGTTGTAAAAAATTAAATCGTTTTAACCACGATAATACCTAGCAAGGCGCGTGCCATAAAAATTATCAATAAAATCAATGTGTTATATATTTTTGTTCTAAGCTTAAAATTATTAACCATATACAAAAATCTGTTAAACTGCACCAAAATAGCGAGAAAACATTATGCTGAATTCATCACAATTTCAAGATTTATCAAATAAAATCAAAGACATAGTAAATTCATCTCCTTTGGCTGATGTCGACAAAAACATTCATGCACTAATTAAGGGCGCGCTCACCAAAATGGAGCTAGTCACGCGTGAAGAGTTTGATGTGCAAGTTGAGGTGCTGCGGCATGCTCGCGAGCAACTGGACAGCTTGGAAGTAAAGCTTGCTGCGCTAGAAGAGCAGATGCTAAAAGAACAGACTAAACAGAAATGAATCTAGCCGTTTTGCACAGCCGCGCCTTAAATGGCATGGATGCGCCAGAAGTGGTTGTCGAGGTTCATCTTGCTAACGGATTACCCAGCTTTACCATTGTCGGACTGCCCGAAGCCGAAGTGAAAGAAAGTAAGGATCGGGTGCGAGCAGCCATTCAAACCGCACAGTTCGAATTTCCTGCGCGGCGCATCACAGTTAACCTTGCCCCTGCAGATTTGCCTAAAGAGAGTGGGCGTTATGATTTGCCTATTGCGTTAGGTATTTTGGCGGCCAGTGGGCAGATTCCGACAGAGCCACTAAGCCGTTATGAAATTGCAGGTGAGTTAGCGTTAACGGGCGAACTGCGACCAATACGCGGTGCGCTGGCGATGACTTACCAGATGGTTCAAAAAAGCACCAAAACCAAGCGTGCGTTTATTCTGCCTCAATCCAGTGCAGAAGAAGCAAGTTTGGTAAAAGATGCGATTATTTATCCCGCCAATACATTATTGGAAGTGTGCGCACACTTAAGCGGACATACAATCATTCAGCAGTATCAATCAAACACACTGACACAGCAAAATCATTACCCAGATTTTAATGAGGTAAAAGGCCAATCGCAGGCTAAACGTGCATTGGAAATTGCCGCAGCTGGTGGACACAGTGTACTAATGAGCGGGCCGCCAGGCACGGGCAAGAGCATGTTAGCAAGCCGTTTTGCGGGTATTTTGCCCAGTATGACCGAGCAAGAGGCTTTAGAAAGTGCTGCGATACAATCCCTTAATGGTGGTTATAAATTAGAAAATTGGAAGCGCAGGCCCTTTAGGTCACCGCACCATACGGCTTCTGGTGTAGCGCTGGTGGGCGGCGGTGGCATTCCGCGGCCAGGGGAAATTTCCCTTGCGCATCATGGCGTATTGTTTTTGGATGAATTAATTTTTTGACTTTTTGAACATTTCTGTCTATAAAGGAGATTCTGTAACAACTACAAGTAGTTATGACAGATAATCAGGTCTTATTTAGACGGACAATTCTCAATATCTCACATGCGTATAATGATTATCCGTATGTTGCAATTGAAAAGGATGCTTTGCGACTTATAAATAGTGCAAAGCTGTCACTACCTAAACATTTTCAAATCAGTGCCATACCCACAGCATTACGCGCCTTCGAATGCTATCTTCAAATTACAGATCAAAAGATAAGCTGCAACTCATTTAAAAAAAATTCATTTACGCAAGTATGTGAAGGATTTATAGGTGCAATCCACAGCACTGAATTTATCAATATAGGGCAATCAAGGAAGACGGAAATAAGCAAAGTTTTTTTATGCCTCGTAAAATCTATTTCTTGTTTTGAAGTAAAAAATGCGCTGGACAAAATACAAATCCAAAATACAAGGATAATGCTTAATTTCGATTCATATATTTCAAAATACCTAGACTACCCCAAGGATGAACATAAAATTTGGCTATGGCAAGGATGGCCACTAGAAGGCAAAAGCTCAGGAATTGTTTGGGCTCATTTATATCCTATGTACAGTCGACTAGGGAGAAAATTTACTGAAAATTTTTATGAGATTTGTAAAGTCTATATGCGAGGGCGCAGAAGACATTCAATGGGGTTTTTAACGCCATTATCACAATTCATTTTTACCTATCCACACAAACTAGATGGAAATAGTTTTAAGGACCAAAGCTTTGTGAATGGGTTTTTAAGACAATTTATGGAATATTATTTTCGCACTAAGTATGCAAATGGAGATGGTGCAAAAATCTCAACTTTAATAGCATTGTGGAGGAGAGAATTTAGGTTTTTTATTGAAGAATATTTGATGAAAGATGGATTGTTTGCTAGGACGACTGCTGCAATACCTATGCCACCAATAAGAAGGGTTTTAGCGTCCAATACAAATATTAAAAAAAATGAAAATGGCGAGTTAGTCCGCGTTAAGTTACTAACCAACATCCCATTGAATATAACTGACGATGAGGCAATCAATTTAATATTCTCCCAAGTTAATACAGATTTTAATATTGCCCTAGATTGGGGAAGATACTTATCAAATAGTGTTTATACGAATTATAAAAATCGGCTTAAGCTAGCTTCAACTGGTGTAGTAAGACACTATCAAGTAGGAGAGAAATTGAATCATGGATCTCGTGGTAGAGTTAGTCTCAAAAACGATCCAAAGTATCTGCAAAATGCAGCGGCAACATTACAAGAAAATATCCACATAGCAAACACCTATGAAGCTAATCGTCTCCTAGGAAGTCCTTTAGATGACTTAGCCAAGCAATTGGGGATGCCAGTTACAGGGGCTTTGCTTGGTCATTGTATGGTGCTTGTAGCAAACCATCCGCAAATAACACCATCATTTTTAGAAAATTTCCAACTTTTTGACAAAAATGGCAAATTAGTTGGCTATATTAATTCTGATGAGCGTAACAAGCTTATTGGTTTCAAGTACCGCCGTGGCTCTAAACTCGCCGAACAAGTAATTATATTAAACGATGAAACAAGCCAAATTGTTGAACAATTAATTGAAATTACAACATCACTCAGAGAATTCCTAAAGGCGAAGCATGATGATGCATGGCGTTATCTTTTATTAACCTGTAAACAAGGATTTTGTTACCCTGCACGTATAAAAAAAATGGCGACTGAAACATCTGAACCCATTCGGGAACAAAAATTAGTTGAATCGTTGAGTCATGTTACATCACTTAGTTTAGCTGAGAGGGAAAGCTTCGTAAGACAATTTAGTTTGTCGTCATTAAGAGCAAGTGCTGGCGTACTAGTTTATTTTAAAACCCGTAGTGTCAGTGAAATGGCAAAAGCTTTGGGACATGCGAAGTTTGATCCTAAACTTATTCAAAGATATTTACCGGCTCCATTATTAGCTTTTTTTGAAGAGCGCTGGATACGTATATTTCAAACAGGCATTATTCTAGAGGCACTTAAAGATAGTCCGTATAGATTGACAGCAAGTGGATTTAAGAGCTTTGAAGAAATGGATATTTTCTTAAAAAATCATATTTTCAAACCGTTATATATTCCAGATACGAAAAAAAATTCATCTGAAAATAAAGACCTCAGCGAGGTAATTTTTGGTCTTGATTGCGATGTTTTGAGTATCTTATTGAGCATTCAAAATATCGCCGAAGACACTTCAAAAAAACTTACAGAAAAAACTAAGTATTGGATAGAAATAAGTAAACAATTAATACGATATATAGAATCAGAACAATTTAATAGACCCGATTTACAGTTGTTTTTGGAGACTGCTCGGAAGGCTATTAACCCCAAAATTATGGATGTTCTTTTTTTTGCAAAAAATTAGTCAAGAGGATCAGGACTTTTTTGATCACTTATCTGCTGATCGAATGGAAATGTATCGCTCACCACCATGGTTAGAAAGTTTATTCGTAGATGATGTGTGGTCATGTAATTTTGGTTTAGTCGGTAGCACAATCATTAATTTTAATGTGGAACTTGAAGATGCATCTCTACTAACCTCCCAACAAAACGCACCACTTCTGAATGTTTTTAAGCTTTGGCTTTGCATACAAACTCACCCTGATACCACTTCAAGAAAAAAATGTTCATTAGGTACCTCTTATAATTCAATTCGACGCACCCTGTATCTAATAGATTATTTATTACTTAACTCGGTTAAATTTCAATTATCTAAATATGGATTAGAAAACATATCAACCAATGATATTCATGTATTCATGCATGATTTGGCTTCATCAAATGAAACATCGACTAGTGTTTATAAGTGGTTCGAAAAATTAACGCAATTTTTAAAGGTAGGCATATCAACCCACGATAAAAGAATTTTAGATTTGGAAATAGAGAAATCTCCTGCGATTCGAGAAAATATACCAGAAGAATGTGAATGTGATCTTAAGCTAACTCCAACAGAAATAGTTTATGCGAGAGCGTGGCTAAAGTATGCGGGAGTGTACCATTCCAAAGCTAAAGAAGGCTTTAGATCTGGGCCGAATACAAAAAACCTTAGTAAAATAATATATAAAAATACTTTAATCGGGCATGCTTTTAAGCCTGTACCAAATGAGCTGCTATTGGTGCCCATGGAGTTGTATTACAAAGAGTTTACTTCTGCTCCCCTCAGAGACGAATCAGATTCCCGTCTATCAAGTAGGGAGATGTCCCGATACAAAAAATCTTTTCAATCACTCGCATTACTAACATCAGCAGGTCTTGAAATTCCTTCACAAATCATTGATGCGGTTTCAAATTATAAATCTGAATCTTTTTTTGATTTGAAACCAACACGCCATTACAAGACGCTTCCTTCAGATGTGGTTTTATCATCAGTTCGTGCGGCATTAGAATTTCTACTTGAGTACGGTGAAGAAATAACAGAGAGCGCTTTGCGAGTCATTAAACAATCGAAAAAGCTGAAACAAAGTTTAGTAGTGTTTAATTCTAAACAGGATATATCACCTTTTTTGACTCCTAAAATAAAGGCCTTGGGAGTTAAGTATTGGTCTTTGAATTTGCGTCTAAATTACGTTGAGAGAAATTCATTTAATCCTGAAAGTCTTCGACCATCAAGCCAGGAAATGTTTACGAGACTGCGTAAAAATGAAGGTCTATATGAGTTGATGAGAATAATGTATGGAGCTGCCCAAGTATGTATCGGTTGCCTTTCTGCTCGGCGTCAAGGGGAACTTAAGGATTTGATTTCTGGTAAATGCTTGGATGCATCTAATACACGTTTGATATTTTTTAATCGAAAAACTGGATACGATTCAATGAGGGAAAAGGAGGCTCGGCCTATTCCACCGGTGGCGGTTAAACTGATTAAAATGCTAGAAAACTTTCAGAATGGATTAGTTGAAATAGGAGCATATAGAAAACATACGAACCTTTTCTTATATCCTGATCTTTATTGGGCCGAAGTAACGATTTTACGCAGCCCAAAATATAACTCATCTTTAGATATATTTTGCGATTATATCGAAACCAAAAAGAATACAAATGGATGTAGATATTATTTGCGTCAGCATCAACTGAGAAGATTTTTTGCAATGACATTTTTCTGGGGAAACTCCTTCGGAGGTATGGCAACACTAAGATGGTTTTTAGGGCATACGGATATAGAACATCTTTATAGCTATATTACGGAAATAACCCCAGGAGATGTCTTACGCTCTGTGAAGACTGAATATGCGATTGAGCAAGTAATATCTAAATCACCAAATGCGGAATCACTAACTAATTTGATTGAATCACGATTTCAGACTAGGAATTTTTCTATACTTGATAGTCAAGAGTTGGATGATTATATTGAAGAATTGCTATTGGATGAGGCTATTCAAATAGAGCCTGAATTTTTTGTTACGTCTGAAGGACAATCTTACAGAATTTTGATAAAGGTTTCAGATAGGAGAGTAAATGCGAATTACTGATAAGCGTGTAATTAAGAACTCTTCTTCAGTCAGAGCGCTAAGAACTCTGCTAGTTGAAGTGATGGAAAATCCTAAACTATTTGTGGAAAACAAAGAGCTTATTTCATCACTTAAATGCCAAGGTAAACTTTCTAAATTTGAAGATGCAAATAAAGGCATTACAAAATCTTCGTTGAATACCTTGAAAAGAATTTCTGATGAAATACTTGTCGGTGGTTTCTCGGCTTTAAATCAATTGCGAATAGAAGCTTTATATCTCATTGAAAAAGAGATGGTTGATAGAAAAAAATCCTATCAACTTACGAAACATGATTTAAAAAATCAGATTTCAGAAAAAGAGGCTTACATCCTAAAATTAAAAGAAGAATTGCTAATTCTAACTATGATTGTTGAGAAACTTATTTTTCAGGGAAAAAACTATGCTTTAAAAACTCAAAATCCATCTTTAATTGCCTTGTGCGGAAAAGAGCAAAGAGAAATTCTAGAAATGCTATCTTTCAGCCAAAGTCAAGAAAACACAAATATTAGAGACTTGCGTGCGTGATTAGAGCAGGTAAAAAGCTTTATCAACTGTCATCTAGAGAATTTAGACTTCCTATTTATGTTAATAATGGCCAAGTAATTACCGAAGCTGCAGACGATATTCCCCTTTTGAGTTGGCCAGATGGTGGTTGGTGTTTTGAAGGTAATTTTTATATGCTTGATCTCTACTACAGAGGCCTATCTCGCATTAATAAGGGAGGAACACTGCTAGCTTATGCAACAAACATAAGTCATCTATTACGCTTTTGTTTTTTTAATAAAATAAATTTAATAGACCTCAGTGATAATCAATTCATTTTATTTATAAAGTTATTGCAAGGCGAAAAATTACATTCAAAATCAGAAATTAGCATTAGAGATGCAAACACTGTAATTGCTATTGGTAGAAACTGTTTAGATTTCTTGAATTATATTGGCAAACTAAATTTTCAACCAAACTTCATCGCTTCTCAAGGGCAAATCAGAGCAGAATTGAAAGTCTCAGTAGGAAATTCGGCGTCATTAAGTTCACAATCAAAAATCAATAAAACATATTGGCACCACCGCTCTTTCCCAACCCCAGACCCCAAAGTCAAACGCCTTCCAATCAGTACAGACGCTATAAAAAAATTATGGGGTATCGTTCAAAGTTCAAGTAAAAGTATATTTGTTCGAAAAAGACGATATGTGATGTTGAAGTTATTGGAAATAACTGGGGGTAGAAGATCTGAAATAGCTTTATTGAAAATAAAGGATATCTTAAATGCTTCGGAGATGACTACGCCGTTCCTAAAAATTAGAACCTTGAAAAAACGAGGAGGTATTGAGGTTTATCGTGAAATTCCAATCGCTAGACATGACATTGCATATTTAATAGAGTTCGTAGAGAAAAATAGACAACGAGTAATACGAACAACATGTGGAAAAAGTAATGACGAAGGGTACTTACTAGTTAACGAAAATACAGGAAAAAAAATACAGGCAAATACAGTAACGCAAGAAGTTTCAATTTTAGCGAAAGCAGCAGGCTTGAAAGAAAAGATTTGCCCTCATATGTTTCGTCATCGGTTTATTACAAAGCTTTTCGTGGCATTAATTGAGCAGCATAACTTTGAAAATCTTGAAGATTTTCGTCGAGCTTTATTAGACAAAGAGGCATTGAAACAAAAAGTTCAACAATGGACCGGACATTCGAACCTAGATTCGTTAGATATTTATATTCATCTGGCCTTTGATGAGGTAACTACATTTAAGAAAACTTACAATGTTGTTCAAACTATGCAGATAATTGAATCATTCAAACACACGTTAGACCAAATCGAAGGTGAATTGTTTAATGGGGTTCCGCCTAAATTAGTAGTGGAGAATCTAAAAAATCTTGTTGATGCTCTTCAAAACGATTTGAAAGTGTCAAATGAGATATTAATCATCTCTGAGCAATCAATCCTTAATGATTAGTGATATTCGCAGAAATAATAGCAATAAAAATTCCATCAAAAATAACATAACTAGACTTCACCCGTTTTGATAATCATCATAATGTCAGAGTTGAAACAAATTAAAGCCTCGTGAATGAACGCTGGATTTACAGTTGATGCTCAGACAATATCACTTGATATTCCTTCTAGAAAATTAAATTTCACTACTCCCTCTAAGCCTTCCTAATACTCGTTCCAAACCTTGCCACTGACTTCATTAATCATACTACGTAGAGTTCGATTCATTGGGTAACCCAATAATTTCACTTAGTTGGTGAAGTACAAACTAAATTCAGAAAAGGAAATTAAGATGAGTAAAAATTCAAACAGCGGTAAATCTACAGGCTCTAGCAGTCATGCAACGCCAGCTGGTTCAGGGGGATGGCCCAGCAAAGTACCAAATGTCCCATCTGGTAATAATCGTTATAGCGCACCTCCAAGCAAGAAATAATTAGTTATTTAGGGAAGGTTTCATACCTTCTCCAATAATCTGTTTGCTGTGATATTCAAACCAATACGGATAACGATTTTCAAACCATGTTTCTGTAGTTTTAAATCCAAAGGGCATATCGGGCCAGGGTCGATAACTATCTTTCAAAAGCTCTGTAGTTGCTGCTGTGTTCATTACTTTTTGAATGTACTGGATTTGATACCCAATAAAATTTAAACACTTCGTTCCGTAATAACGCATCCAAATATCTTTTGCCACAGGGTCATCAAAAAAAGCCTCTAACAAACTCTTCAAAGCTTTTTCTGATGGCATGTGGGTTCCATTACTCCACCTCTTTAAAAGTGACTCATCTAACGTCAATTTCGAGGCCTTTTTAGCATTTAAAATTGCACTAATTGTTGGCAAATCGATTTGTCTTTTAATCCACTTAAAGAATAAGGCGGTCGGGTTTTTATCTTCTGTGAGCGTTGTAGGCAACACATCTAATACCAATGAATTCGATATAGCCAAAGAGTGACAAGTATGAGCATCATATCCAGCAAGTCGACTTAGGATTACCTCAAGTGCTACCATGCCTCTTAACGGTAAAAGTGCGTCTAAACTGTTTCGTTTATGTAATATATCGATTGCTTCAGGCCATAACAGCAAACAAACTAGCGGGCTTTCCATCAACAAGGCTAAAGCTTCATCATATTTACGCTCATGAAACAATATTAAAGATTGATGCGTAGATCGCTCTACCCCTATGCAAAACTTTAATGGCTGAGGCCACTGTTCTTCATGTAGTTTGGCTCCTAATGCAAACACCTCCCAAACTCCCATTTTACTGAAAATTTCACGCACTTCTGTATCTCCGCTAAGAGCATCCACGATGCACTTTGGAAGATCGAGTATTGCGGCCATATCATGAGTGGCTCGTAATATCCTGCTCTCATCATTTGGGTTCTGAATGCGCTTATATAAAGATTCATAGCCAGCTTCTTTCATCATGCCACTTATTGATGTGCCCGATAATTTTAGAATAACGTTGGGATTAACAAGAAATAATGAACTTAGATTTAAAGGTTTTTTTCTGCCGCCAATAGGATTGTAAAATTTAATGGTCATAATTTTTTGAAGATTGCTTCAGCAGCAAATCTAGCGAGTGCGTCTTGTTGCTTTTCAAGTGACTCCAAACTGATTCCGTCTAAACCATCAGCATACATCGGGCCGCCCACGTCATAATCATACTCAGACCCATTTTCATGGATTGCATAATGATGATCTATGGTTAAATCATTATCAAGTAACTGAGATAAGTAGATCCAAGTCCAGCAACGCGTTAAGTCTTTACTATCAAAACTCTCAATCAACTCACGCATTGCCTCTATATTTCCTGCCTCTGCTGCGACTGTTAGCCAGTGATGTTGGTCTTTGTAACGGCCCAAGTTGTGAGCAATTTCAGCCACTCTCATCGGGTCAGCCGTCACATTTTGATAGTCACCTTCAAAGAAAGTAGCATCATCAAACTTTTCTGCCAGATCCAACAATGCCAAATCGCACCCTAACAATGCCGCTTTACGAAGGTGATATTCGTATTTGTTTCCGTTAGCTAGATGCTCTTTATATTCCAGTGCCCAAGTTTTTTCGATGCCACTCAATTGGCGGCCAGCTTGCATTTGCTGATACCAATATTCACTTCCTATTTGACTGTCATCCTCTTCAGAATCGGCACAATGAAGCGCTAAGCAGTAATTTGCCCATGCATTTGTATCAGCCGCAATGAGTTGATCTAAATCATCATCAATAAAGTGATTGTATTCGCTAAGCCTAACTGCCAGCTCAGAAAACGTGAGCGTACCCAGCCCTTCTTCCTCAAGAATTGCCACCAACTCTCCGGCTGGGAATGCTTGATATCCAAGTGAATTTGCTTTTTGCAGAATAGAATTCTGATTAACTGTAGTTAGACCATCTAAGTTGGTTAGTATGGCAACTCTTTTAAGAGATGCATAACTATTGAAGCCAAATGCAGCTGCTAACAACTCATAAACATGAGTAAGCTTAACAGGTGGATTTGTGAGGTCTTTAAGTCTTTGGTGTGCTGAATACACTGTGTTCTTGATTGTCATGATTAAACTACCTTTATAAATATGGACTCTGGGTAGCGCACACGTTTAAAACCCCAGTGTCGATTTATAGGGTTAGTTTTACATCATTTAATCAAGTAGTTTGAAGTGCCGATTTTTACTCGTGTGCAAGTATGGCTGGCGCCTTATTCAGATAATAGCTCACGTTCATTATATTTGTCTAGAATTGTTATTTGGATAATCGGGCTATATATATTTTGAGCTGATTGAATGAAAATTCACGTAAGATTCAGTAAAAATCAAAAATGAATTATGATTTGCAAAACATGACAATTACTAATCACAAAACTCGTACCAAGCATAAAGGATTTACCTTGGTAGAGATGGCTATCGTGCTGGTCATTATCGGCTTATTACTGAGTGCTATTGTTGGGGTAGGTAACGCTCAAATTCAGCAAGCCAGAATATCTGCCACTAAGCAGAAAGAAGATTTGATTAGAATAGCGATAATTAACTACATCACTCGAAATAATCGCCTACCGTGTCCAGCGGTACCTACAATTGCCGAAGGAGCCGTAGGCTACGGTGTAGAAGCGCCACTTTTTGGAACTTGCACAGGTACTGTAATCAATGGCGCTGTATCGACCGGTATTGTTCCGTGGTCAAGTCTTGGTTTGACTGATGAGAATGCAACTGATGGCTATTACAATCGTTTCACCTATCAAGTTACCCTAACAGCCACCAATACCAATGCACAAACAATTGCAGGTCTAAAAGGCGCAATATCCACTTTCTCAAGGTTGCCTTTAGCGGGTAATCAGTCCAATGACTGCACACCTGTTGGTGGTAACTATAATCCGTGTTCAGCAGTAGCTATCATTGTTTCCCATGGCAATAACGGTACTGGCTCATATGGCAGAGATGGCACACAAAAAGCTTTGCCTGTAGGTGCTGACGAAACTGAAAATACCAATAATGATAGTCGTTTCTTGATCAAGGATTATGCTGAAAACACCAACAATCCTTTTGATGACATCTTATTGCCACTAAGTACCTCTGATTTAATTACCCCTTTGACCGTACACGGATCATTGCAAGATTATCGTTCTAAAATAAACGATGATGTATCAAAAATTAAAAATGCTGTTATAGCGAGATCAATATTAACTAGGTCAGGCTCTGCAGGATCTTATAACTATACAATTCCAAATAATTTACCTTCTTTACCAGCAAATACATTAATGGATCCATGGGGCTTAAATTATGTATATGCTAACTTAAGTATCACATCTATCAACATGTCTACTGATGCTAGCCTTAACGCTTTTATTATTACAACTTATGGCCCAGATGGTTTATCAGGTGGTAACGATGATTTGCAATATGTAATTACTGTAAATGAACTTCAAGATGCTTTCAGTAAAGTCGGCTGGTAACAAATTTTAGGGAATAATATGTCTGAAAAATTTAGAGTTATTAAATCCAGAATTGGCCGCTCGATACCATTAGCGCCTGTCTTTATTGCAATATTTTCGTTTATTGCAATGTTTTCACCTGCCGCTTGGCAAAGTGGCTTAATAATGTATTTTGCATTTGGAATAATCGGACTTAGCTTTGTTTGCGCTTACAGCGTAACCATGTTTGTAGATGCTTATTTTCAGGACAATAACAGAGCATAACTGTCGGACTCAGTTATTGGTTTTAAATTAAAAAGTGTCTTTCCTTAAAAAACTCATAGACATCTAGCGGATATGCACACCACATTCAAGTGGGTGTAGCTAAATCAGACGTTAGGACATAATGAAACTTGCGAAAAAGTTGGCCTCCGCGCCGCCAAAAAGAGCAAGACAAAAACCGTGAAAAACTGCTTGAGCTCAAAACTCAACTAAAAGCTTTGAAGGATAAACTCAACGCAACACAGAGTGAAGAATTGCGAACAATACTTCTCAAGGAAACTGCGTCCCTAGAAAAGATTATGAAGAAAGTACCTCGTACAAAGCGACATTGGTCACCTATTCTTCCTAGCTCATTTGAGGGAGATAAAAAATGAGCGTACGCTCATAGCTTTCAGTCAAGCGGAACGCTCCGCTGCCAATTCGGCTAAGCGAACATAGCTCTAATGTTAACGACTGCTTTGCCGAACGCTGTCATAGCTGAGCGTCAACTACCGGTCTTGAATTCAACTGGTCGATGCAACACACTAAAAACTGCGTAAGCAGAAGGAGTGTTGCACATGAAACAACGTCCCAGAATCTATTACACGGATACCCAGAAAGCTTTAATGTGGGATCGCTGGCAAAAAGGAGAGTCTCTCCAGCAGATTGCCCAGTTATTTGATCGAAATCACTCCTCAATACAGCGCATTTTGGCTTTGACTGGCGGTATACGACCGCCACAACGGACTCGATCCAAATTAGCGCTGACTTTAGCTAATCGCGAAGAGATTTCGCGTGGCCTAGCGACCGGTCAGTCGATTCGTTCTATCGCTAGGCATCTCGGGCGCCATCCATCTACCATTAGCCGAGAGGTTAAACGTAACGGTGGCTCTGAATGTTACCGTTCTAGCCTAGCTGATCGAGCTACTTGGGATCGAGCCAATCGCCCCAAGACCTGTAAATTGGTGGAGAATAAAGTCTTGGCGCACCTCGTGGCAAGCAAGCTTCAATTGCAGTGGTCGCCACAGCAGATTGCTGGTTGGCTAAAACACAATTATCTAGGTGACGAGAACGATCAGGTGTCTCACGAAACTATTTATCGTAGCCTCTTTATCCAAGCCCGTGGTGCCTTGAAGAAGGAGTTGGTGCAGCATTTACGACGAACGCGAATCATGCGCCGTTCGCGTCATCACACCCAGAAGAGTGAGAATCACGGGAGGATTAAAGATGCGGTATCCATTAGAGAGCGGCCAGTCGAAATCGAGGATCGGGCAGTACCAGGTCACTGGGAAGGCGATCTCTTGTTTGGGAATGCTAATAGCCAAATCGCAACGCTAGTTGAACGCCAGACGCGTTATGTCATGCTGGTAAAGGTCGCTGGCAAAGATACTGAGACTGTCGTCAATGCACTCATCAAGCACGCACATAAGTTGCCACAGGAACTTTATCAATCGTTAACTTGGGACCGAGGTAAAGAAATGGCAGCCCACAAGCGCTTTACCTTGGCAACGGATGTTCAGGTTTACTTCTGCGATCCACGGCACCCTTGGCAACGCGGTTCTAATGAAAATACGAATGGTCTATTAAGGCAATACTTCCCTAAGGGAATGAGTTTAGCCAACTACTCGCAAGCTAAACTCAATGCAGTAGCAAGGAAATTAAATGAGCGCCCTAGAAAAACATTAAACTATGAAACACCGGCAGAAAGATTTGCCCAATCTGTTGCATCGACCGGTTGAATTCAAGGCCCATAGCGGACACTCATACAATCTCGCCACACAATCTATTTCCATTTAAGTTATCCACAAAAGACTTACATCAAAAATGATGTGAATAAAGATGACTCCTCTATAACTAATCAATTTGTTATTTTGGTTAACAGATAGTTAGTACTCAATGCGCAATATATCAACTGTAAATTAATATTAAACACACCTTGCAAGCTGAGCTTATAAGTTAATATTCTAAATATCATTGTTTAAATAACAAAAAGGTAGACAGTATGAATCGATCGTATAGAAGTGTTTGGAATGCAGCACTCGGTGCTTGGGTGGCAGTGTCGGAAATCGCGAACGCTAACGGCAAGCGTTGTAGTTCAGCCGTGTGCGCCGCAACGCTTCTTTCGGGAGTTGTGTTCGCGTCGGCATCGCCGGCAAGGGCTGCTGACTATGTCGCATCCAACGAAGCCGAATTGCGTCAAGCGATTGTCGACGCGAATGCCAATGGCGATGCAAGTTCGACGATTACGCTCATTGCCAACATCACGATCACCGATCCAACAGCGTTCACCGCAATCAGCAAGTCGCTGACGATCGACACCGCGACATTTTCTGTGTCGGGCGCAGTCGCTACCGGTACGGCTGCCGGAACCAGTCTGTCGTTTCTTGGCGGACCTTTGGTGGTCAGTGGAGCGATGAACGGCGGCAACGCTGCTGCTATCTCCAGCAACGCCACGGGCGGTGCGGGCCTGGCCCTGAATGGCGGCAGCCTTGACAACAGCGCCACCGTCATCGGTGGCGCGGGCGGATTCACTCAGCGTAGCGTTCATGGGACTGCAGGTGTCGGCGGCAGCGGAGCAGCCCTGACCAACAGCACACTCGTCAACAGGGGAGCCCTCATTGGAGGGCTCGGGGGGCAGATGAACAATCAAGGTAGCTCTGGCAGCGGAGCCAGTCGCTCTTCGGGCGGCGGCGGTACTGGCCTTGTGATGACCGGCGGCAGTCTCGACAACCTGGGCGTCGTTCGCGGTGGGGAGGGAGGCAGCAACATCAATAGTCCTTCTGGCGCGGATAACAGCTGGGGTGGTGGTGGTGGTACGGGGGCAGCGCTGACCGGCGGCACCCATTCCAACAGCGGCAACATCGTCGGCGGCACCGGCGGGCGCGGCGCCAATCAGGGCGGCTCGGCAGGCGCAGGTCCAGGTGGTACTGGTCTCACTCTTCGGGGCGATGCTGGGCTGATCAATCGGACAGGAGCCATCATTACCGGCGGCCAAGGCACCGTCAGCCTTCCCGGCGGCGGGCCGGCTAGTACTGGCGGCGCCGGCGCGAATGTTTCAGGCGCCACCTTGGAGAACTATGGCACGATCACCGGCGGCAGTAGTGGCAGTACCGCCGTCAATGGTGGTGTGGGCGTGGTGGGTGCGGGTAGCGCTGTCATCATCAACGATGGCAATATTATAGGTGGAACTCGATCTAACGGACTTCTCAATACCACCGCCGTCTCGTTCAGCGGCGGTAATAACCTGCTGGAATTACGCTCCAATTCGTCGATTATCGGCAATGTTCTTGGCGGAGCAACAGATACACTGGCGCTGGGCGGTAGCACCAACGCCAGCTTTGATGTGGCGCAAATTGGCGCGGCTGTGCAGTACAGGGGTTTTGGTGCCTATCACAAGCTTGGTTCTAGCACTTGGACATTGACTGGTACGACGACTGCGGTGACTCCTTGGACTCTGTACGAGGGAATTCTCTCTGTGTCAGCAGACGGCAATCTCGGTGCGGCGTCTGGTGGACTAACCTTCAATGGTGGCACACTGGAAGTCACCGGTACTGCGTATAGTGGCACCAGCCGTGCTATGACGATGGCTACTGGCGGGGGCGGTATCGACATCGATGATGCCGCGAACATTTTCACCATCAGTTCTGTCATCACTGGCGCGGGTGGATTGACCAAGCTTGGCGATGGTACACTGGTGTTCACCGCGGACAACACTTACGCAGGTGGCACGACAATCGCTGCAGGTACCCTACAATTAGGTAATGGCGGTACGGCGGGTGGTATCGTCTCCGGATCATTGCTCAACAACGGTGCTCTGGTAATCAATCGCTCAAATGATATGGCGATTGCAGGTGACATATCTGGTAGTGGTTCGGTGGCGCAGGTTGGCAGTGGTGTCACCACACTCAGCGGCACTAACACATACACCGGTGGTACTACAATCACCGCAGGCACCTTGCAATTAGGGAATGGCGGAACTACTGGCAGCATCGTCGGTGATGTCGCCAACGATGGCACACTCATCTTCAACCGTTCGAATCAGTACGACTATGCTGGAATCATATCTGGCTTAGGCAAAATCAACCAAAACGGCTCAGGCTTAACTATGCTGACTGGTAACAGCAGCGGCTTTACCGGCACCACCAATGTCAACGCTGGCACACTTTCCGTGAACGGCATCTTGGGCGGCACGATGAATGTCAATGGCGGACGCCTGCAAGGCACAGGGCAAGTCGGCGACACCACAAACTTTGCTGGCGGTACCATCGCACCCGGCAACTCCATCGGCACACTGCTGGTAGCAGGTAACTACACGGGCAGCGGTGGTGTACTGGAGATGGAAGCCGTACTGGCTGGCAGCGGTTCACCAGCTGATCGCTTGCTCATTACCGGCAATGCCACTGGCAATACAATAGTCAATGTCATCAACACTGGCGGTTCTGGCGCAGGGACTGGCACAAGCAACACTGATGGCATCTCCATTATCCAAGTAGGTGGTACCAGCTCAGTAAGTACATTCCAACTGGCAGGTGGCTACGCTGCCGTTGGCGCATTCCAGTACACATTAAACGCATTCGATCCTACTGCTTCTGCAGCAGGTGAGATTGATCCTTTATTGGGTGCCGTCCCATTCTGGGATTACCGTTTACAGTCACTAATTGATAGCAGCGGCAAACCCGTTGCAGTACCACAGGTTGCAGGCTATCAAGCCATGCCAACTGGCGCAGTGCGCTATGGCGCATCTCTGCTTGATTCTGTACACAAACGACTGGGAGAACTTCGTGAAACAGCCACCCAGCAGAATAAAATCGGCAACACAGAACGCAGTAAAGAAGTCTTCTTAAGAACGCAAGGTTCCAGCAATGATGTCTCAGGCAACAGTGCATCAGGCTACGATCAAGACATCTGGTACGTGCAGGCGGGCGGCAATCTGTTTGGGCGTGATATGGCCGATGGTGCTGAACTACGCATCGGCGGCGCCTTAAGCATTGGTGGCTCCAAACTGAATGCTGATGAATCCAGTGCCAAGGTTGATCTACGTGGTACGACACTCGCACTTACCTCAACCTACCAAGCCGCTACTGGTTGGTATCTAGATGCGGTAGCACAGGGCACGCGCTACACCTCCGAAATAACCACCAGCCAACGCGGTGAAACTGGCGACCCAAAAGGCTGGGGCTGGGGACTGTCACTGGAAGGCGGCTATCCATTTGATATGGGCAACGGCTTAATCTTAGAGCCACAAGCACAACTGACTTACCAACGCATCCGTTTTGACAAATTTACAGATGTCGACCGCATTGATGTCGACTTAAATGGTGGGGAAAGCTTACGTGGGCGATTTGGCGGACGTATGCTGAAAACCATCACCACTAACATTGACAGACAGTGGACACCTTATATTGAAGCTAACCTGTTACATGAATTCCTCAGCGATGGCAGCATCACTGCTAGCAATGTCAGATTTGATTCGGAATCAATGGGTACTAGTCTGCAATTGGGTGGCGGTCTGAATGCCCGACTTGGACTCAACTCATCTGTCTTTGCCAGCCTGAGTTACGAGAAAGGTTTGACCAGTGCTTCTGCAGATGTTTGGGGAGGCAATGTAGGCGTGCGGGTTGATTTTTAATTAATTGGTTCCGCTGATTAGATGCTAGTTA
>Ga0123388_1073438_pt1 | contig 31375 bp, 35 predicted proteins | sample T0HHNO3metaT_FD_89916 | JGI IMG/M metagenome (GOLD analysis project Ga0123388, IMG submission 89916) | Methane-oxidizing artificial microbial communities from Washington, USA to study methane cycling - T0-HHNO3 metaT (Metagenome... | ecosystem: Engineered > Modeled > Simulated communities...
AAATTGTTTGAGGAGAATCATATGTCAGCCAATAATATTCAGGATTACGATGCGATTACGCAGTTGATACAACATTACATTTTTGGTGCAAAATCTGGCAAGGGCAGCGATATGAAGCCAGCCTTTCATGATGATGCGACTATTTATGGTTACGTCGGTACTGATTTATTTGCAGGGCCTATTCAAGGTTTATACGATTGGAACGATGCTAATGGGCCTGCTAAAGAGTTAGTCGCCAGAATCGTCAATATCGATATTGTGGGCACAGTCGCCAGTGTTCGGCTAGAATCAGATAATTGGACAGGACATCGTTTTACGGATTTTTTCAATGTTTTAAAAGTAGATGGGCAATGGAAAATCATGAATAAGATTTTCCATTTACATGATTGATTTAAAAGGCTAAAAATCTATAGCTGGATTTATATAATTAAGTTAAATAATTAGGATTAAGTTAACCCAATTTTGGAGGCAAAAAATGGCATCTTTATATTCACCACAACATCGCGCATTACAAGAGGAATTCAATACGACCAAACTGGCAGACTTACTGGATAATGGTTGGATACACGAAACGATTGCTGAGGAAGAAAAGAAATTTATTAGCACGCGTGATATGTTTTTTCTGTCCACTGTCGATCCAGAAGGCATGCCGACGGTTTCATATAAAGGCGGCGGCGTTGGCTTTGTAAAAGTGTTGGATGAAAACACGCTGGTGTTCCCCGGCTTTGACGGCAATGGCATGTTCTATTCAGTCGGCAATATCGATGCGCAAGGCAAAGTGGGCTTACTTTTTATCGATTTTGAAACTCCACATAGAGTACGTGTACAAGGTACGGCAAAACTGGTGCGTGAGCATGCCTTAATGGCGGAATATACCGAAGCCAAATACTTGATTATGGTGACGGTGACAAAAATATGGGTGAATTGCCCACGCTATATTCATAAATACCAGAAAATCGATCAATCTAAATATGTACCAGAACCCTGTAAAGTGACGCCAATCCCAACCTGGAAGCGCCTAGACATGGTGCAGGACGCGATTACGCCAGAAGAAAAAGCCATTGCTGAATCGCAAGGGCTGGTGGATATTGCAGAATATGAAGCAAAAGTGAAGCGCGGCGAAGGTTAATAAATAAAGTGGTCGGTATTTTGTTAGCAGCAGGTTTTTCGCGCCGATTCGGTTCGGCAGATAAGCTTTTACAGCTTCTGCCAGATGGTCGGCCAATTGCATTGGCATCTGCTGAGCATTTGATTCAAGCGATTCCAAATAGTATTGCAGTGCTTAGGGCAGAAAATAAAACGCTGGCGACATTGCTGCTTAATGCTGGTTTAAAGGTGATTTTTTGCAATGAAAATGAGCATGAAATGGCGGATAGTTTGACTGCTGGAATTCGGTTTTCAGCTAGTCTTTTTTCAACTGGTCTTGAAGTAGCGAATGATGGATTTGTGATCGCGCTGGCGGATATGCCTTACATTCAACCTGAAACCATTCGTGCGGTAGCGAATAAAGTGGCTGATGGTGCTTCAATCGTGATTCCCACATATCAAAACCAGCGTGGGCATCCAGTTGGTTTTTTAGAAAAATTCCGTAATGAGTTAGAAAATCTGCAAGGTAATGAAGGCGCGCGTTCTATTATTAAACGCTACGCCGATGAAGTTTATTTACTGCCAACGGATGATGCTGGCATTTTGGCGGATATTGATACGCCCGCAGATTTGGCAGTCAGCGATTTGAAAAACTAAGCTTGGCAGCGAGTTTCACTTAAATCGCTCATATCACTGATAAAACCAGTGCCCATTTTTAGCTGTTGCGCTCTAACTTGAATAAGCTCGGCAAGGATGGCGATAGCGATTTCAGCAGGCGTGCGGCTACCGATTTGCAAGCCCACAGGCCCGCGCATGGTGGAAATTTCTAATTCATTCAAATCAAACATACGCAAACGCTCGCGCCGCTTTTCCTGATTTTTATGTGAGCCAAGCGCCCCGACATAAAACGCATCCGATTTAAGCGCTTCAAGCAAAGCCATATCGTCCAGTTTAGGGTCATGCGTCACCGCCACAATTGCCGTATGTGCATCTGCTTGGATTTCCAGTACTACATCATCCGGCATGCCTTCAATCCAAGTTACACCTTCCACGTGCCACTCGTCACGAATCTCTTGGCGTGGTTCGCAAATCAGCACATCAAAATCCAGCACTTGCGCCATGCTCGCCAACATAGAACCCAATTGATTGGCACCAATAATCAGCAAGCGCCATTGCGGCCCAAAATAGGTGTGGAACCAATCGCCATCGATTTTTGGCAAACCTTCAGGCAAAACCTGCAATAACTTGATCTGCCCAGTATTCAAATTCACAGAGCGTTTGATTAATTTTCTATCCTGCAAACTAGCGAGTAGCGGCCGCAATTGTTCTGCAGCATTCAGTGGTTCTACAAATATCTGCAAACGGCCACCACAAGGAATACGGAAGCGTTGCGCATCATCTCGGCTAATGCCGTACTCCATAAGGGATGGCGTTTTGGGCAATGCTTGATCGCGCGCTTTATCGGCCAAATCATCTTCAATGCAGCCACCAGAAACTGAGCCGATCAAATGTCCATCTTCGCGCACGACCAAGATTGCGCCAGGTAAACGCGGGGCGGAACCCCAAGTTTGCACAACGGTGAACAAATGCGCTTTATAGCCGCTTTCCAGCCATTCCAGCGCGCGAGTTAACACTTCTAAATCAGCAGATTTCATATTGCCTCTTTAATGCTTAAGCCAATTGATTCCCAATCGGCAGCGTACGAATACGCTTACCCGTTGCCGCGAAAATCGCATTGGTCACCGCAGGCGCGACAGGTGGTAAACCTGGCTCACCAACGCCGCCCATTTTTTCAGTGCTTTGCACGATATACACCTCTACTTTAGGCATATTGCCCATACGCATCACTTGATAATCGTGGAAGTTAGATTGCTCAACCATGCCATCTTTAAAAGTGATTTCGCTTTGCAGAGCAGCGCCTAAACCAAATGAAACAGATGATTCGATCTGTGCTTTCAGAGAGTCTGGGTTTACTGCAAGGCCGCAATCAATGGCAGAAACCATACGATGTACTTTAACTTCGCCTTCATTGACAGAAACTTCTGCAATCTGTGCCACAAAACTGCCAAACGATTCATGCACAGCAACGCCGCGGAATACGCCTTTTGGCAGTGGTTTATTCCAATCGGCTTTTTCAGCGGCTAAATTAAGTGCCGCTAAATGGCGTGGATGACCTTTTAGCAATTCACGGCGATAATCTAGCGGGTCTTTTTTCACTGTATGTGCAAGTTCATCAATCAAACTTTCCATCACAAACGCAGTATGGCTGTGGCCAACTGAACGCCACCAGAGTACAGGTACTTTAGTTTTGGCAGTGTGCAAGCTCACTTGATAATTAGGGATGTTTTTTAAATAAGGCGAATCCGCAGTGCCTTCTACAGACGTCGCATCAATGCCATCTTTAATTTGAAACGCTTCAAACGGTGTACCTAACATAATGGATTGGCCGACAGCTACATGCTCCCAAGCAGACGGCATGCCATTTGTATCCAATGCTATTTTGGCTTTGTGTACAAACATAGGGCGGTAATAACCGCCTTTCACATCATCTTCGCGGCTCCATACCGTTTTCACAGGTACGCCTGCCGCTTTGGCGACTTGCACAGCTTCTGATACAAAGTCGGCTGCAGGATTGGCGCGGCGGCCAAAACCACCGCCCAAGAATAAAGTATGGATTTTGACTTGCTCAGGTTTTAAGCCCAATATTTTTGCCGCAGCTGTTTGATCCGTACCTTGCATTTGCGTGCCAGTCCAAATCTCGCAACCATCTTTTTCAATTTTTACTGAACAGTTCAGCGGCTCCATTGGCGAGTGTGCTAAATAAGGCAATGCGTATTCGGCTTCAACGAATTTTTCTGCTTTAGCCATAGCGGTTTTATTGTCACCTGCTTTCGCTGCGATTAACCCTGTTGTTGCAGCCATTTTTTTGTATTCTGCCAGCAGAGCTTTTGAATCAAGGCTGGCATTTTCGCCTAAATCCCAATCTACTTTTAGCGCTTCACGGCCTTTTTTCGCAGCCCAATAATTATCTGCTATTACCGCTACACCAGTCGGCACTTGCACCACTTGGCGCACACCTTTAATTTGTTTAGCAGCCGTTGCATCAAACGTTTTAACAGTTCCGCCAAATACGGGTGAACGCGCAACCATCGCTGTCATCAAGCCATCGAACTGAATATCTTGACCGAATATCGCGGTACCATTTATCTTTTCTGGGCCATCTAAACGTTTAGTGGCTTTGCCAATAATCTTCCAATCTTTAGGCTCTTTCAACGTAATGGCTTTTGGCGTTTCCAGTTTAGCTGCAGCTTCGGCTAAATCACCATAACTGATTTTTTTATCGCCACTAATTGCAAAGCCATTCTCCGTTTTAATGCTGTCAGCAGGAACGCCCAATTTCTCAGCCGCAGCGCTGATTAATAGTGCGCGAGTCAGCGCGCCAGCTTGACGGTAACGATCAAATTCAGACCAAGTGGTAGAAGAGCCACCAGTGATTTGAATGCCATAAGCGGTATGAATATATTCTGGCGCAGCAGAAGCATGTTCCACTTTGATTTTGCTCCAGTCTGCATCCAGTTCTTCAGCGATCAGCATAGGCAATGTTGTCCAAATGCCTTGTCCCATCTCGCTGTGTGCAAGCATGACAGTAATCGTGTTGTCAGTTCCGATACGCAAATAAGCATTTGGCGTGGGTAGTTTTGTCGCATCTTTCGCCGCGTCTGCTGTTGTATCTGCCACAGAGCCTGGCATCAAAAAGCGTTTGGCATGCGGGATTGAGAAGGCAATCACTAAGCCGCCAACCACCAGCACGCCAGCTTTAATGAAAGTACGTCTTGAAATATTTAACGGAGTTTTTAAAGGTGCATTCATGGTCGGCTCCTTAAGCTAACTTGCTTGCAGCATTGTGTATGGCGGCGCGAATGCGCGGATAAGTACCACAACGACAAATATTGCCGCTCATCGCTGCATCGATGTCTGCATCAGTCGGTTTTGTATTGGTAGAAAGCAACGCTGTGGCCGACATGATTTGGCCAGACTGACAATAACCACATTGCACAACGTCAATCTCTTTCCATGCTGCTTGCACAACTTGGCCGACTTTATCGTTTTGCATCTGTTCAATGGTGGTGATTTTTTTACCAGCCGCTGCGCTAATTGGCGTGATGCACGAACGTATGGCTTGGCCATCCAGATGCACAGTACAAGCGCCACATTGCGCCATGCCACAGCCGAATTTAGTACCAGTCAGATGTGCGGCATCTCTTAATGCCCATAAAATCGGCATATCATCTGACACATCAAGCGATTGGTCTTTGCCGTTAATATTTAAAGTAATCATGCTATGTAGCTCCTTGATTTTTTGTACATCTTAGATTTTTTATGCATTTTATAATTGCATTTTTACTGCTTATTATTGGTTAAGTATTTAAATAAACTCACTTTAAACTTAACTATACTTTAATGTTAATTAGCATACTCGCATAGTGTTAACCATCATTGTATGAAATAATTTGGAATTGATAATTCCAAATTGTAGATTAATGGCAATATGCAAAATCAATTAGAAATGCTACGTATCTTTAAAGTAGTAGCAGAATCGGCAAATTTTAGAGAAGCTTCTGTTCGTTTGGCCATTTCGCCGCAATCTGTCACGCGCGCCATTAAAGAGCTTGAAGAGTTGTTAGGCGAACCACTGTTTTATAGAAGTACGCGCAACACAACGATTACCGAATTCGGTAAACAAATGGCGCTTAAAAGTGAAGGCGTGATTGAGCAAGTGGATGCCTTGTTCGAGTCTAAAAAAAGTCTCAATCCACAGGCAGTAGAGGGCTTGGTTAAAATTACCATGCCCAATTCATTTGGCCAACAATACTTGCTGCCAGCCTTAACTGACTTTTTAAAAAGTCACCCAGGTATTCAGTTTGATTTAAGATTTTCTAACCTGATTGATAATGTCGTTGCCGATCAGATGGATATTGGCGTACGTGTCGGTTTTTTTAGTAATAATAGAAACGTTGCAAGGCGCGTAAACGAATTGAAGTTTTATATTGTAGGCACTCCAGAACTCATTGCAAAAACCGGCGTGCCACAAAAAATAGAGGCGCTTTTTCAAATGCCTTATACAGGGTTAATTGATCAAAATACTGGCAGAATGTGGCCATGGAATTTTGCAGATGCGCCCGATTTCGTTCCAATTTCGCCTGCATTTATTACAGATGATCCTAATGCTGAGTTAGATGCGGTGTTAGCTGGTATTGGTTATGGGCAAATCGCTGATTTCCTGTGCGCAAAGTATCTTCACAGTGGCGAATTGGTATCGGTATTGCAAGACCAGTCGCCTACGCCGTGGGGCATTTATGTGTATCGGCCACAACGCGGCCCGGTGGCCGAGCGCGTGAGAGTTGTGTTTGATTATTTAGTTAATGTGTTGAGTGATGTCAAATTATTTTAGTATGATGTGGCGACTAGAGATTGAATTTGTATTGATTTAAACTGACTTAACCAAAATATTCAATAAACTAATTTAACTAGCAACAATAAAACTATGCAAACCAATTCTACAGTTAATCCAAATCCTACTAGCACCATATTAGCCTTAATGCTGGCTGGTTTGGCAATGCTAGGCCCATTTTCTATAGACACTTATTTGCCTGCGTTTCCTGCAATCGAAGCATCGCTTGGCGCAAGTTTAATAGAAGTGCAGCAAACACTAACAGCGTATATGTTTTCGTTCGCGATTATGATTTTGTGGCACGGTTCTCTTTCAGATGCATTTGGTCGCCGTAATATCATTTTGATGTCGTTGGCGGTATTTGGCGTGGCTACATTGGGTTGCGCGGCATCGCACACGGTGGAATATTTGTGGGCATTCAGAATGTTGCAAGGTTTGTCAGCGGGTGCTGGTGTGGTGGTTGGTCGCGCGATCATTCGTGACCTTTATTCTGATGTGCCGGCCGCGCGATTGTTGTCGCTAGTGACGATGATATTTTCTATTGCACCTGCGATTGCACCTATTTTCGGTGGCTGGATAGTCAAGCATTACGAATGGAGGACGATTTTTCTGGCGCTGTTTGTTTATACCGCGTTGTTGCTGTGGTACTGCTACAAAAAATTGCCAGAATCATTACCGATAGAAAAACGCACGCCATTTAACCCACAATTTTTGGCTGCCAGTTACAAACAAGTATTTATATCACCGATATTTCAACTAAAAGCTGGCGCAATCGCATTCAATTTTGCAGGTTTGTTTTTATATGTAGCCGCCGCGCCAGTGTTTATTACCAAGCATTTGGGTCTAGGGCCAGATCAATTCGCTTGGCAGTTTATTCCAGCGGTTGGCGGCATCTTTTTAGGCGCGCTCACGGCTAATCGGCTGGCTGGTAAATTATCGGTCGGCAAAATCATGTTGATTGGTTATGTGCTGTTAATCGGCGCATCGGCAGGCAATGTGCTGTATCACTCATTTTATCCACCGGCCATTCCTTGGTCAGTGATTCCACTGTTTTTTTATACTTTGGGCATGTCTTTGGTTGCGCCAACGCTCACCTTATTGGTGATGGATTTATTTCCGCAGATTCGCGGCACAGTGGCTTCTTGCCAATCATTTACGCAAACCATGTTGGGCGCGGCAGTTGCTGGCTTAATCGCGCCGCTTTTGTTACATTCAGTATTGTGGCTGGCGCTTGGGCAATTTGCCTTTGCAACTATCGGGCTATGTTTGTGGTTAGGCGGGCGACATTATCACTATGTGCACTTGGTTTCTCAACCTCAGAAGCGTATTAATGCGTGGGAAACGATAGATTAAAACAGTACAAAAATAGCGCGTGTTAATTTAAGACTTACTTAATAAACACGCTTAATTAAATGTGCGTTTTAAGAAGGCTAAGCTAATAAACTCACTTTAACTTAACCCAATAAATCGGTCGATTTTTCTCTTGATTTAATAGCAACATGTCACGCCGCGCTAATGCAGTTAACGCTTCATCTACCGAAATATTGTTTTTTTCGGCATCTGTTTTTGCAATTGGTTGTGCATATTTTAACCAAGCGGGGTTTTGACCATAGCCGTTATCGCGCATACAGCTAACGACCACGTTGGCTTTATTGCCCTGAATTTCCAGTTGCTGGAAGGCCACCACGGCTTTTTTATCGGCAACGCTATTTTCAGAAATGCCAGCGCATCTATCGCTAATCAGCATCAATGTTTTTTGCTCTGCGCTTAATGGCGGCGGCGTAGCGCTGTTTTGATTCAACAAAAAGCCAATGCCAATGACTAGTAAAATCACCAATGTAACTAGAATTTTCAAATGTCTGCGTATCATGCGATTTACTTGACCCAATATTCCATTGAAAATATATGCAATGACCTGAACCTATAAACCTTTAATTCGAAAATCTAGAATTCACAAATTAAAGTGCAACAGGATTGCTTAGTTTATGCTGTCTGATGCAATTGGACAATGTGTGTTTTTTGCACTGGGACGTAACTTTTACGACCATCCATGATGGAGATTAGATTTAAATTTTTCAATTGATTTTGTGTAGGCGTATGATTAATAAGCGTAAGTGATAATAAGCATAATCAAACAGGATAAATTTTCAAAGTTTTGGAATGACAAATGACCGATGTAACCGTGAGTAATAATCCAGCAAGTGATGTTTATAAGACTTTATTAGAATCTACCAAAGCGATACCGTGGAAATTAGATTGGGCCACGATGACTTTTGCTTACATTGGCCCGCAGATTGAAAATCTGCTTGGTTGGTCGCAATCCAGTTGGGCGACATCGCAAGATTGGGTGGATAGAATGCACCCTGAGGATCAGGCATGGGTGGCGAACTATTGCATTTCAAAGTCTCAGGAGGGCGTCGATCATGAGGCCGATTATCGCGCGCTAACCAAAGAGGGGCGTTATGTGTGGATCCGCGATGTGGTGCATGTGATTCGCAATCCAAATGGCGAAGTTGAATCGCTGGTCGGCTTTATGTTTGATATTAGCGAACGCAAAGAAACCGAAGAAAAATTAATCACTTTACAGAAAAAACTGGAAGAATTTTCCTTTAAAGATGGCTTAACTGGTGTGGCGAACCGCCGCATGTTCGATTCGATACTGGAGGTGGAATGGTTGAACGCGCGCCGCAACAGCCAGCCGCTTTCAATTATCATGTTGGATATCGATTATTTTAAGCAATATAACGATCATTACGGGCATATTCAAGGTGACGATTGTTTAAAGCGTGTGGCACAAGTTTTAAATAGTGCGGCCACACGCTCGCGCGATTTTTGTGCGCGTTTTGGTGGCGAAGAATTTGTGATTGTATTGCCAGAAACCGATGAAATCGCCGCTAAAAAGGTTGCAGAACGTTGTCATCAGTTGATTTTTAAAGAACAAATCTTGCACGCAAAATCAGAAATCAGTCAGATATTAACCATTAGTATCGGCGTTGGCACACTGATTCCAGAATCAGAAGAAAGTGCGCTGGCTTTTATCCATGAAGTCGATAGACGGCTTTATCAGGCAAAACAATCCGGCCGAAACCGCATCATTTGCAGCCATTAATCTCTGCTGTTATTAATGGCTGTTTAAACATATTATTAGTTATGACCAATTCTTAAAAAATCTGGCTTCCCAAGCTCAACGCCGTTATGGCGCAGAATGTTGTAGGCGGTGACGACGTGAAAATACACGTTTGGCATCACCCATTTCAACAGATAATCTTGACCAGTAAATTTAAGCTCTGCCTTGCGCACGGTGAGAGTAATTTTACGTGTTTCAGCATCGGTTAACTGCTCGCTTTTAATGGATTCTAAAAAAGTCAAGGTTTTTGCAATACGTGCTTGCAACTGCTCAAACGTGGTTTCATCATCTTCATATTTCGGAATTTCTATGCCCGCCAAACGCGCGGCTGCACCTTTGCTCATATCTGTGGCGATTTGAACTTGACGTATTAACGGATACATATCTGCAAAAAGTTGTGCATTTAATAGGTCTGCATGCTCGATTTTTTTAGCATCAGCATATTCCTCACCTTTTTTTAGAATGTAACTTAAGTTTTTTAAACTGCGGCTAAGTGGCGAGATAGTGGCGTCAAACATTAATAACATGGTGAAATCCTTATTATGGTCTTGATACAAATTGTGACTATTTTAGTCTTGAATATTGGTTAAGGTCGAATCATTCGACATTAAACCGTTTTGCCATAAATATCTATTAAACTATTAACTGTAATCAATGCTCAGATTTTTTATTACAGACAACTACACTTAATAAATTGGAATTTTCTTGCAATCTCTTCATGAATTATTAATACAGCGCACGCCAAAAATTGGCGTAACTCAACTATTGTTCAGTATTAACGTGCTGGTTTTTGTTGCCATGCTATTTGGCGGCGCTGGTTTTTGGCATTCGCCTAACGGCATACAATTAAATTGGGGCGCAAATTTTGGCCCGGCAACGCAAGATGGTGAATGGTGGCGTTTAGGTACGGCCATGTTTTTACACTTTGGCGCCGTGCATTTGGCGTTAAATAGTTTTGCGCTGTGGGACGCTGGCCAGTTGGTCGAACGCATGTATGGCCATTGGCGATTCCTGTGTATTTATTTGGTGAGTGGATTATGCGGTAATTTGGTTTCGCTAGTTGTGCAAGGCAATTCTGCGGTTTCTGGTGGCGCATCCGGTGCGATTTTTGGTATTTACGGCGCTGCTTTTATCTTTTTATGGCGCGAGCGCGCGGCTATTTCTAAGCATGAATTCCGGTGGTTATTTGGCGGCGGATTAGCTTTCTCAGCGCTGACCATCGTGCTGGGTTTTATTATTCCTGGTATTGATAATGCCGCGCATATTGGTGGTTTTGTAACAGGCATATTGGCCAGCATTGTTTTATCACAAACCATTACTGCGCGCATGATGCCGATTAAATTTAGTGCGGCTGCTGTTTTGATGATGGTTTTTGCGACTGTTGTGCTGATTAAGCTGATTCCAGCGCCCAAATATCGTTGGAGCGATGAGCTATTAATACGCAGCCAAATCAATGAGTTTTTATCTCAAGATCAAGCAATCAATCGTTCTTGGCTGGAGATCATGCATGAAGGTAAACAAGGTAAATCAAGCTTTGACGCGCTGGCAGGCAAAATTGACAATTCAATTAGCGAGCCTTATGAAGAAAGTTTTGAGCGGCTATCCAAACTACCGCAAGACCCAGCTTTGCCTTCTGCTGCGCAGTTAGAAGGCTTATTACGCTACACTGAAAAACGCAGTGAAGAGTCTAAAGCAATGGCTGATAGGTTAAGAGAACAACCTTTCAGCGGTCAAACCATCATGAATCAGAGACAGCCAAATTCAAACTAGGGCTATCTGTTTAAATTTGGGTGTAAATAGTTAACTAAATAATTGCCCTATATTTTTCTATCAGCCTATGATGAAGCCATTATTCATTTAGGAGAATCATCATGGCTAAAGGTCAAATCAAAAGTAATAAAGAAACGAAAAAACCTAAAAAAAGCAAAGAAGTCGTCGTGCCAGTGCATTCGATTATTCCAATGAAGCCCAGTCCAGCCAAAAAATAATGCATTATCACAGACTTTTATAGCCTGTATTTTTTTACTGAAAATCTTTCTCCGACCGTAATATTCAACAGAATTGATTGTGAGGCTAATGCGCTTCCACAAACACATTTAGCAATTTATTCACCATCGGCGCGATGATTAAAATGGCAATAAATACAATCGGCCAAGCAGTGGTAAATGCACCCATCCACTGTGGTATAAAAGGCGTATTGGGTTTGGCATGCATGAACATGATAATGCCGGACACAATTAACGCTGTGTTTGCAGACATAATCAACGCAAATAATATTGTGCGATAACGGTAAGCGATTTTATTTGCCATGAGTTTTTATCTCATGTGTTTGAAAAGATAATACAAGCTCAACCAGTTTGTGCGGATTATCGACAAAGGCAAAATGTCCAGTATTGGCTACGGTGCTTATCGCTACACCACCTAGTTCTTTTGCGGTGCGCTTGCGTTCATCTAATGTTGACCAATCATGTTCGCCATATATGAGTGTGACAGGCGCTTTTACCGCAGCATACTTAGACCTAGCCTTGCTCCATGAACGCCAGTTGGCGAAGACCTTGCGCTCTACATAACGGTAGCCTTTGCGATACCCGACGCGATTAAATTCAGTGAGTAATTGATTAGGCATCCAGCGCTTCATGCGCAATCCACCACGCATGATAAGACCCAGCAGTGGCTTATTTTCCATAACCGCAAAAACTGCTCCAAGAACTGGGATGGCAAACTGACCAAGGATGAAGTTAGCAATGAAATTGCCACGACGCACACCATCAGCATAGCGTGTGTCGTAGTCATAAGTATTGGATGAAACTACGGCTTTGATACGTTCAGGCAATGCACTGGCTACGGTCAGTGCTAAAACCGCACCAATTGACTCGCCTACTAGAGTCACCTCCCTCAAATCAAGCTTCTCTATAAAAGCAATGACTGCACTGCGGAAGTACGGTTCATCGTAGTTGGCCTTGGTGTCAATTGATGAGTAGCCATGTCCAGGAAGATCAACTGCGTAGACCGTGTAATGCTGCGCAAGCAGTGGGATTGCCTCTTGAAAATAATCCAGCTGCGTGCGAATAGTATGCAGCAAGACCAAGGGTGAGCCTGTACCCGCTTTTAAAAATCGTAAAGTTCTGCTCTCATCAATTTGAATATTTGATACTTGACCAATTTTGGATAAGTCCTGCATTTGCATGCCCTCTTATTAAGTTTCTGTCTGTCTTGGCTAAGTAAAACTTACCAAGGTAATGGCTCGCCAGCATGGAAAAATCCGCCGTTAGCACCGTTGCTATCTAAAGTAGCTAATTGCACGCTAGTTTTGTAGCTATCTGCAACTTCCATCGGTGCATTTTCGCCACCTAATTCTGTTTTTACCCAACCTGGATGCGCTGAATTCACTTTGATATTGGTGTCTTTTAATTCATGTGCCAGATGTACAGTGTATACGTTAAGCGCGGTTTTAGAGGCGTTGTAAGCAAATGCTTTGGCAGGGTCGATCGGTGAATTGGGCATGCTGTGTAAAGTGAGCGATCCCAAAATACTAGAAAGATTAACGATGCGTCCAGCAGCTGATTTTTTAACGAGTGGTAATAGTTTTTGCGTTAATTCAATCACCGCGAATAGGTTGCTGTGAAAAGTTTGCTGCAAAATTTCGCTGCTAACGGTGCTGCTATTATTGCTACCCATTAATTGCTCTTGATTGATGCCTGCATTGTTCACCAAAATGTCTAATTTACCGTAATGCTTATTCAAATACTCAAATACGCTGTCAGCAGATTGTGCCTGATTAGCATCGTAATGAACCGCTTCTGCTTTGTAGCCCAATGTTTGTAATTTTTTGGCAGCGGTTTCACCTTTTGTAATATCGCGCGCGCCGATAACGACTGTTATACCTAATGCGCCCAAACCCTTGGCTGTTTCAAATCCAATACCGCGATTTGCGCCTGAGATAAAAGCTATTTTTTCTGATGATGTTGACATTTTTAATCCTTATATTTATACCGATTGGTATTTAAATAATAGATGAGATAAAATAATTTGTCAAATAGTTTTATACCTAATGGTACAATATTATTAATTAGTGAATATTCATACATATATGCAAACTGAAAAAACCATTACAGAATCTATGAAGCCGCCAGCTAAACCACGCGGTCGCCCATTGGCTTTTAATCAAGATAACGCACTAGAGGCTGCGATGCTTCTATTTTGGGCGCATGGTTATGAAGGCACTTCTATGGCCGAGTTGACGAATACGCTTGGTATTAACAAGCCGAGTATTTATGCCGCATTTGGTAACAAAGAAGAATTATTTCGTAAGGCAATAGCCCGTTATATTGCAGGGCCAGTCGCGTTTGTGACAGAGGTTATAAATGCACCAACAGCATATCAAGTGGTAGAGAAGTTTTTAAAACAAGCAGTGGAGTTTTTTAGCGATCAATCTACACCAAATGGCTGTTTGATTGTGCAAGCGGCGCTCACTTGCGGGCAAGGTTCTAGTGTCATCCAACAAGAATTAGTTGTTTACAGAAAGCGTTTTGAAATGGCATTTGTCGCACGTTTTGAATTGGCTAAAGCGCAAGGTGATTTGCCGCAAGACGCAGATGCAAATGCGTTGGCTAAATATTTAGCCACCATCCATCAAGGTTTATCGGTACAAGCGACAAGCGGCGCAACAAAACAAGAGTTGCTGGCAGTGGTGGGAATAGCTTTAAAAAATTGGCAAAAAAATGAGGTTAATTAATCGGTTAACTATTCGACTTAACCATTTAATTAGCCCAATAAATTGTCAATTTTATTGGATTTGATGCAATTCTAAATCACGCAGTTTCGGCGCCAGTTTTGCGGTAGCGCCAACTACAGACAACGTCATCAACCCGCCGAATATCACAGATGGCACTAAACCCATTAAACGTGCGGAAAGCCCAGATTCAAATGCACCTAGCTCATTTGATGAGCCGATAAAGATACCGTTAATGGCTGAAACGCGGCCGCGCATGCCATCTGGTGTCACCAGTTGCATAATGGTTTGACGCATCACAACGGAAATGCCATCGGCAACACCAGAAAACAGCAGTAGCGCAAATGCCATCCAAAAACTGGTGGCCAAGCCAAAGCCGATAATACTTAAGCCAAAACCTGCCACTGCGCATAATAACCAGCGACCCGCATGGCGATTAATAGGGTGACGCGTCAGCCATAAACCTGTGGCAATCGCGCCAACTGCTGGTGCTGCGCGTAGTATGCCTAAGCCTTCTGGGCCGATTTTATAAATATCTTGAATGAACGCTGGCAACATGGCAACCGCTCCGCCAAATAGCACGGCAAACATGTCTAATGACAATGCGCCGAGCATGATTTGATTGCTGAAAACAAAATCTAAGCCTTGTTTGATGCTAGTGAAAACTGGCACATCACTTTGCGCTTTAGGTTCTTTTACTTTAATCGACCATATGGTGATGGCCGCGCCGAAACACAGCAAAGTCGCCAGCGCATAAGCGGCTGTTTTGCCTGCGAAACCAATCGTCAACCCGCCAACAGCAGGGCCTAATACCAAGCCAGATTGAAAGATGCTGCTACTGATGCCAATCGCACTTCCGAAGGATTCACGTGGCAAAATAATAGCGAAAAGTGAATTGACACTAGGCGCGATAAACGCGCGTGCGAAACCTGTAAATGCGATTGAAGCATAAATCCAATAACTGCTATTGCCGGTTAATATGCCTTGCGTCACCAAGGTGAGTGTCAGTGCATTCAAGCACAACATCGCTGCTGCAAATACGCCGAATAATCGGCGTGAATAATAGTGATCAACCGCATGACCAGCAAATAGCGCGCAGGCAAAATAGGGAATGACTTCCGCTAAGCCAACTAAGCCTAATGACAATGTATCGTGCGTGATTTCATAGATATGCCAGCCAACCGCAACCGCCATAATTTGATAGGCCAGTACGATTTGGATGCGAAAAGCGAGTAACTTACTAAAGGCGAAGTTTTGTTGCGTGAATAATTGTTGCATAGGATTGACACTTAATAGTTCTGACATTTTAATAGTTAATGCATTATTTAGCTCAATATTTATACGCTTTAAATTTACACGTGTTTCATTGCGCAGATTATGCTCACGCTCAAATACTGGTAAAGCGTACGAATAAAGATTTCCTAGCAAAAGTGCTTTGGCAATTCAACGTTTGGCGTGCTAAAGTCGGACAGTTAGTGCAGTGAATAAGGTAGTAAGCATGATGTTGCTAATGAACGAGTAACCTTGTGCCGATGAGTCGTCGTTGACCCAGTGCGATTCTACCGATATAGATTGGGCGCACTAACACCTTATATTAGCCCCTCATTCAGTCCTTTATTCCATCCTATTTTTAATCGGATTCAATTGATTTTGAATTTGAATAAAATATTTTCAGTATTTTTGCAGTTTTAAGATGTTAACGACACTTTTACTGTCAACGTTATTGCTAAAGCTCACGTTAAGGCGTGATGGCTGATGCGTGTTTAACAATTTATATCGTTTCTGAATGTAAATTGTATAAGCTCTCGCAGCTTTCCTAGAGCATCTTTATCAGCAAATTTGTTGATATTAAAAAGTACACATCAATTTTAAGGAATGTTATGAAAAAAGTATTACTGGCAACATTATTTGCATTATCCGTTTCAAATGCCGCTTATGCAGATGATATTGTCGATTCAGCAATTGCAGATGGCTCACTAAAAACATTTGTAACAGCAGTTAAAGCAGCAGGTTTAGAAGAAACATTAAAAGGCGCAGGCCCATTTACCGTTTTTGCACCAAACGATGAAGCTTTTGCAAAGATTCCAAAAGAAAAATTAGATGCTTTGTTAAAAGATAAAGCGGCATTAACTAAGTTATTAACATCACACGTTGTTGCAGCAAAAATCACTGCAGCAGATGTGCAAGCCGGTAAAGTAAAATCTATTGAAGGCCACGAGTTGAAATTAGACGTATCTTCTGGCATTAAAGTAGACGGCGTTTCAGCAGTAGGTGGTGGCGATGTTAAAGCCGACAATGGTGAGATTCACATTATTGATACCGTATTATTGCAAGAACCAGCTGGTAAAAAGAAAGCTAGCAAAAAGAAATAAGTAGTCGATTTCAGTTATAAAAAGCGGGTGTAGATTTGAATCTCACTCGCTTTTTTATGGATAAATCGTAAGTCGTTTAAACAATAAGTTTATAAGCTAACTAAGTTTATTTCGGCACTCGCCATAAATACCAACTGGCTATGGTTCTGTGCGGGCTCCAAGTCATTGCAATCTCATTCATCTGTTTGCGTTTTGGCGCGATTTCCAAGTTTTTAAGTCGCCTGTAACCTTCTACTACACCAAAATCATCCGCGGGCAAAATATCCATGCGCTCCATTGTGAACATCAGCAACATCTCAACCGTCCAGCGGCCAATACCTTTCAATTCTACTAAACGTTGAATTAACTCTTCGTCTGGCATCGCATCTGCAATATTTCGCGTCGGCACAAGGCCACTTAAAGCGCCTTCGGCAATGCCTTTAATCGTTTCGATTTTTCGTCCTGAAAATCCACAAGCACGCAATGTATCGAAATCGGTTGTTAGTATTTGATTAGGCGCTGGAAAAGTGTCCCCGTAAATATGCAGAAAGCGTTTGATGATCGCGTCACCCGCTTTGCCATGTAGTTGTTGATAAGCCACTGCGCGCACCAACGCTTCATAAGGTTCGCGTTCAGGCTTGGACTCAAATGTACATTTACCAACCGTAACGATTAAGCTCGCCCAGTCTTTATCTAGGCTGGTTAAAAAGTCAGTTGCGGCTTGAAAGTCTTTTTGCATGCTATTTATTATAAACACAAAGTTCTCTAAGTCATTGTTCGAATTCAATCGCAAGAGTCGGAGTGTGGTGATTTTCAAACGTTGGTAATCTGAGACTTTCTATGTATATTAGAATTGAACAACGATGAACCAATCCACTAAAATTATTCAGGTAGAAACTACCGAAAAAGATTCACGCTGGGCACAGGTGCAAACACGTGACGCTAGTGTGGACGGAACATTCTATTACTCAGTAAGCACCACGGGCATATATTGCAAACCGTCTTGCGGCGCGCGCCAACCACGGCCAGAACATGTCGCTTTTCATGACAGTTGCGCAGAAGCTGAACTGGCAGGATTCCGTGCCTGTAAACGTTGCAAGCCTGGACAGACTAATTTGGCAGAAAGCCAAGCCATATTAATAGCTCAAAGTTGTCGCTTGATTGAAGCGGCAGAAGAAAATATTAGCCTTGAAACTTTGGCAAAAAACGCAGGATTAAGCACCTATCATTTTCATCGCATATTTAAATCAATGACGGGATTAACGCCAAAAGCCTATTCATCTGCGCATCGTGCAAAAAAGATACGTAGCGAGTTAACCAAAAATAAACGGATAAAAAATAAATCAACTAAAAATACCAGTGTGACCGATGCAATTTTTGATGCAGGTTATAGCTCTAACAGTCGCTTTTATGAAAAATCAACAGAAATACTGGGCATGACACCCTCAAATTACAAAGCAGGCGGTGCAAGCGCCACGATTAAATTTGCGATTGGTGAATTTTCACTGGGTAAAAATCCATGCACGATTTTAGTGGCAAGCAGTGAGCGCGGCGTATGTGCGATATTTTTAGGTGATGATGCAGTTCAGTTGTTGAATGATCTGCAGGATGCTTTTCCGTGTGCAAAATTAATAGGTGCAGATCGTGACTATGAAGCGCTGGTAGCCAAAGTGGTGGGATTTATTCAGATGCCCGCGGTAGGTTTAACGCTACCGCTGGATATTCAAGGCACCGCATTTCAGCAACGTGTGTGGCAGGCCTTGCGCCATATTCCAACTGGCGTCACCGCCAGTTATAGCGATATTGCCAAATCAATAGGCTCACCAAAAGCGGTGCGTGCAGTTGCAAGTGCCTGTGCGGCAAATACGTTGGCGGTGGCGATTCCGTGTCACCGTGTAGTGCGAATGGACGGATCGTTGTCGGGCTACCGCTGGGGCGTAGAGCGCAAACGTGCGCTGTTGGATTTGGAAACTAAAAAGTGACGGATCTTTTTGCTGATCAGCAAGCAGCCACGCAAGAAATTGTAAAAGATGCTTATCTATTAAAAGGCTATGCGTTAGCTAGTGAAGCGCAACTATTGGCGGATTTAGCACGATTAATTGAAGTAGCACCGCTACGAAAAATGATCACTCCAAGTGGTTTTAGCATGTCTGTAGAAACGAGTAATTGTGGTGATTTAGGCTGGGTAAGCAATAAAAATGGTTATCGCTATACGACGCATGATCCATTGAGTAATAAACCATGGCCAACGATGCCAAACTCTTTTAAACAGCTAGCACAGCAAGCTGCAAGCGCAGTTGGATATGAACATTTTGACCCAGACGCCTGTTTAATCAATCAATACAAAGTGGGTGCGCGAATGGGTTTGCATCAAGATAAAAACGAGCTAGATTTTAATCAACCGATTGTTTCAGTTTCATTTGGTTTGCCCGCTATTTTTCAATTTGGCGGATTTGAACGTACAGATAAGACGCTTAGAGTGTTACTAGAAAACAGCGATGTGGTGGTTTGGGGTGGTGAATCAAGATTACGGTTTCATGGCATTTTGCCAGTAAAAGCCGGCATAAATTTGGCGTTAACTTTTAGAGTTAACTTAACGTTTCGTCAGGCAGGAAAATGCAAATGCGATAATAAATAGCTGCTATACGTAATTAATGCACCATCATTGCGCGTTAATTACGTAAGCAGTAAACGCCAACACACTAAATACCCAGCGCATAATCATCAAAGCCGCCGTAACTCTCTTCGATTTCTTGGCCTTTAAATTTCAAGCTTGTTTCAATACCTGTTTCGCTATACTCATCAAATTCATCCCCTGCAAAATCATCTGAGCGTAGCGCTAAATTTTGCATATTGGGTGAAAGCTCAACTTCCGAACGTTTTTGCCGACTCATTTTAGTACTCCTTTTTATCATTGCATGGTTTGCAAGTAATAATAAGCAGGAGTTATGCCAATGAAATTGATCAATGAGTAATTTGCTTAAACGCCCTTGTTATAAGCCTTACAAGGCAGCGGCGCTATTTTTTAAGCGGGTAGCGGGTGATTAAATGTCGTTTAAAGTGATGATTTTTGCACTAAGGTGTTAAAGAAAGCACAAAAGTGGTACAGATTTACAAACCAATCTTTGCTTTAATACGCACCCAAGCTTGCGTTAAGGCATTGCCATCTAATTTGTAGTGTTTATGTAGCGGCTTTTTCACTTCCCAACTGGCTGTAATGCCTGCTGGAAAAGTCACTAAATCACCTTTTCCAAAAGTCACAGGTGTGCCGCCAGTTGGCGTAATCACACATTCGCCGTCTAAAATATAAGCGATTTCCTGCTCATGAAATGTCCATGGAAATACCGATACTTCTTTCTGCCATGTCGGCCATTTGCTGACGCCTAAAGACTCTAAATGTGCTTGGCTTGGATTTTTTTCTACTTTGATTTGACTCATATTGTTTTCTTTAAGTGTTTAAGATGTGCTTATTCTATCTCATCACGACGCAAATACTGCGTAAGTTAACCTTAGCTTAAATAGGTTTAAATAGTAAAATAACGCCTTTAATCACACTAGTTAACCATGCGCATTAGTTTAGACGAAGCCATTGCCAAATTAAAAAATGGCGAAGTTGTCGCGATTCCAACCGAGACGGTTTACGGCTTGGCTGCGGACGCGGCAAATGAAACTGCTTTGCGTCAAATATATGCCATTAAACAGCGCCCAGCCGATAATCCTTTGATTGTGCATATCAGCAGTATCAATCAAGTGAATGATTGGGCAGCAGAGTTTCCACCATTAGCACAAAAGTTAGCCAGTGCATTCTGGCCTGGGCCGTTTACCTTGGTGTTGCCCGCAAAAGACAGTGTTTCTAGCATTGTAAGAGCGGGTGAGCCAACGGTTGCATTGCGCGTTCCCAGTCATCTGCTGGCGCTAAAATTACTCAAACAAAGCGGTTTGGGTTTGGCGGCACCTTCTGCCAATAAATACACACAATTAAGTCCAACAACAGCAGCACACGTTGAAGCGGGTTTGGGCACAGATTTGCCCGTGTTAGATGGCGGGGCGTGCCAAGTGGGTATTGAATCGACGATTGTTAGTGTGAGTGGCGATGATTGGCAATTGCTGCGTCACGGCATGATTACTGAAGCTGAAATTGCTGCGGTTGCGGATAAGTCAGCATTGGTTGGTTCAGTCAATCTACCAAAAGTGCCTGGTCAGCATTTACTGCATTATTCCCCTAAAACGCCGATTAAACTTTTTGATAGTGTTGAAGCATTAACTTGCTATCAACAGAGTAGTACTCAAACATGCGCTGTTTTGTTGATTGATGATGGTCAGCAAAATAATCAATTGGCAAACGAGCAGTTGATTATTGAAGTCGTGCAATTGCCTAAAAATTCTGCCATCGTTGCAGAGCGATTGTATGGCGTGCTGCATCACTTAGATGCCTTGAATGTGGCGCAATTATTAGTACAATTGCCGCCTGATGCACCAGAATGGTTAGCTATTTTAGATCGTTTAAGCCGTGCCGCACATCATGATTGACGCAAGAAATTAACGCATAAAAACAATAGTTTTTTGTGAATAGTTAACACTTTTTTAAGCGCAAATTATTACTTAATGCGCAGATACTAATGCTTCGTTAAATTCCTCATCCAACGCGGGGTCGATTGCCTTAAGTGCAATATGGGTTTTCTCGACGTCTGTACTGTTTCCAGCGCGATTTGCCATCAAGCCCAATGCAATCAGCGTTGCTGGGTGATTCGGGTGCAATCTTAACACTTGCTGATAATATTGGTTTGCCTTGCTCGCATCGCCCAGTTTATCCTCAGCCGTAGCCAAGTAATACAAAGCTTCCACATTATTTGGCTCTTTTACCAGCCATGCGGTTGCCACCGTTTTTAATTCAGCCCAATGTCCATTTTGATATGGCAACACTACGCGCATAAAAAATGGCCTTAACTCATCTGGCGCATCCCAAAAAGGCGTTCCATCAGGTTGATATAAAGCGATTTCTGGCTTTAATAATAATTCTTTCACCCATTTGACAGGCATGTTGTAAAAGTAAGCTTTTTGCCCAGGACTTTTCAATGTGCTAATAGCAATCAACTTGCCATCATAATCAAATACAGGGCTGCCGCTGGCACCGATTGCAAACGCAGCAGATGCGCGTATTACATTTGCGCCATCAAACGGATATAACGCTTTGATTTTGCCCAATGCTACATATGGCGCGGGTGAATCGCCTGGCATTGAGATGGAAATAATGGGCTGCTCATATTGCAAATTCTCAGAATCGCCCAAAACCACAGGTTTAAGATTCGCCCATTCAAAACGCAATATGCAAATATCGTGCGGCCAGTCAGCAATAATGGCGGCAGGCGCAAACGGTTCGCCCCATTTGGTAATGCTCATGCCGTTTGAGCTTTGCAGCACATGGCAATTGGTGACGACATGATCTTTAGTGATTGCAACGCCTGTGCCGTAGCCATGCCCACCATTTTTAAGTGTGCTGCCCACTTTAACAATGGATTCTTTGAGTTGATGAATCAATTCGTCGCTAGGTTCAATATTCTGGTTATCTGCTGACAAGGCGTTTGTGTCTTGAGCGTTCACAGTGCCGCAGAAAACAAGCGCGACTAGGCTTGTTTCTACACCTGTTTTTAGACACATTTTTGCCAAAATAAATGGGTTAAGTAGGCGACTTAACCGAATATGCTTAAGCATTTTATTTTGCTTGAACACTGCTAGAAACACCATTATTAACTGTCGTTTCAACAGTCGGATTTAACGCTTGATTAAATTCAGTTAACACATCGTTATTCACTTCTTTCATCGCCATTTTTAAACGGTTTAATTCTTGTTGATTATCTTCTCTTTGTGCAATTAAGCCCAACGCAAAAAGCGTGGCTGGATGTTGTGGATGTAATTGAAGTGTTTGCGCAAAGGTTTGTTTCGCTTGCTCGGTCTTACCCAATTTATCTTGCGCCACGCCCAAATAATAATGCGCTTCTGCACTGCGGCTCTCGGCTTTAACCCAAGCCTGTGCAATGGTATTTAAGTCATCCCATTTACTGTTTTGATATGGCAATACCACGCGCATAAAATACGGGCGATTTTCGTCTAATGCATCCCAAAAAGGTGACTCGGTTGTTTTTAAGGAAGTGGTTTCAGTCGATTCGGGCGCGGCTAATAACGCTTTCACCCACTTAACTGGAATATTGTAGTAATAAGCGCCTTGGCCAGGGCTTTTAAAAGTGCTGATTGCGATTAACTTTCCATCGCTATCAAAAACGGGGCTACCGCTGGCGCCCATCACAAATGAAGCGCTGGTGCGCACAACTTGGCTGTCATCTAAAGGATATAAGGCTTTGATTTTGCCAAAAGTGGTTAATGGCTTTGGTGGTCCGCCAGGGAATCCAATTGAAAACATCGCTTGCTCATATTTTAAGTTTTCAGAGTCGCCTAATTCAACGGGTATTAAGTCGACATATTGAAAACGTAAAATGCATAAATCGTGTTTCCAATCGGCCTTTAAACTAACGGGCACATAACTATCACCAAACTTTGTAATATTAACGCCATTTGCGTTAGCTAAAATATGGCAATTGGTCGCAACTAAATCTTTGCCAACCACCACGCCAGTGCCCACACCATGGCCGCCATTTTTGGTGATAACGTGCACTTTGGTCACCGATGCTTTTAGTTTGAAAGTCAATTCTGAGTTGGGTTCAGCGTTAGAAATTTGACAAAAAAACGGGGTTAAAACCATTAATGTTAGAAGTGATGCTAGGCGCATAAAACAACTTTCTGTATGGGTTTACACTATCGGCGTGTGTGATAGTGACAGCGTTAAAAAATATTAATTCTAAGCGAGCTATAAAAACTTCAAAGAGAACCATTACGTTGATAAATTATGCTCTTTATTCAAATTTTGCGTGAACATGACTATAAAGCCCTGTAAAATATTGAGCATTAGTTGATTATTAACCCTAAAAACCCAAGTTTTGGAACAAAATAATGCAAATCAAAACGGATATTGTTGATTTAAATACACCAACTGGCGTGATGCGCACTTATGTGCACCGCCCAATTCACAGCAAAAAAGTCCCTGCAATTTTGTTTTACTCTGAAATTTTCCAGCAAACTGGGCCAATTGAGCGTGCGGCGCGATTTATGGCTGGTCAAGGCTATGCAGTATTGGTGCCTGAAGTTTTTCATGAACTTAACCCGATTGGCACTATCCTAGGTTATGACGATGCAGGTCGCGATAAGGGAAATGCAGATAAATCTGCCAAAGATGTGCAAGGTTACGATACTGATAATCGCGCCATGATTGAATATTTAAATACGCAAGATTGGTACGACGGCAATTTAGGCGCAATGGGTTTCTGTATCGGCGGACATTTGGCGTTCCGCGCGGCATTGCAACCAGAAGTGAAAGCGACGGCCTGTTTTTATGCCACAGATTTACACACAAACATCATCCCGAATAAGCCGAATCAGCACAGCATGGATAGACTTGCGGATATTAAAGGCGAGTTGATGATGATTTGGGGCAAGCAAGATAACCACATCCCGACTGCAGGGCGTGTATTGGTGAATCAAAAATTATCAGAAGCCAATTTAAGTTTTACATGGCACGAATTCAATGGCCAGCACGCATTCATGCGCGACGAAGGTGAACGTTATGACCCGCAATTGGCCATGACAGGTTATCAATTAGCCATACAAATGTTTGGCAATGTTTTATAAGTTTTTAAGTTTTGGCGCAACGAGGCGTTAGAATTTTTTGTAGTAAAAGTTGTGTTAAGTAAAAGTAGCAAATTAAAAAATCTTCTACTAGTCGGACAAATTGAATAAACGAGTCAGTTTAATTAGTTAGTGCTCCGCTAGTTAAAGAGTTTATTTGGAACGATAGCCACAAGCTGCTCGTTTCTTTTTTTAGTTTAAATTACCCATTTAATTAATTTTTGAGAATGATATGACCACCACAAAAAACGCTGATATTGGCCTAGTTGGCCTTGCTGTTATGGGCCAAAATCTTGCCCTAAATATTGCTGATCACGGCTACACCATTGCGGTTTATAACCGCGACCCTAAAAAAATGCTGAACTTTGTAGAAGAATGCAAAAAAAATGAGCCCTCACATGAGAATGTCGTGGGTCATGCAGATTTAGCTTCTTTCGTATTAAGCATCAAACGCCCACGCAAAATTATTTTATTGGTTAAAGCCGGTAGCGCGACCGATGTAACGATTAACGCATTATTGCCTTTCTTAGAGCAAGGCGACATCATCATTGATGGCGGCAACTCCTTATGGACAGACACGATCCGTCGCGAAAAAGAGTTGGTTGCTAAAGGCATCGAATTTATCGGCTCTGGCGTATCAGGCGGCGAAACTGGCGCACGTTTTGGCCCATCATTAATGCCATCAGGCACACGCAAAGCATGGTCTAGCTTAGAACCAATCTGGCGCGATATCGCAGCCAAAGTTGACGCAGTTACAGGCGAGCCATTAGAAGGTGGCGCACCAGGTAAGCCAGTTGAAGGCGGTTTTTCATGTGCAGAATATATCGGCCCAGACGGTGCTGGTCACTACGTAAAAATGGTGCACAACGGTATTGAATATATCGATATGCAATTGATTTGCGAAGCTTACTGGTTGATGAAAAATCTACTTGGTATGCCTGCTGATGAAATTGGTAAAGTATTTGCCGAGTGGAATAAAGGTGAACTATCAAGTTTCTTGATTGAAATTACTGCGGATATCTTGCAACAAAAAGACCCTGCAGGTAAAGGCTTCTTGGTAGACCAAATTCTGGATACAGCTGGTCAAAAAGGTACTGGTCAGTGGACTGCTGCGAATGCGCTTGAGCTTGGCGCACCAGCTAACGCGATTGCAGCAGCAGTGTATGCGCGTGCATTATCAAGCTTAAAAGAAGAGCGTGTTGAAGCAAGCAAAATCTTAAAAGGCCCAGTGCTTGTTAAACAAACAGATAAAGCAGCGATTATTGAAGCGATTAAAAACGCGTTATATTGTTCAAAAATATGCGCTTATGCGCAAGGTTTTCAATTGATGGACAAGGCACAAGTGGCTTACAACTGGAAACTGAATTTTGGTGAAATTTCACAAATTTGGCGCGGTGGTTGTATCATTCGCGCACGTTTCCTGCAAAAAATCACTGATGCTTATGCATTGAATTCACGCTTGAAAAACTTGATGTTAGATCCGTATTTCACCAACTCAATGAATGATGGCCAAGAAGGTTGGCGCAAAGTGATTGCGCTAGCAGTCACCAACGGCATTCCAGCACAAGGCTTTGCGGCAGCTTTAGCTTATTACGATGGTTATCGCAGTGCAGATTTGCCTGCAAACCTATTGCAAGGTCAGCGTGATTTCTTTGGCGCACATACTTATGAGCGTAAAGATCAACCGCGCGGTCAGTTCTATCACTTAGATTGGCCAGAAGCAGGCCGTCCACAATTAGCGATTGAGTAATTGTTAATGGCGTTGTAAACAAATGCAGATGATGGGTTGCTGTAAAGCGACCCATTAGTCTGATGTGTTTCTGAGATTTACAACGGTTTTTTTACTGCTGAACTTTAATATTGTTTTAAAGCGTTATACGCAATCACTGTAAGCTTCTAAAAGTCTTTTCATATTTCTAGGTTTTTGTAAGCTTAAGATATTGGTTTCTTGTACTTTAGCTTTATCGGATTTTTGATTCAGGGACGGTTCGTAAATTTCATTAGTCAGATGTGGTTTTAAGGCCAGACTTGGTAGTGAAACAGGTTTTACATTTAACGCTTGCATCTTGGTTTTCCTTTTGGGATTTAAAACAACAGAAATTTTGTTTCTGTTGCATATGAAAACAATTTATCAAAAAAATTCACTCAGTTGGTATATTGGGTGAATAAATCAATAAAATCATGACTATTTTGTGGTTAACGCGCAAAAGTTGTTATGGAATACAAGTTTTTGCGGAATAACAAAATAATTTTTCACTATTACAGCGTAAAAATATTGCAGAAATAAGACATGCTGAATATATAAATTGAATATATTTAAGGTTAATGTTTGAAATTGGGTAATCATGAATATTTTGATTAATGGTAATGCTAGGGTTTTTGACGTTGCTGAATTGACAGTTGCATCATTGGTTGTCGTGTTAGATTTAACAGGCAAGCGTTTGGCGATAGAGCGAAACGGTGAAATCGTGCCACGTAGTCAATTTGCTGATGTACATTTGCAAGATGGTGATAAGCTGGAAATCGTTGGTGCTGTCGGTGGTGGTTAACTTCAGCTTAATATCCAATACTTAACACTCAAAACTTAACAATAAATACGGTTAAGTAAACAAGTGATTATATTTTTAGCACATTCGCACAGCATAAATTCACATTCAATAAAGTTAGATTAGACTAAGTTAAATATGACAGAACAACTCATTATTGCAGGTAAACCTTACCACTCACGTTTGTTGGTTGGCACGGGTAAGTACAAAGATTTTACCGAAACGCGTGCAGCGATTGACGCGAGTGGTGCGCAAATCGTCACGGTGGCGATTCGACGTACCAATATTGGCCAAACTGTAGGCGAGCCATCTTTATTAGAGTATTTGCCGCCAGAAGAATTTACTTATTTGCCCAATACTGCCGGTTGTTATTCAGCAGACGATGCGGTGCGCACCTTGCGTTTGGCGCGCGAGTTATTAGATGGTCACAAATTGGTGAAATTAGAAGTGTTAGGTGACCCTAATACGCTATACCCAAATGTGATTGAAACCATTTCCGCCGCAAAAGTATTAGTAAAAGATGGTTTTGATGTGATGGTTTATACTTCTGATGACCCGATTATTGCCAAACAACTAGAGGATATCGGCTGTTGCGCGGTGATGCCGTTGGCTTCATTAATCGGTTCTGGTATGGGCATTTTAAATCCATGGAATCTGCAGATTATCATTGAAAATGCCAAAATCCCTGTATTAGTAGATGCTGGTGTCGGTAGTGCTGCCGATGCTGCAATCGCGATGGAGCTTGGTTGTGCGGGTGTTTTAATGAATACCGCAATTGCCGCGGCGCGCGACCCTGTGATGATGGCAGGCGCGATGAAGAAAGCGATTGAAGCAGGTCGCGAATCTTTTCTTGCGGGTAGAATGCCTAAAAAGCTCTATTCGGCTAGCCCAAGTTCACCTACATCCGGTTTGATTCAGCAGGCTTAGTTAATAAAAATATGACCACACAAAGCCATTACGCATTTTCTGTTTCTGTACAAACGGCTTATTTGCCCGATCAATCGAGTGTCGAAGAAAGCCGATTTGCTTTTGCTTACACTGTGACGATTACCAATGTTGGTAATGTTGCAGCACAGTTAATTAGCCGCCATTGGGTGATTACCGATGCCAATGCAGCAGTACAGGAAGTAAAAGGTTTAGGTGTTATTGGTGCGCAGCCCTTATTAAAACCCAATGAAAGTTTTGAATATACCAGCGGCACCATGTTAAATACGCAAGAAGGTGAAATGCACGGTACCTATTTGATGGTAGCCGTTGATGGCACCCAGTTTGAGGCGGTTATTGAGCCATTCGTATTATCTCAGCCACGAGTGCTTCATTAAGCAGATTAAGTTGATGCAACGCTTATTCATCATCATTTTATTGGCCTTGTTAACGGTTTCTTGTGGCCAAAAAAATACTAAGCCAGCGGTTGTAAAACCTAGTGCGCCAGAACAAATACCAAGTCAAGTGCCAATTCAATTGCCGTCAGGCACACAATTGCCCGATAACAACTCACCAGAAGTTAAGCCAGATAGTAAGGCTGTGCCAGATTACAGTCTGCTTAAACCGGCAAAATGGGAAGATGTTGATGGTTTGCTGGAAGATGATTTAAGCGGAGCTTGGAGCGCTTGGCTGCAAAGTTGCAGTACATTAAAGAATAAGCCGCAATGGCAATCAGCTTGCAATGCAGCCAAAACACTTTCAAAACCCAATAGCGCAAGCATTATTGAATATTTAACAGCGCAGTTTGATGTTTATACGGCGACTAATTTAGATGGCAGCAATACAGGCTTGGTGACTGGTTATTATGAACCTTTGCTGCAAGGTAGCCGCAAGCAATCCGCTCAATATCCTTATCCATTGTACAAACAGCCAAACGATATTGTCACGGTAGAATTAGCCGATATCTATCCAGAACTTAAGTACAAACGCATACGTGGCAAACTAGTAGAAACCAAACAAGGCGGAAAAAAACTAATACCGTATATGACGCGTGCAGAAATTGAGGCCAGTCCATCGCCATTAGCAGGCAGCGAAATTATATGGATTAACGATATTATTGATGTGTTTTTCTTGCAGATTCAAGGTTCTGGTTTGGTTAATCTAGATAACGGCAAACAAGTGCATGTCGGCTATGCGGATCAAAATGGCCATCCTTATAACTCGATTGGGCGTTTATTGATTGAGCGCGGTGAATTAACGGCTGATCAAGCATCCATGCAAGGTATTAAAAATTGGGCGCGCAATAATCTAGATAAGTTACGTGATTTACTTAATAGTAATCCAAGTTATGTTTTTTTTAGAGAGTTACCCGCGAACTTGCCAGGTCCATTGGGTGCGCTTGGCGTGCCAATTACGGCAGAACGCAGTGTGGCGATAGATCCAAAATACGTGCCTTTGGGTGCGCCAATATTCTTATCTGCAACTCAACCTAATAGTGTGAAACCATTAAAACGTTTGATGATGGCACAAGATACAGGCGGCGCGATTAAAGGTGGCGTACGTGCTGATTACTTTTGGGGCGCGGGCGATAATGCTGGTAAGCAAGCTGGTGCGATGAAGCAGTCAGGTAAGATTTGGGTGTTTTTACCTAAAGGCTTTGTAGTGCCTAAATAATTGATTAGTTTAAACAAATAAGACTAATAAATTTTAATTTCACACAGTTAACTCCAAACATAAGTATCCATCGCCAAAATGCCATACGTGATTTCTGGCTGATAGCGAATTGGCTTACCTTTTGCAGCACCTAATGCCACAAACAGCGGCAAAATATGGTCTTCTGATGGATGCGCTTGTTGGCCAAATTGGCTTTGAGTGCGATAGTTTATTAAGCTATCTATATCGTTAAGTGCAATTCTTTCGCCCATCCAATCGGCAAATTTTGCAACGTAATCTAAAGCTTCTACATCAATTTTCGTGCTAAAAAAATCCTGTAAATTGTGCGTAATCGCGCCACTGCAAATAATCATGATGTTGTCATTTTGCAGCGCGCTGATTGTTCGACCTAAAGCGTAATGCGCGCTAGGTGCTTGTAATCTTTGTTCTGCTAAGTTTTGATTAGTCAGGTTTTTTGAGGGCTGACTTTGAATGGAAAGTTGCACCACTGGAATATCCGCATCTGGAAACATTAACTTCAGCGGCACCCAAGCGCCGTGGTCTAAACCGCGACTCTCCTGCTGGATTACGATGCCTGCATTCTCAAGTAAACGCGCTGTTTTATCTGCCAACATTGGCGAGCCGTTAGCTGGATATTGAATGTCATACATGGCTTTTGGGAAGCCGCCGAAATCATGGATTGTTTCGGGTTTAATCGCGTTACTCACTTTGGCAGTCGGCGTATCCCAATGTGCAGAAACTACTAAAATAGCATCTGGACGCGGTAATGTTACGCCTAATGTTGATAGTAGTTTGCCAGTTTCACCAGACTCAATCGCTAAAGTGGGTGCGCCGTGGGAAATAAACAATGTAGTCATAATAAGGTGGTCATGTTTGTTTAGATATTTGCTTAGTTTTAATATTCAATAATAACTGTAAAAATTCATCATTACATTTTAGCGCTGACTTTACTAGCAGAAATATAAACGACATCAATCTAAGAAAAATTCTTTTTGTATAAAGCGCAGGCAATAAAAAAGGGCGCTTAAAGCACCCTTTTTATAATCTGAACAAAAAATTATTTATTCATTACGTACATTGTTACTTCGAAACCGAAACGCATTTCAGTAGCAGCTGGTGTTGTCCACATAATAATTCTCCTTTGGTTTAAATTTCTAAGTCTAATTCGTCTGCTTTCACAACTGCATAACGTAAAGTTATATTACGCTTAGCCAAAAATTAAACGCTATCTAAACCGCGTAAAAGCATCTCATGATTATCATGAGATTCCATTGCTTAAGTATTTCCCTTTATGCGCTTCATCAGGCGTTTAATGCCTTTGCGCCCAATTGTGCGTTTTAATGAAACTTTAAAATCGTATAATTGAAATTGTAAACGATGCTGCCAAGTAAATTGCATGCCAGAAAGTCCTAGATAAATCTGCATAAAACGTACACGTCCTGCCCAATGCAGTTTGTGACAGGCACGCGTCAAGTCGGCGATTCTCAATTTAAGCGCAATGCCATGGTTATAGCTGTGGATGCGTGCGGTATCGATTAATGAAAAACTTAACTGTGGATGACTTAACCCATTTTTTTGGACAATATTCACCAGAATATTGCCGCCAGATAAATCTCTAAAATGCACGCCACGGCTGTGCATGGCGTGACAATAAATAGCCAACTGCGTATAAACCATTTCAGGCTTTAAGCCATGAAAATCAAACTCACCTCTAGAATAAGCAGCAAAAATCTGTCCAATATTGGC
>Ga0123388_1074072_pt1 | contig 30724 bp, 25 predicted proteins | sample T0HHNO3metaT_FD_89916 | JGI IMG/M metagenome (GOLD analysis project Ga0123388, IMG submission 89916) | Methane-oxidizing artificial microbial communities from Washington, USA to study methane cycling - T0-HHNO3 metaT (Metagenome... | ecosystem: Engineered > Modeled > Simulated communities...
TGCTTTCCGTACTGGAGCGCGCCGGCTTAAGGCTACAGTCAACGCAAAACGTTTCGATGAACTCCCCTCACCCTAGCCCTCTCCCGGAGGGAGAGGGGACTACCAGCTCGGCTCGGATAGATGGGGATAGTCATAAGAGTTCCTCCCAGATAATTGTTAAGGAGGGCGAACCGCTTCTGCAAATCCGTGATTTGAAAGTCTGGTTCCCCATCAAAAAAGGTTTGTTCCGGCAAACCGTCGATTACGTCAAAGCCGTGGATGAAGTATCGCTGGATATTCCGCGCGGCGAAATCGTTGCCTTGGTAGGCGAGTCCGGCTGCGGCAAAACCACCTTGGGCCGGGCGGTGTTGCAATTGGAACTGCCGACTGCCGGCAGTATCCACATCGACGGCCAGGAACTCACCGGCCTGTCCGCGCGCGAACTCAGGCCGCTACGCCGCAAGATGCAGATTGCCTTTCAAGACCCGCAATCCTCGCTCAACCCGCGTTTGCTGGTGGAAACCACGCTAACCGAACCGATGAAAGTGCACGGCATCGGTGCCAATCAAGAACAGCGTATCGAGCTGGCCGGGCAACTGCTGGAAGACATGCAGCTCAGCCGCGAATCGCTGTGGCGCTACCCGCACGAGTTTTCCGGGGGCCAACGCCAACGCATCGGTTTGGCGCGAGCTTTGGCCTTGAATCCGGAGTTTGTGGTGTGCGATGAAATCACCAGTGCGCTGGATGTGTCGGTGCAGGCGGAAATACTGCAATTGCTGCTCGACATTCGGCGGCGGCGGAATCTGACCTTATTGTTTATCACGCATAACATTGGGGTGGTGGAGTATCTCAGTGATCGGACGGTGGTGATGTATAAGGGGAAGGTTGTAGAAGAAGGTTTGACTGCTAAGGTTTGTGGGGCGCCGGAGCATCCTTATACTCAGAGGTTGTTGTCGGCGGTGCCGAGGTTGGTGGTGTAATTGATTTATACGGAAGGGGTAAAAGTCTAAAGTATGTTGATGTTTTTTTTACCTGAAGATCAGGAGCTACTTGCTGCAATTGGAAAAGTGGCACTTCGTCATGAGCAACTTAACCATGTGCTAAAAATGACTATAAGGTCATTTGCTGAAATTACTCCCCAGGAGGTCTTGGATGCTACTCAGTATGAAGGGACTAGATCGCTAAGGGAGCGAATCAAAAAACTAGCTAAAAAACGACTGGGTGAAGGGGAGGCCTTGTTAAAGCTCCAGGCGTTATTGGTTCGTGCAGGGCGGTTAACTGATAAACGTAATGAATTGACTCACAGTGTTTGGTCTCAGGAACTTGATGGCGAAGCCTCAATACAAATAACTCCTGGAAAGCTTCACCCTATTCCAACCGTTGAAGAGTTAGAACAATTAGCTGAAGATATTAAATCGATAACCGATGAATTGATTCACGCCAGATTTGATGGGTACCTTCGACTAGCTTTGGACAATAATCCAGGGCCATAGGATGTGCTGAACAAAGTGAAGCGCATCGGTCGCGCAATCGTTCGTATCATGTTGAATTGCCACGACCTATTTTAATGTCGGGTCTCGGCCCGACAGCCGAGATACTTTTCTTTGCTTGTCCAAAGAAAAGTATCCAAAAGAAAAGACACCCGGATGCCGCTTATACCCTGCGCTCCTCGCTTTTGAACGGGGTTGCCGAAAGGGGCTTCCTGCCCCTTCGGCAACGCGCCGCATCCTTGCGGCGTCCCTACCGGGCTGCTCACTCGGTACATCCCTGTACCTCGCCCTCACGGGTGCTGCGCATGCAAATCGGCTATCCTGCCGATTTGTCCGTTCAAAAGCTCCGGTGCTCGGCGCGGCATACGGGGAGAAAACCATCCCGGTTTCACGGTAGGCCTAGGGGGGGGGCACGGCTTACTGCCAACGAGGATTGTATGGAGTTTTTATGGCTAATTGGATAATTAGCATTATTTTGCTTATGTTGGCCGTTTGGAAGATCGATAGACTTCTGCGATACCGAAATCATGATTTGTTTCTTAAAGAGGTTGGTGGGGACTGGATCGACCGAGGAAGATTGGCGGAAGCTGTCAGGGCCTTCCTTCGTATTGAAATTTTGTTCTTTTCTTCGTTGCCGATAATTCCAGCCATTACATATATTGAATTTTTAAAACCGTATCTTTGGTATGTTTTTACAGTGATTTTTGGGCCTATTTTTGTTGCACATTTGTGGTGGTTGTTCTACTACTCGGCCAGGAGACCCAAAGCGTGATTTAGGCCCATAGGATGTGCTGAACAAAGTGAAGCGCATCGGTCGCGTGATTGTTCGCATCGTGCTGAATTACCACGACCTATTTTAATGTCGGGTCTCGGCCCGACAGCCGAGATACTTTCGCTACGAAATCCATCCGTGGTTTTCGCCCTTCGGGCCAGCCTATCGGCTGTTCAAATTCGCTCCCGGCGAATTTGTGCTTGTCCAAAGAAAAGTATCCAAAGACAAATCCGCTGGGAGCGGATTTGGACGCCATAGGCGCACGAAGTGCGAGCGCCCGGATGGCGCGAGTCAGCAGGCCACCCGGATGCCGCTTATTCCCTGCGCTCCTCGCTTTTGAACGGGGTCGCCGAAAGGGGCTTCCTGCCCCTTCGGCAACGCGCCGCATCCCTGCGGCGCCCCTTCGGGCTGCTCACTCGGTACATCCATAACCTCGCCCTTCGGGTGCTGCGCATGCAAATCGGCTTTCCTGCCGATTTGTCCGTTCAAAAGCTCCGGCGCTCGGCGCGGCATACGGGGAGAAAACCATCCCGGTTTCACTATAGGCCTGGGGTGGGCACGGCTTTCTGCCAACGATGATTGTATGGAGTTTTTATGCCTAATTGGATAATTAGCATCATTATGCTCATGTTGGCCATTTGGAAGATCGATAGGCTTCTGCGATACCGAAATCACGACTTGTTTCTTAAAGAAGTTGGAGGGGATTGGCTTGACCGAAGTAGATTGGCAGAAGCTGTCAGGGTCTTCCTTCGTATTGAAATTTTGTTCTTTTCTTCGTTGCCGATAATTCCAGCCGTTACATATATTGAATTTTTAAAACCGTATCTTTGGTATGTTTTTGCTGTGATTTTTGGGCCTATTTTTGTTGCACATTTGTGGTGGTTGTTCTACTACTCGGCCAGGAGACCTAAAGCGTGATTTAGCCCATAGGATGTGCTGAACAAAGTGAAGCGCATCGATCGCGTGATCGTACGCATAGTGTTGAATTGCCACGACCTATTTTAATGTCGGGTCTCGGCCCGACAGCCGAGATACTTTCGCTACGAAAACCATCCGTGGTTTTCGCCCTTCGGGCCAGCCTATCGGCTGTTCAAATTCGCTCCAGGCGAATTTGTGCTTGTCCAAAGAAAAGTATCCAAAGACAAATCCGCCGGGAGCGGATTTGGACGCCATAGGCGCACGAAGTGCGAGCGCCCGGATGGCGCGAGTCAGCAGGCCACCCGGATGCCTTATTCCCTGCGCTCCTCGCTTTTGAACGGGGTTGCCGAAAGGGGCTTCCTGCCCCTTCGGCAACGCGCCGCATTCCTGCAGCGCCCCTAACGGGCTGCTCACTCGGTACATCCATGTACCTCGCCCTTCGGGTAATGCGCATGCAAATCAGCTATCCTGCCGATTTGTCCGTTCAAAAGCTCCGGTGCTCGGCGCAGCATACGGAATGTTACGGAGCAACAAGAGGTGAAGCCAAAAGCCATCGGTGAACGGCGGCGGAAGTGGTGGAGAACCGGAGTCAGCAGTTTAGCGGACCAGCCGCGCTGTCGCCTGCTGAGCAAATTGACCCATGAGTATCGCCAACTACCCAAGGAATGGCTTGAAGCGGAGACGTTGACCTGTCGTGCATGGGGCCGTCACCTGACAACGGCATGCGGCGTGACGATCAGCGCCAGCCTTGCGGAACGAGTTGAAACGGATGGGCTACGCCTGGAAACGCACGCGCTACAGTTAAAAAAATACCTAAAAGGCGCAAGAAGTGAGATCCCGAGCGGTTCGAAGTAAGCCCGACGCTATATTTCAGCGTTGATAAACCACACGGAAGCCGGAGACAGCGAGTTGGCCTAAGGGGATGCAGCCGGATTTGCGCCACAACCGCCGAATCGTTCTGTTTGGACGAAAAGCGGTGATGTTCATACGGTGATCGCCACGCGCGCGCAGTGGATGGATGTCGTCATAGGCAATTTACTTTCATCCGGCCGAGTCATACTGGTTAAACTGTGGCATAACATGAATACCCTTTGGTTATTTGGTTTTCTGATGGCCTTGATCGAAGGTTTCAGCAAACCCTTGGTGGTGTTTTGGATAACGCACCGATTCACAACGCCAAGAAACTGAAACCTTATTGGAATTTATTGGAGGAAAACGGCATGCGATTTTATTTTCTGCCGCCCTACAGACCAGAGCTAAACCGGATTGAATTGCTATGATATAAAATCAAATACGAATGGCTGTTTTGTAAAATATTTACTCCCAATGAGCTTGAAAACGCTATAGATGAAATTGGACATGGGCTTGGCTAAAAAGACATGTTAACCTTTTGCAAGGTGCTTATTTAATAATGGATAATCGATATAGAAAAACTATTGTTTCTCACCACTCTCTGAGAGGGGTCGCTGCAGTATTGGTTGTGTTTTTTCATATTAGGGAAATATCTTACGATAAAGGCGCTGCTCTTGATTCAGTAACCAGTTTTTTTAGTATGGGGTATTTATGGGTAGACTTTTTTTTTATTTTAAGTGGTTATATTCTTTCTTATGTCTACGCTTCATTGTTTTTGCTTGATTACAAGAGTAATTTGATTAAATCTTTTTACGTTGCACGCTTCTCTAGAGTTTATCCTCTTCATTTTTTTACACTTATTTTATACCTTTTTTTAGAGTGGTCCTTTTACTCTAATCGGCCTGAAGTGGTTGGTATGCCGGGTGTAAGTTTTGAAAGCTTAGTTGCGAGTTTGCTTTTAATTCAGGGCTGGAGCTTATCTGATTTGACATTGGCACCCTTGAATAGTCCTGCCTGGAGTATTAGTACGGAGATGGCTTGTTATTTGCTGTTTCCTTTTATAATAAAATGGCTGCGGTTCAATATATTTTTTGTTGGCATGATAGTTGTTAGCTTATCTGTTGCGTTGTATTTAATATATTATGGTGAGAAAGACGGTTTTGTTGTTATTCGTTGCTTTGCAGGTTTTATGTTGGGTATTTTCATTTTTATAGTATATAAGGAAATTCCGGTTACTGACTATAGGGTAGCTACGAGCTTGCAGCTAATAGGTGGGAGTGGCGTATTGTTTGCGATGCATTTTAGCTTAAGTCACTCTTTGGTTATTGCTTCCTTTGGCTTGTTATTGTATTCAACAGCGAGTGATTGTGGCTTCCTAGCAAAACTGTTAAATACACGAATATTTGTGCTTCTTGGTACGCTGTCTTATTCGATTTACCTCAATCATTGGATTATTTATAAGGCATACTTGTTTTATGGCGTTTATGTTTTTGGAGCGCTGTCAAGTAACTATAGCCCTATGAATGTTTCAATACTAAAGTATTTTTCTTTGATGTTCGTAATATTCGTGCTCTCATTTATAACCTATCGGTATATTGAAATTCCAGCTCAAAAGTACCTTAAAAGGACGCTTCAATAAAGCCGAGTAGGGCGGGCGTGGTTTTTGTGCCCACCCGGGTTGAATGTTCGAGCGCCAGATGTCCGGCATGGGCCGTTTGGTTGTTCGGATTCGTTCCGCGCATACCCATCGGTGGCTATCCTTGCGGTCCTCCGAATGCGTCGAGCTTTTTCTCGACGATTCTCCAAAATAACTCGGGTGTTCTCGCTGAAAGCTCGGGTGACGGCGTAATTTTGTGCAGTCGCCGCGTTCTGAACAAAAGTGTCCGACAAATTTTTTCGAATGTTGCGATTCGTGAGCGCAGTATTCGGTATGGTCTGCCGGTTGCGCAAATTCATCGTCTATTTGAGTCATCCTGGTGCAAAACAGCCGGATTTTGGTTGCATCTGGTGCAAATCTCCCGGCGTGGTATCGGCTCTGAGCCGCATAAATCCAGAAAAATCAAGGAATAGGTTATTTGGCATCAACCTTGCAACACTTAGCTTGTGTTGTTACTCCTACCTGTTCTCATGTGTGGACGTGGCGCTCTGGTTGGTCGAAGTTCTTCGGGCGGTCAGGGCGCATTTTTTTGTCCGCGATAAAGCTATCCCCGCTTAATCAGCCCGCTTCGCTTAAAATTTACATTTCAAATGATACTTCTGCACTCGGTAGCGCAGTGTCTCCCTAGTAGTGCCCAGCATCCGCGCGGCGCCGGTGACGTTGTCGTCGTTGCGGTTCAAGGCTTCTTGGATAATGAATTTTTCCATTTCGTGTAGGCTGATGCTGCCGTCCAGCGGAATGAACACACCTTCCTGATTGACCTTGGCATTATGATGCGCGGCGTTGGTTTGTGGGGTTTGTAATTGCAACCATTCCACCGGCAAATTGTGATCGCTGGACAGCAAAACGCAGCGTTCCAACACATTGTGCAATTCACGGATATTGCCGGGCCAATCGTAACTTTTCAGCGCCTGCCAGGCTTGTTCCGAAATATGGCTGACCCCTTTGGCCGATTTGCGATTGCATTCGGCTATGAATTGCGGCACCAATTGATCCAGGTCCTGTTTGTGTTCGCGCAGGGCCGGCATGCGGATGTTGATCACGTTTAAACGATGGTACAAATCGCGGCGGAATAAGCCTTCGGCGACTTTTTCCACCAAGTCCAGATTGGTGGCGGCGATGATTTGTACATCGATATTAATCTCCGCTTCGCCGCCCACCCGGCGGATGCGTAAATCTTCCACGGCTTTTAACAGCTTGCTCTGTAAATCCAGATCCATTTCGCCGATTTCATCCAGAAACAGCGTGCCGGTGTGCGCTTGCTCGAACAGGCCGCGATGGCGTTTTTTCGCGCCGGTAAAAGCACCGGCTTCGTAACCGAATAACTCGGCTTCCAGCAGTTCGCGCGGTAGCGCGGCGCAGTTGATTTCCACCAGCGGCGCGGCAGCACGGCTGCCGGAATAGTGCAGAATGCGGGCGATCATGCCTTTGCCGGTGCCGGTTTCGCCGCTGACGATCAGACTGGAGAAGGGCACGTTGGCGATTTGTTTCAGCATGGCCCGTAATTGGGTCATGGCCGGGCTGGAGCCGATCAAACTGTCGATGCTGTATTGATGGTTCTGCGAGGCCGTTTGTTGTTCCAGGCGGCGTTGGGCGCGAGCGCTGCGGGCGGCGCCTTCCACCAAGAGATTTAAGCGGTCCAGTGCACAAGGCTTTTCGATAAAGTCGTATGCGCCCAGCCGCACGGCCCGCACCGAATCGGCGACGCTGCCGTAGCCAGTGAGAAATACCCATTCGCTGCTGCCGATTTCCGGTTTAAGTTTTTCCAGCAAGTCCAGGGCGTTGCCATCCGGCAGGTTCATGTCCGATAACACCACCAATGGGTCCAGCGCTTGTCCGCTCAGAAACTGTTCGGCTTGTTGCAAGGAGTGGGCAATGCTGACTTCCCAGCCACCCTTGCTAAAGTAGCGTGCCAATTCGGAGGCTAACAGGGCTTCATCTTCGATTATTAATAGGGTATTGGTCATCATGGTCGTGGCTGGTTTGCGAGTTACGGCATTGTATGCGACTTACCGGAGTTCGCCGGTCCATCGCTGATTTTTGCTCAGGGAAGTCAGTTCAAGTCAAAGGAATACTCAGGCTCACTCGGCCGTGGCCGGCGGCGTCGTTGTCGAGTTTAAGTTGGCCGCTCAGATCTTTGGCGAAACGTTGCACCATGACCAGCCCCAAGCCACTGCCATTTTCCTTCAGGCTGACGAAGGGGCGGATGCCTTGCCGTAAAAACGCCTCGCCAAAGCCGTCGCCGCTGTCGATCACTGTCACCGACAGGCGCTGAGCGTCTTGAGTAATATGCACCTGCACGCTGCCACTGCGGGTGCCGATTGCCTGCACGGCGTTTTGCAACAGATTTAATAGCGCTTGCCGGAATTCGATTTCCGGCAACATCAAGGAACTGTCGGCTTTTCCCTGCACAGTAAATTGGATATTATCGGTTGCCTGGTATTTGAATAGCGTGATCAAGTCGTTGACCACCGCATTCACATCGGTAGGCTGGGCAATTTTGTTGCGATGGCGCGCCGAACTGAGCAGGTCATTAAGGTGGTTGGTCAAGCGTTGCACTTCGCTATGCAATAGACCGATGCGTTGGCGCAGGTCCGGGTCGCTGGCTTCGCACAACAAGTTCTCTAAGGCTGCTTGAATAATCGCCAGCGGATTGCGCAATTCGTGGGCGGTGCTAGCAGCCATTTCGGTCAAGGCCGCCAAGCGCTCGGCTTTGGCCAGGCGCTGGCTTTGCTCCAATAATGCGTGACTGGTTTGTCGTACTTGTTGCTCCAGGCGATTGGTGTAATGTAAATGTTCCTGTTCCAGTTCTATTAAATGGTCGACCAAGTGATTGTAGCGGTCGAATAAGTCGCGCAAAATCGGATCTGCCGTCTCGCGTCTGATAGGCTGCTTAACACCTTCCGCCAGGCCGGATAATAAATCGCGCAGCGCATCCAGTGGTTCCAACACGTTATTTCGAAAAAAATAATGGCCGATCCAAAACAGCAGCAAAGGCAGAATAACGGCCAATTGCAGTTCCAGTTGACTGTCGTCCTCGACGCCGATCAGCATTTTCTCTTCTTCGTTAGTCTGCCGGTCCAGCACTTGCCGAATCATATTCACCGAATCGATTAATGCTTTCGCGTCGCCGTTGCTGGCGGCGGCAAATTTGGTTTGTAAGGTGTTTAGATCGACTGCGGACGCGAATTCAGAGCTTTTATTGTGCGTTTGTAATAAATCCAGCAGCCGGTCTTGAATGTCGTTGATCTGCTCGGCGGCTACGTCAGGATTACTGCGGTGCAACGCCAGTTGCGATTGCAGTTCCAACAATTCAAAAATCGTTTCCTCCAAATAGCGGCCTTTGCCAATATCGGTTTCTATGGTTTGTATCCGCTCGTGATTGCGCCAGGTCAGGCGGCCAATGGCCAGTAACTCGCCTATCACCAGGATGCTCATCACAATCGTGACGAAAATGACCGGACGTAGCAGAAGTTTTAACATGTTCGAGATCTCTCGTTGTTGACGGCCAAGCCAAGTACCGCGTTGTGGGGTGCATATCCGGTCAAATTTTACGCCGACTCAAGGGATGATTATCAAATGTCTTGCGCACCTGCCGCCAATGCGCCAGAACCTGTTCGATACGGTTGCCGTCCTCGGGCTTGAGCAGGGTGAAACACTCGCTGCTGCGCACAAAGGCCGACAGAAAATCGCCCATGATGCGTTGTTGGGTTTTGTACTCGGCCAGCGCAGCCCGCTTCAAGTTGATTTGCACGGACGACAGATTGACGCAAGCCCGGCTATGGCCGCGCAGCGGCAAATCAGCGGGCAATAATAGCGGCTGGTCGCTCCAGTCCTGCGGCATGCCCCAGTTGGAACCGGTCGGCCAGCCGTGCTGCCAGTGAATCAAATAGGCGAGTAATTTCGGTTGCGCGCGGTGAACGGGATTTTGTAGCAGCCATTTATGTACTGCAAGCAAGGTAAACATGCCCAGTCCGGCGTGGTCGGAGTCGTTTTCCATCACATCGGGAAAAGCGATGATCGTGGGTTTGGTGTCCTGCAGAATGGCGACTAGTTCGTTCAGCAAATCCTGACCGTCTTGGGCAAAGCCGCGATCTTTGGCGTCCCGGTAAGGCACGTGGTCAAAGCCGGTGAATTCGGAGCGCATCGGATTATTACGCCGCCAATGCGACACCAGTGCTGAATAAATGCTGCCGTCCGAGAACCCCAATAAATCCAGATGCACAAAGCCCTTGCCTAAAACCTCGGCGGCGCGCCGCGATTCTTCCAGACGTTTTTCGCCAAAGTCCAGATAGTCTGCCGCCGATGGGTTACGTTTGCCGCTGTCCTGCATCACCGCGCCGACATAAGCATCGCCAGACGTCACTACCGTCGAACGCACGCTGCCGCCCTGTTGTAATACCTGCTGGATCAGGCCGGCAGAACTCAGTGTTTCGTCGTCGGGGTGTGGAGCCAGTACCAACAGGCGCTCACCTTTACCGATTTCCATAGTCTGTTGCGCAACTGCAGACATAGGCGTTGCCAGCAATAGCAGGCAAATACATAGGTAGCGTCTGTGACAAGATGAATGCATTGAGACTCCTTGATGTTTCTGGTTTCTGGGGTGTCAGGCCGGTTGTGACTACGGGCAAGGACATTTGTTATATGACTACTTGCTAAAAATACCTTGCCAACCGCGGGAGATCAGGCGGGTGATGATCATTAAAATAAACGGTAGCGAAATACCGGTCGGCGCCGCCAAGTAGCGCGGTTGCCAGGTTGGGGCAAATTTAGCCTTGTATTCGTAAAGCCCTTCAAAATTGTAAAAGTGATCGCCCAAGTCGAAAATGGTGGTGCCGATCTTATGCCACAACGGTGCCAAAGGACGGCGTTCCAGCCCGGCTAGTGGTGCCATCCCCAGCGAGAACCATTGGTAATTTTCCGCCTTGCCCCACATCATCAGCTCGGCGAACAGAAAATCCATGATGCCTTTCGGACTTTCCGGATCGTAACGCATCAGGTCGATGGATAGCTCTTGTCGATTGTGGGTTTGCCAGAGATTGGCAAACGCTTGGATCTGACCGGATGGGTCTTTGATCACCGCGACATTGGTAAGTCGAATGTAGGATTCAGCGAAAAAGCCTAGCGAAAAACCTTTCTCGCGGGTGTTTTTGTGCGTCAACCAGGCAGCGGAAATATGTTTCAGAATTGGCAGGGCGGCTGTGACTTCATCACCCGTGAGAATTTCGAAGCGATAGTCCATTTTGCCAAATTTATTGCGGGCGCTACGCTGAGAATCGCGTTGTTTGCCTTGCAAGTTGAAAGTAGTCAGGTCCACCCGGGCTTCCTCGCCTAATTTGAACAAGGACATGCCTAAATCCAAATAGTAAGGCAATAAGCTTGGACCCACTTGATAGAACACGGCTTTCGCACCGTGTAGATTGGCCTGTTCGTGGAATTCCCACAGCAGATCTTCAATGGCGGACGGTTCGCCGATGGGGTCACCCATTGCGATCCAGAACTGGCCGGTGGTTTGATACATAATGAACGCGTTGCGTGGCGGGTTCCACAGCAGATACTTGTCCGCCAGTAACGCCAAAAAGCCGTGGGTATCATCGCAGTGAGTCAGTAGATTCCTTACTTCATCGATTTCCTCGGCCGTCGGTTTTTCCAAATCCTCCGGCGGAGCCACGCTGAGTAAACGCGACAGCCCATAAGACACGCTCACCACGGAGATCAATAACAAGGCCCGCAGAAATCGAGGTGCGTCGTCTTCGTAGGAAAACTGCCACCATAATTCATTGGCGTATTCGACATCACGATGAGCGAAAAATCCTAGCCAAGTTGAGCCTGCCAGGACCATTATCACGGTGGCTATCCAGGAGGCCGAAAACGACATGCGCAACAGCGACGAGCTACGTTGGAAGTGATTGCGTGTTGGCAATAACAACAGCATGATCATTGCCAAGACCAGTGCTTCCGGCCAATCGAATCCTTTCAGCAAGGAGGCGATAATGCCCATTCCCAACAGCATCAGGCTGCCGAACCACGCGGCATCAATCCGCAACCAAATGCCTCGCGCCAAAAACAGCAGCAGTAAACCGATTAAACTACCGGCCAGATGCGAAAACTCCACAATAGGCAATGAAATTGCATCGCGTAACCAATCCATGACTTCTGAGTTGGCGGGGATGGAGCCGGAAACGATCAGGAGGCCGCCGGCTACCAATAGCAGGAGTGAGTAAAGAGGTGGCAAGATCGCACTAAGAATCTTGCTGATCAAATCACTGCTTTCAGCTAGAAGGCTACTTCGGCTGTATAGTTCGTAGCCCAGCAAACCTACACCCGCCAGTAGCAGGGGGACGAAGTAGTAAATGACCCGATACAACAATAAGGCGCTGATCAAAATCAGATGCTGATCCGTTGCTTCAACGTCCGCCATCAGCCACAGAAATGCGCTTTCAAACACACCTATACCGCCCGGAACCTGGCTAATGACGCCCATCACCTGGGCCACCACGAACACCACCAGGAAGGCGCCGAAATCAATGTCCACCTGGTTTAGCAACAGCACCCACAACACGAGCGACGACAACACCACGTCGATACTGGCGACCAGGGTTTGCCAAAATGCCATTCGGGGTGAGGGCAGATGTAATTCGAAACCTTTAATCAATAAGGGCTTACGCCATAGAAAAACCCCACCCCAATAGGCTAGCAAACTAATCGCGCAAATCAGACTGACCCAATGAATGGCCGATGGTTCTTGAATAGTGCTGGATAAATAGTGAGGCAATATCAAGCTGCCCACCAGGCCCAAGGTCAGCGCGCCCAGCAGATAGGTCACTGTCTGAAACAAGGAAATCTTTAAAATGTCCCAGCCGTGCACGCCCCACCCGGAGTAAAACCGATAGCGGATCGAGCCGCCAGAGGCCCAGGCATGGCCGGTGTTATTGCTAATCGCGTAACTTAATAAAGCCGCCGGGATCATCTTTCCTAGCGGAATTAGGCTATGCCCGGTGAAACGTAATGCCAGCCAGTCATAACCGGCCAATACCAGATAGTTAATCACGGTCAGTAGCAAAGCGGCACCGATGATAAGCATCGGTGTGGTTTTCAGTGTGGTTAGAATGTCGCTTAGATCGTGCATGGCTAACTGCCGATGAACGATGTAAAGCGCGCAGGCAAATAAGGCCACCGGCAGCCAATGGCTGATCCACTGTAAGAAGTGACTTAGGCTTTTGCGAGTCATGGGCTGTTATAAGTTGGGATGAAATCAGTGGATACCATGCTGTTGGTAAACGTCCAGAATTTGCCGGGTCAGCTTTGGGTAATCTTGGTCGAAATGGTGGCCACCAGGCAGTTCCAGAATGCGGGCATCGCTATTGGCCAAGGCCGTACAGGCGGTCTCGGATTTTTCGTCTTTGCCATAAATACACAAAATTTTCTGTTTCGGCAGCTTTATCAGTTCCGGTGCCAAAGCGTGTTCCCCGTCGCTTTGCCCGAGCCAGCCGGTCACGTGGATTTCAAAATCGGCGTGGTCAGCCAATGCCAACAATACCAGCAGCGATACGCTGTTTTGATCGGGCGCGGACAGGCGATTGTATATTGGCGGCAAAACGTCGGCGCCAAACGAATATCCAGCCAGAACAAAAGACTTTACGCCCCAGTTTTTTCGATAGTACGCCATGGTGGTGGCCAGATCGGCGGCGGCCTGTTCCGGCGTTTTATGCTCCCAGAAATAGCGTAAGACATCGACACCGACTACCGGATAATTTTGCGCCGCCATCTCGCCGGCGACGGTTCTATCCAGGTCGCGCCAGCCGCCGTCACCGGAATAGAACAGCGTCACCGTATCGCTGGCTTTGGCGGCAGGCACTTCCACCACCGGCATTGGTGGAGACGCCTGACTGCTCTGACCAATCGCTGATTTGACTGCCTCGATCAATAAGTTGTCCAACGGTGTGTCGTAAGCGGCAATTCGGGTATCGACATCGCCTAATGTCCGGATAAACACTGCGGTTTCGTCAGATGGTTGATCGGTCCACACTGATCGCCAGTTGCCTTTGGGGGCTGGCGCGGAAATCAGCAAGCCTTGCTGATTCTTCTGCGAGCTGCTTAATGGTGGGCATAAGTCTAAATCAGCCGGTAACATCACCGAAAAACCGATAGAAAGATTGATGGTTTCATTCCCAATAGGGTCTTGAGCATTCAGAAACGGTAACAATGCCGCTTCGGCAACCCCCGCAACTATTAGTCGGTTAATCGCTGGGCGAGGCAGCTGTTTTATCAAACCATTAATGGAAGTGGCGATAAAGTGGCTATCCAGGCATTCCTTATTTTCAATATGAAATCGTTTAAAGATCGTGGCGGTATCAATGACGGCCGCAGTTACGCCGGTTGCCGCCAGTCGCTGTGCCAAGGCTCTTGGGGGATACTTTTGGCTATCGACAAACACTATTCCCATACCGTGAGAGTTCCAAAGGGGTTCGGCGACATTGATATCCCCGAAACCTTCGGTAGTGAGCTGTTTTTCTACAAGCAGCGGACTTTTTTGAACACTTAGCCAGACACCTGCCGGCATGAGACCTAAAGTCAGAAACACCAAGAGTACTCTTTTGATTTTCATAGTCTGACCCATTAAAAAGCGCTTAAGGCATAGTGCATCATTGGTTTAAGTCCAAGAATGATGCAATTAACTGGTTAACCTGGCGTGCGTGAGTAACCGGTGCCGCATGGCCCGCGCCCAAGACAATTTCTATTTTTGCTCTTGCCAACATTTGCGCCAATTCGCCAGAGTGTGGGAGATCGATAATGTCGTTTTCGCCGGCGATGACTAAGGTCGGCGCGGTAATTTCCTGCAAATCTGTATGCTTGAGTTGCGGTGCCACACGCCACAGGGCTTTAATCTCCGCTTCCAGAGCCGGGTGGTTTTCTCCCGCGCCAGACCACCAGCCTCGTAGCCAATCGAGTAACTTATGTTGCGGTGGGCTTATTGCATCAACTTGAGAGTTGTCGGATGCCTGGATTACACCAGAGGGGTGGAAATTGGCGCTTATCGCGATGATTTTTCCCACGCGTTGCGGGGACTCCAGACCCAATATCAGCGCAATAATGCCGCCATCGCTCCAGCCAACAATATTGGTACGTTGAATACCGAGTCGGTCCAACACCAACAAGGTGTCTTCCGCAAAAACCTGATATGTCAGCGCAGAATGGCCGGGTGTCGACTCGCCGTGGCCACGCGTATCGATCAGTATTACACGTCGGCCCGATTCTACCAGCCAGGGTATCTGCGAAAACCAGCTGAGTTTATTGCTCAAGCCGCCATGCAGTAACAGGATGGGCTCGCCCTGACCGTAAGCGACATAACGAATTTGGGCGCCCTGATTTTCAATGTCGCCACTGACCGTTTGGGTGCTGGTAGTCGCTTTCCAGATTAGGTAATTTAGAAAATTTCCCGACATCGGGCTTAACCAAATCCAAACGGAGAAAAAAAAGACCAGTAAAAATACTCCGCTCATCTGCAATATGCGCTTCATTAAAATTGTTGCCTCACATTTGAGGTAGCCGGATCTCTTGGTTTGTCGCGTCTTTGAGCTAATCAGGCTTATATAATCTTGCAACTGATTAATGCATCCTCATTAAACTCGTAAATGGCGCACAAACGGTGGTAGCCATCGGCAATGATCACTTTGCCATTTTGTGAATCTCGGACCAGTAGTAAAGGGGAAAGACTTTTCTGTTTCCGGATCTTCTTTATATCCTTCTCTACGTGCGAATTGCTGACGCCCAATAATGACAGCTGTGAAGCCCTGAAGAGGTCCTTGGCCTTGAATTGCACCACGGCAGCGCCTCTTAATCGGGCTATCATCTCGGCTACCTTGTCGTCGCTGTAAAGAATGCTGAGATAAGAGCCGGCTGCCGGGTAATCATGTTCTTCGACATCGGGCAACCAATGAATCTCTGTTGTGTTTGTTTTAGGCATGACTAATTCTCCGGGGCGGACTGTGTTGAGCGGGCTAGACTAAAACTCAAAATGCGCCCTGACACCATACACATCGACAGGTCCGCGATCCGCGTTGTAAGCGGGGTTGGCGATGTGCTGGTAATCAAGCGTCATCCAGGCGGACTGCAGCAAGCGCAGTTTGTAATAAATATCCACTACTTGTTCGGGCCGGTAACGCAGATTGCCGTCGCCGATAAAACCGTCCACCCCGCCCAGGCGTAAATACTCGGCATGGCCCGCGGAAATCCAGCTCGTGGCATAGGCGATCCCCAGTGCGTCGTAATGTCGGCCCCAACTCTCGCCGCCGATTAACGTGCCAAACGATAGCGAGCGATCCGCCGAGGTATAGGAATACACTTCGGTTTTGCCGTCGCTGACCATGCCGCGTAAAAACACGCCGACACCATCAACCAACTGTTGCTCCATGTTGATGCCTATGCCCATTTTGACGTTGGCTCTTCGCACCCAGCACAGATCGGGGGCGCTGCTATTAGCCGAGTCGTAGTTAAAGCTGGTGCAATTCGCGGCGTTTTGCGCCGGATTGGCTTGGTAGGCGGCGATGGCATGGTCCCAGCGCCCCATGCGTTCGCGGTTACGATAGGCCAATAGCCTGATCGCACCCGGTTGCTTAAAAAGTTCATGGCGATGCTCAAGCTCCGCTTGATCGCCGTAGTATTTGAACAGCCGAAAATCCAGCGGTAAGTCGTTTGGATTTTGCGGGGTGGCGAAGCGGCCCAGGCGAAAGGTCCAGTCGTCAAAATAATATTCTGCCGCCAAGCCTACACTGTAACCTCGGGCATCGGCGGCAAAATCGTATGCGGCATTGGTTAGAAAGGCCATGTTTAGAAACTGCTGGCGCAAATCGGCGGCATAGCTGTTTTTATCGAAAATATCCAGGACACTGAGGTTGCCGCCGGCAATGACCAAGCGCTGGCTATTAAAACTGCCGGCCAATTGCATGGGCCCGGAGCTCACCGAATGGCTGTCGCCACCCAGATTGAAAGTCTGTTTTAAATAGAAACGCGATTTATACCAAGTCGCGCTGACCGAACCGGATTTTTGCAATTCAAAGTTTTGGATGCTGCCGCCGAGACCTTTTAAGTCGGACAAGGGCAGTTCGGAAATCATCTCCGGCGCTAGATAAATTTCACCGCCTTGCCAGGCTTTCAAGCCGAAATACGCCGTGACTGTGCCGGTGAAACTGCGCTCGGCATTCGGCAACAACGAATGCGGCGTACCATTTAGGTTGGTGTATTGAGCCGGGAAGGCCGGTTTCCAGCTGGAAATATAAGTGGCTTGGCCATAAGCATTCCAGCGCTCGTCGACCGTATCGTGCAGAGCGTGGTCGGCCAGCAATTGCATAAACGAAAAGTTAGCGTCTTCCCCATCAGATGGGTGTTCCGTGGCTTCAGCGTTGGCAAAACTAAGTGTTAGCGCCAACAGCGCGCCGTAGGAACATGTCGGGAGAGATAGATGGCACATAGGGTTCAGCCTAAATCCTTGTCCCGCTCGCCGCTGCTGACGCGGCCGCCTTCCAGCGCGTCCAGGATGTACACCTTGCCGTCGCCATGATGCCCGCTGTGGGCGCTACGCATGATGGTCTCGAAAATAATCTCCACTAAGTCGTCCGGCGCGAAAATCTCCAGGCGCTTTTTCACGAGAAACGGCTTGTAGTCTTGACTGTGCTCCGTCCGCTCGCGGCCGAAGCCTTCGCAATCCACGATCGACATCCCAGGAAAGCCCGGTATCTCCATCAAGGCCATCGTGATCTGGCTGAGCTTGTGCGGCTGCACATAAGCGCGAATTTCTTTCATAGTAGTCCCCTAAAGCTCGTCAGGTTCGGCAAAGTAACGATATAGCGCGGGTAGCAGGGTCAAGGTCAAAAGGGTGGCAGTGATCAATCCACCGATAATGACGATGGCAAACGGCTTGGCGGTCTCCGAGCCGACGCTGGTCGATAACGCGGCGGGCAGTAAACCCAGCATCGCCATTAAGGCAGTCATCACCACCGGCCGCAAGCGGCTCACCGAGCCATTGACAATCGCGTCATGCAATTTTTGGCCGTCTCGGCGCAGCTTGTTCAATTGTGATACCAGAATCACCCCATTTTGGACGGCAATCCCAAATAGGGCAATGAAGCCAACCGCCGCCGACACGCTCAGGTTGATACCGGTTGCTAATAAAATCAGCAAGCCTCCGATCATGGCGAACGGCACGTTCATCACGATCAGCAAGGCATTTTTGATCGACATGAACGCCCAGAACAGCAACACGAAAATGAGTCCGAGACTGATCGGTACGATCACAGACAAGCGTTTCATCGCCCGCTGCTGATTCTCGAATTGGCCGCTCCAGACGATGTTATAGCCGGGCGGTAAATCAACTTGCGCTGCCACTTTTTGTTGAGCTTCGGCGACGAAGCTGCCCTGGTCGCGGTCGATCAGATTACATTTGATGGCAATCCGCCGCATATTGTCTTCGCGACTGATACGGGAAGCGCCTTGATTGATTTTGATGGTGGCCAGCTCCGAAATGGGGATGCGCTGGCCGCTTGGGGTTTGCACCGTCAAGCTTTCCAGATTGGCCACCGAATTGCGGGCGCTATCCTGGTAACGCAAAGTGATGTCGAAGCGGCGTTCGCCTTCCAGAAATTGCGATGCCGCTTTGCCGCCCATGCCGATTTCCATCACCCGCTCCACGTCGGCGACATTGATGCCGTAGCGCGACACCTTGGCCCGGTCGATATCGACGATGACTTGCGCCAAGCCAGCTTGCTGTTCGGCGGCGACGTCGGTGGCGCCTTGAATGCCGGCCAGGATATGGGTGACTTGATCGGCTCGGTCTTGCAAGGTTTGCAAATCGCTGCCGAAGATTTTGATGGCGATTTCACCTTTTACGCCGGAAATGGCTTCTTCGACATTGTCCTGAATTGCCTGGGAAAAGTTGGTGAGGATGCCCGGAAAAATCGCCAGCGCTTTATCCATGGCCTGTACCAAATCGTCTTTTCGCTTATAGCGCCAGGTATCCTTAGGTTTCAGATCGATCAACACCTCCAAGTTATTAAAACCTTTGGGGTCGGTGCCGTCTTCCGGACGTCCCAATTGGGTGATGATGGTTTTGGCTTCCGAAAAGGTTTCCAGGGTTTCGCGCACCTGTCTTTCCAATTGTTTGGCCGTGGTTAGAGACACCGGCGTCGGCAGGGTGATGGTGAGCCAGATATTGCCTTCGTCAAGTTTGGGCATAAACTCGGTGCCTATCAGTTTCACCGACATAAAGCTCAACACCAAGGCGGTGATGGCGGAGATAAATACTGCCCGCGCATGGCGCAATACCCATTCCAGCAACTGACGGTAACGAGTTTCCATCGCGTGCACCAGCGGATTGTGTTGCTCAGCCAGTTTCGGACCCAACAGATAGGTCAGCATCGCCGGTACGAAGGTCAGACTGAACAGCATGGACGCTACCAAGGCAAAGCTCAGGGTATAAGCCATCGGCGAAAAGATTTTGGCTTCGACGCGCTGGAAGGTAAAAATCGGCAAAAAGGCGATGATGATAATGGCTTTGGAAAATAGGATGGGGCGGCCCATTTCGGTGGCCGTGGTGAGTAGCGATTGCCGCAAATGCCGGATGTCGGCATTACGTTGCAAATCCAGCGTCACTTGCACCATCACGGCTTCCACCAGCACCACCGCGCCGTCGACGATGATGCCGAAGTCGATGGCGCCTAGCGAAATCAGGTTGGCGGAGATGCCGCCGAGATCCACCAGGATGAACGCGAACAGCAAAGATAAGGGAATAATCAAGGTCACCAGCAGCGCCGCGACAAAGCGCCGTAAAAACACCAGCAAGATGATCAGGATCAAGACCGCGCCTTCGATCATGTTATGTTCGACGGTATGGATGGTATGTCCGACCAGCTCGGTTCTATCGTAAAACGGCGTGATTTTCACGCCGGGCGGCAAGCCGAAGTCGTTGAGTTCCTGGACTTTCTGTTTCACGCCATTCAGCACATTCACCGCATCACGACCCTTAATTAAGAGCACGATGCCTTCAACCACATCATCGCGCTGATTCATGCCGACCATGCCATTGCGTGGTTGCGGCCCGACGCTGATATCCGCCACATCTTTGATGCGCACCGGTACGCCGTCGTTGGTAGCGACGACAATTTCGCCGATTTCCTCCGCAGACTTCAACAAGCCGGTACCCCGCACCACCAAGGCTTCATCGCCGTGTTCTATGTAGCCGCCGCCGGTATTGGTGTTATTGGCGGCGATGGCTGCGAACACTTGGTTGAGATCGACGCGATAATTTTTTAAGCGGTCGGGTTTAGCGGCGACTTTGTATTCTTTCACCCCACCGCCGAAACCGACGACATCGGCAACCCCCTGTACCGAGCGCAGCCGGGGTTCGATGATCCAATCCTGCAAGGCGCGCTGCTCCACTAACGGTAGATTTTTCGCATCGATCACGTAACGCAAAATCTCGCCGACGCCCGTCGATAACGGCCCCAATTGTGGTTTGGTATCGTCGGGAAGGTCGGCATATTGCAGACGTTCCAGCACTTGTTGCCGGGAGAAATAATCCTCGGCTGTGTCATCGAAGGTCAGCGTTACCACCGATAAGCCGAAAATGGATACCGAACGCATATTCAATAGATGCGGCAGGCCGTTCATTTCCCGCTCGATGGGCAGGGAGATTTGCTTTTCCACTTCTTCCGGTGCCTGGCCGGGAAATTGGGTGACTACCTGTACAAAAACGTTTTGTACATCGGGGAAGGCCTGCACCGGTAGATTTTCAAAGGCGATGATGCCGGATACGGCGATGGACAGTGTGGCACCGATGACCATCAGCCGTTGTTGTAAACAAAACGCGATAAGACGCTCGATCATGTCAGTGTCCTGGGTAAGGCGCTAGGGCTGGTGGGTGCTTTCGGTTTCGACTTCTTCTTCGGCGCGCAACATCAACGCCCCTGCGGTCACCAGCATTTCGTTGGCGTCCAGTCCTTGGGTGACCACCGCCTGGTCTTTCAAACGCAAACCTATATCGACGCGGCGTTGTCGGTAACGATTGTCGTCTAACGCAATAAACACATAATCGGCGTCGCCTTCGGTAAACACGGCGGTTAGTGGAATCACGAAAGCCAAATCATCGGCTGCGCTTTCTACCGTGATGGTGGCGTACATACCCGGCATCAGCCGACCCTCCGGATTATCGAGTTTGCAGCGCACTTGCACTGTGCGCGTGGTTTCATCGAGTACTTGGCCGATGTATTCCACTGTCGCTGGAAATATTTCGCCGGGGTAGGCGGGTACGGTTACGGCTACCTTCTGGCCCAATTTGATTTTGCCGATATTGATTTCAAATACCTCCATTAACACCGTAAGATGTTGCAGATCGGTGACTACGTACAAGGGCTTGTCAAAATCCGACCTGACTTCCAAGCCCGGATTGACATTGCGTTCCACCACCACCCCGGCGAGCGGCGCGCGCAGTGCAAAGCGGCCATCGGCTTGCCGGGCCGACAAGTGCAGATTTTTTAGGCGGTCTGACGCGCGTTGCAGGTCGCTGCGGGCGCTGCTTAAGTCGCTTTGCGCTTGTTCCAATTCTTTGCGGGAAATCGCTTTGCCGGCGAATAACTCTTGCTGGCGCGTCAAGCTGTGCTCGGCCAAGGTGGCAGCGGCTTGGGCCTTGGCAAAGTCGGCTTCGGCGTCGGCAACATCGGGGCTGTCCAGTTCCAACAAGGTTGATCCGGCTTGAACCGCTGTGCCCAGTGCGATGGGCTTGCTAATCACTCGCCCGGCCACTGGCGAACTAATGCGCGAGGTCAAACTCTCGTCGTATACGATTTTACCGGCCAGGGGTTCCAGTAAAGGATGTTGAGCCAGGCTTAGTTTGGCGGTTTTGACGTAGGCTTTTTTCGGTGAGTCCGGTGCCAGGACGACTTCACCGACCGGAATGGCCGGCTTTGGCGGTTTAGGCGCATGGTCGGCGCCATCGGAACAAGCCGTCAGTATGCCGACGGCCAGCAATACGCAATAAACCGGTGGTATTTTGATGAGCGATTGCATGGGGTTTTTGATGTCCATTATGCGTTCAAACCTGCTATTGAATTTGCATTTGAGTGCGTTCGGAGGCCTGGTCGCTGGCGGCGCTGTCATTTCCCAGGTCCTCGCCCACGGCTTTGGCCAAATCGTAATATGCATTGGCGCGGTTGATCAGGGCCTGGCTGTAATCGCGCATCACATTTTTGTAGCTGCGTTGTGCTTCGATAAAGTCCAGCACGCTGGTGGCTCCCTTGCTGTAGGCGAGTTCAGCGCTGTTGCGCACCGCCCGCGCATCGTCCAGCAAGCCGCTTTGAAAACGTTGTACGATTTTGTCCGCGCTTTGCCAGGTCGCTAAGGCAGTGGTGATCTCGTTACGAATGCGCAACTCGGTTTGTTCCACCGCCAGTTGGTTCTGGTTTAAAGACACCGCCGCTTTGTCAGATTGGCCTTGATATTGATCGAACAGCGGTACCGGCACGCTCACGCCGACAAAAAACGAATTCAGCGCATTGTTGCTGGGATCACGCGCATAGCCGGCATTGACCGTTACATCCGGGTATTTCAGGCGTCGGGCCAATTCCAGTTCTTTTTCGGCTTGGGCGGCTCTTTGTTTATCGGCCAGTAAATCCGGGCGTTGCTTTAAAGCAGTCTGCATTAAGGCATCAATCGAGCCGTTTTGCCCAAGGTCTTTGACCTCAGGCCATTGCTCTTTGGCCTCAAATGCCAGGCCGTCTTTCGGCCAGCGTAAGATCACCGCCAAACCGGCTCGCGCCTGTTCCACCGCGGTTTGCGCTGTATCCAGATCGGATTGGGCGCGCATGGCTTCCATTTTTACCCGCAGAAAATCGGATTCGGCGATATCGCCGCTGTTCATTCTGAGTTGATTGGCCTTGGTGATGGTTTGGTAATGATCGACAATTTCCTGTGCCAACCAGCGATTCTTTTGCGCTAACAGCAAGTCGTAATAGGCGTCTCTGACCATATTGGAAAAGATGCGCACCGCATCCCGAAAATCGCTTTCCGCCGCCTGGGTGGCAAAACCGCTGCTTTCGATGCGCAGGCCGCGCTTTCCCGCCACCTCGATTAACTGACTGAAGGAGAAATATTCGGCCGGACCGCACGAAACGCTGGGATCGTGATTGCAGCCGCTGGCGTTCGAGCCCATGTTGGGCCGGTTGCTGATTTCCGAAATTTGTACCCCCAAGGTCGGATTGGGTATCGCTGCGGCAATCACCGCATCGGCGCGGGATTGGTCGATATTGTATTGGGCGGCGATCAGATCGAGATTGCGTTGGTAAAACAGAACCAGGGCTTCGTCTATCGATAAAGGTATGCTCTGAGCGTTACTCTGCATCGCCGTCAAACAGCCTAGCAAGCCTAATGCCGCTTTTTGGATTAAACGCTGGTATTTCATGGTTAGTCACCGTGGTCGAACCATTGAACGTGGTTGGTAACCAATGTCAGCAATTAGTTTGCCAAGGTGTCTGCATACCAAGTAAACGTCGGAAATTTGGCTGATTTCAACCTTGTTTCTAGTTAGGGATGGTCAAGCCAGTGGTTATTTACAACAAATACGGTTTATTTAAACCAGTGGTTTTCGGGGATTGGCCGGAAAAACCCAGCCGTTGAGGCAAGCATTCCGGGTGGCGGGAGCAAGTCGTGTTGAACGTTTGCTGGATTTTATGGCGGAACCGTTGCAGTGTCGCCAGGCGCACTCGGCAGCGGGCATTTGGGGTAGGCTAAGCGGATTAAGCGCTCGCCGGGTAGTCGGAATTTTTAGCTTTAAAAAATGCCGCCAATCCTTGGCAGCGAATCGAGAGATAATTAACTCTTGCCGTAAATTCGAATTCCGATTTAAGGTAAGGTGCAAATGCCGTTTCCGCCGTCTCTAACGTAGTAGTCGGTGGACAGTGTGCCATTGGCGGCCGAAATTACGTTTAAACCCGCACCCAGAAAGATAGGCACTGATCTTCGGGTGGTTCCGTTCAATTGGGTTAAAGGCGTGCCGTTGATTGATACATTCAGCAAATAGCTACCGTTATCGAACAGGTTGACAAAAAACTGAGTATTGCCGGTGGCGGGATTCAAGGCGCAGCCAGGGGTCGTAAGAGTATAGGATTTACCGCTGGCGGCGTATTCTAGGGTGCTGTCGGCGCTGAACGTGTTACCTGACGTATCCGGTAAATTGCAGAAGCCCGGTTGTACGGTAAAAGTGTAAGTGTCGGCTGTTCTGGCGGACAGCGCGACCACTACAGTGTTATTGCCGTCGTAAAGCCAGACGTTGGCGGAGGATTGCGCGGCACTAACCTTAGCTATAGCTCCTCCATTGAGAGTGATCGTGGCCTTATCTTTCGGTTTTGGGTTGAATAAGCCGGTTTGCACGGTTGCGGCCTGCAAACCGGTTGCTGGGTTTACGGCGCACTGAACCATGGATGATGCAAAGGTTTTTCCGCTTGGGCCGATTTGGACGTTTGTTGCCGCTTCAACCGATGGTAATGAAGACAACACCGAGATAATAGCCAATAGATTTATTGACAAGCTTTTTATCGTTTTCATATTCCATACGCCTATAGATTAATTAGAGAGGTCTAATTTATCGGTCGGTCATGAACTCAATGTTAATTCCACATTAAAATCACGTTAAATCTCTCTTTCAAAAGGGGCCAATGTTCGCGGATTGGTAGTCAAAATAGATCAAACAATTTCAAAGGAAAAAATGACGGCAATGACTGTCATCGACACCAGCCCAATTATAAAAAGCACTTCCGCCCAGCGTTCCAAGCCTATTGTTGACCGCTCCAGTCGAATCGATAAAAACGATAGTAGTGCGCTGATGGTGAATAGCAAACTGTCTATCGCCAGCGCCTTGTCGATAACATAGCCAACCATATCTGAAGGCTGACCTTTCACGATGCTGATGACCATAATACAAACACCTACCATCGTGGCCGAATTCGGCAAAATGTGTAGGGATAGGTCGTTGTTGTTAGTTCTCATGGGGTATTTATACGGTATTAAAGCCGTGTGCGTGGTTTTTGCAGCAATGAATATGGCTAGATCACGCACTACGATCTGTTGGAGTTGGGGCATGCCAGTTTTAATGAACGTCCAATACCCGACCGTTTAGTTTTTGTTCGGCGCGAGCATTGTCGTGATAGAACTTGCTGCTGAAATCTCTTATCTGTTGTTCCGATACTTCCAAGATGTCCTGGAGGACAAACCATTGCACGCCTTCGCTGCAGGGCGGGGTGGTTAACGAGCCGGCATAGGTATAGAAATGTTGAGTATGTTCCGGCAGTAAGCGCGCGGGGCGGATCATCAGCGGCGGATTGGCAGTATTCCCGATCTGCTTGGGCGATTGTTCAAGAATTTCCTGGAATGCCGGGTTGTGTGCGCCGGCTTTGACCAGTACGCCCAGCACTGCCATCCTGCCGTCGGCAGTACCGTTGACAAAATGAATCTCCAGAGGGTAGGTCATACCATTCAGCAAGTGCTCGCTGGGTGCATGAAAATGAAATTGCAGCAAATCGTATTCGTTATTGCCGAAGTTTAACTTGCCTTTGCTGGTGTTGGCTCTGATGGTATGACCGTTGTTGGTCAGGCTAAGGGGTATTTCCGCATAATCGGGCCGCAGTTCGTCGATTTTTTCGATTTTCAGGGTGTTGGCTGCTTCTATATTCACCGGCGATTGCTTTTGGCCGATGCCGCATTCCGCGTAAGGATAGGGTGGTTTGTACAGTTGGTCTTTTAATTCGCCCCAACTTTCTTGTTCTTCGTATGTCCAGTGTGGGTCGGCATGGCCGTCAGCTGCGCATGCTTCCAGGGGTTTTAATACCTGACTGAGAACGGTCAAACAGGCGAGCAATTTGAAGTGGTGGTTCATGGTGCGATTAGAAACCATCGATTGTCAGATGAATAAAGGCCGGTGGAGCATCAAAAGCTTCTTAGCAAGTGTATCGGGGGTCTTTGCATTTTTCTAATAAACTCCGGCTCTTTCTGAATAATACATGACAGGAGATACAGGTATTGGTGATGGTATCCAATGTTGCCGGAATCGCTTGCAGTTGATAGTTGTCAGCATGCTCTCGCATTTGCGCCGCGCTCATGCGCAATTTATCGGCCAATGCGAGAAAAGTGGTTTGTTCGTCCGGCTTTAAGTTTAGCGTGGGCAGCGTTTCCACAATGGATGTTTTGCTAGCAGCCAGCTCGTTGGCGATTCTGGCGATTTCCGCGGTTTTTAACTCGCGTTGTTCTTTAAGGTTAATTTCGCCACTGAGTTGACTGTAGACCAGTTCGTTGATTTGCTGCATCACGCGTTGCAGGCGATTGTTTTGGATGGCATGCATGGCGGGTTCGCCGGTTTCCGGCGGTTCGGGGAGCTTGTCACTTTTTGCCAATGCCGGGCGGGTGTCTGATGATTGTTGCGCCGCAGCAGGGTCTAGTCTAGGCTCAGTGGAACAGGCTATGGCATTAAAAAATATGATGAAAACAATAATGAAGCGGTTCATGTCGGCTCCGTGTTTGGCGTTTTGATTATAGCAATTGCCTGAGGAGGATCAGGAAAAGGCATCTGCTTGTTCGAATTTAACCGCTTCGGTTTGTCGGTAATAAAATATGTATGCGCGTCTGTTGCTCAGATTCGCAGGCTAATTTTTTCGATAAAACCACATTTGTTGGATACTCAATAATATCTGTACGCCCATCGACAAGCCCATCAGCGCGCCGCTTAGCACGACGACGTAAGCAAACTGGGCAATGTTTTTCGTGACAAACCAAGACAGCACATCCAACAACATCGCCACGAACGGTATCACGACCGCCACCCGTTTAACGTATATATTCATATCGCAAAGCAAAAATATTTTGCCGATAAAAAATAGGATAAAGGCGATGCCGAAAAGATGGATGTGCGAGACTCGGACTAAAGCGGGTAGTGTCGCTCCGCCGGCATGCGCGACGCCTGCGACGCCAGCATAATTGCTTAAGTCCGGTAACGACGGATTGATGCTGGGCGTATGGCAATGCACACAGTCCCGATTCAGAATGGGGACAATGTCTTGTTCATAAGCGGGTTTTTCGGCGCCATCGTGTATCCATTTCAGAATGACGTCCTTGTCGTTTTTGTATTTCAGATTCGGCTCCATAATGCCGGAAATTGCCGAACCCAAACGCGTTTGGTTGCTGGAACCGTGGTACATGATGACGATGTCTTCTATCGAGAGGCCCGGTTTGCCGTCTCGGCCTTGATGGGTATAGTACATATTGATCAAAGCCATGATGTAGGCTAGACCTATGGTCAACAAAAATACGGTATTAAGAATGCGTTCACTGGTGGAAATATCCGCAAAACGTCGGTAACGGTTGGGTGATTGCATAGTATTCGGGTATTGAGTCGAGGAAAAAAGACCGGCACCGAAGTGCCGGTCAGGCAGGAGCCGACTATGCCTGTGAGGCTCATAGTCAAGGTAGATCGTTAAAACGCTAGCCAGGTGTTGAAATATAGCGTGTTGTTATCGCTGGCGTTGCGGCCGGTATTGTCGTAATTTTTATCGGCGCCGTTCAGTCGCGTATAGGCGATATATTGGGCGGCGAACTTCAAATTCAAGTAGGAATCATCCGTCGCGGCTTTTTTACCAAACGGTACGTAATCCAATTCAAATGTGAAATATTCGGAATTAGGTTTGTTGGTTGGCGACGCACTGTAAACGACGCTATCCCGATTACCGTAGATATGATTAAAACCGGCGGTTATGCCATAGGTCTGGTCATAGGTGTAGGTACCGTTCAACCCAAAAAAGCCTAACTGCTGATTGATGCGCTCAGAACCGTCGCCACCATTGTACGTCGCGAATAATTGTTGTTGTTCGCGCGTATAGTTGGCTTTGACTTCGTATATGTGCAGCGGGTTGGCAAGGTATTGATAATTGAAATCAACGCCGAGATCGGTGTAACGGTCGGTGACCGGCGCATTGGGATCGGGTTGAATATCGGTGCGGAAACCAAAATGGCCCAGCGAGACATAATGTCCTTTCGCTTCGTGTTGTAGACCGATTCGCCAATAAGGAGCTCCACCGTTAATTTTAACCGTGCCGTCGGGACTCCATTGCCCCATGCCTTTTTGTACATATTTGGCAAAGCTACTGTAAGCGCCGGCCTCCAAGAAGAACGTGTTGTTAATCATGGTATATAGCGTTGCGCCGCCCACTTGGCCGGCCACCCCGTCAATAATCGGGCCGGCATAGCTAGGGCCAAACGGCGATGACGCGTACGGGAAGCCCCAGGCGGGTGTGCTATTCCAAAGGTCTTGAACGGTTGGGCCGTTATTGAATGAAACGCCGTAAACGAAATTTTGATCCAGCCAATCCACGTCGTTAGCTATGCGAATATCTGTGTTGTCCAGCGCAAAGCGGCTGGCCACGCCGTCGTAGGTGAATTGAACGAAAGCCCCCATTTTGCCGAATACTTTACCGCCATAGAATAACGAGGCTTGATCAAAGGCGACGTTGTTATTGCTGTTGAACCCGCGATTGGCTAGCACGTGATCATTCGGGATGTCGTCGTTATTTTTCTTGGTATTGCTGATTGAGGCCATAGCCATGCCGCCAAATCGGCTCAAAGCCGATTCGTTACCGCCCCAGGTATAACCGTTCAGTTTGAACGATCGGCCATACGCGTTCAGATTGGGACCAAACGCTTGGGTGTGGCAGGATGTGCATGGCATGCCGGTTTGCCGGGCGAAACTTGGTAAGGCCTGTGCCGTTTGGGAAGCGAACAGGTTTGTGAGTAGTACTAGTGCCGTGGCCCATAGGCTAGGCGAAATTGTGTTGTTAATTTTCATATGCCCCTATCAGGTTGATTTTTTTATTCGTGCATACAATTTTGGCGAGGCGTCGATTAGAAATTTACAAACACCGACGCCATGCCCAAATGCCGCATCGTCGCCGCACTGTGATTGGCGTTATCGAGATATTGGTTCATGTAACCCAATTCGGTTCTAACATTTTTGTTGAAGCTCCAACCGAAGCCGGCAAACGCGCGGTTTTGATCGAACCCTGATTTGCCGCCAAAAGTGGTGGAATTGACCCGGTAAAAGGCTTCATCCCAGGCAATCAAACTCAAGCGCGGTTCGAAGTCGAATGGGTGCATGAATTTGATCATTTGCCGGGGCCGTTCGCGTAATTGGCTGCCGTTTAGAAAGTTGGTTTCCCACATTGTGCGGAAGGTAAAAGTGCCTATCTCCGTGGGCAACACATAACGGAATGCCGGCCAAATATCCTGTTGCGAGACATAAGCTTTACCGATGTTTTGGGTGGGCAGCCAAGTGTAACCTGCCCAGAGGGTGGCTCGGTCGCTCAAGGAATAACCGGCAGCTGTGCGAACCATGCCTTGATACCAATGGCCCCAATCACCATCGAAGCGTGATTGGCCTTCTAGCCAGATGCGCCCGTTTTTCAGACTAGGATCGATAAAGCCCATACTGCCTTCGGCCACGGCTTGTAACCAGGCGCCGGAGTCCTCAAGCAATTCAGCGGCGTTTACAGTGTTCGATATAGCCAGTAGCGAGCATACGTAGCAGGAATAAAAGAATGTTCGCGATAGCGTGTGCATGACGATTCTCCAAAATTTAAGCAAAAGCGGCCGCATCTCCCGGTGTCGTCGGGAGAGGAATGGGCTTTTGGCGATATTGTTAAAGTGTAGCGCTGAAGACGGCTAAGGCGTCACGCGACCGTTGTTGCAGCCGCGTGACGCTAAACCGGGTCAGAGCGCAATTTTGCGACGTGCCGAGAGATGATGGTCGGAATAACTTTCGTGATCGTCCAGGCCGACAATTTGGCAGCGGCCTCCGGCTTGGTTGTAATCTTCAGCAAAGTGGTGGATGAATTCCATTACCGTATGGTCGATCAAATTGGCTTCGGTCAAATCAAAAAATACGGTTTTGCGTTGTGGAAAATCGGCCAGCAAGCTTTTCAGCGTAATAAAGTTGGAAAACACGGCCGCGCCGGATACCTCGATGTGGTGGGTATCAACATCGGTTTGACGCACATGAAAAGCCATCGAAAAAGCGTTACGCAGCTTTAAACCTCGGCTGACGTGAATCGCCAGTTCAACCGCGATACCTATCGCCACGCCGACCAGCAAATCGGTTGCCAATACACCCAGGATGGTGATGACGAATACTGCGAAATGGTCCAGACCTACCGCCAGCGTCTTTGCAAATTCTTTTGGCGAGGCCAGGCGAAACCCGGTAAATACCAAGAGTGCCGCCAGCGCAGCTAAGGGAATTTCATGTATCAACTTAGGAAACAGCGCCACGAAGATTAATAAAAACAAGCCGTGAAAGAAGTTGGACCAGCCGGTTTTGGCGCCGTTGTTGATATTCGCCGAGCTACGAACAATTTCTGCGATCATCGGCAAGCCACCAATCAAGCCAGCGACTAAGTTACCAATTCCAACGGCAGTCAAGTCGCGGTTGAGGTTGGAGTTGCGCTTGTAGGGATCGAGCTTATCGACAGCTGAGGCGCTCAACAGACTTTCTAAGCTGCCGACCAGCCAGATGGTAATCACCGATGTCCAGAATTCTGGCGTGGCGATTTTGGAAAAATCCGGAAAATAAAATCCGGAGAGGAAGTTTTCCGGGACCGCAACCAAAAAGGCGGGGCCTATTGTAAATACGTGATGTGCAAGAATCGGTTCATCCTGCAAAAACATGTATTCGTGGATATGGTCCAGATCGAAATACTGACCCAAGCCAAGACCTACCAATACCACTAATAAGGGGGCCGGAATCATCTTCAGTGTAGGATTTTTGATCATCGTCCAACTGATCAGCAACGCTAAACCCAATAGGCCAATCAAGGTCACTTCGGGATTGAATTCCATGATGGAGTGCGGAATCTCGGCGATGGTGCCCAATAGTGATTTGGCGGCAGGTTTCACACCAAGCAACGTGTGAATTTGCTTGGCCATGATAATGATGCCGATGGCTGCCAGCATGCCGTGGACGACCGATGAGGGAAAAAA
>Ga0123388_1067415_pt1 | contig 30685 bp, 29 predicted proteins | sample T0HHNO3metaT_FD_89916 | JGI IMG/M metagenome (GOLD analysis project Ga0123388, IMG submission 89916) | Methane-oxidizing artificial microbial communities from Washington, USA to study methane cycling - T0-HHNO3 metaT (Metagenome... | ecosystem: Engineered > Modeled > Simulated communities...
AAAAAAGAACTGGAAGTGGTCACCGAAGAGCGGCGCATGCGCACCGATGACCAGCCGCGCGCCAAAGTGCATGAGCAATTCATGGCGACGGCTTTCACTAACAGCCCCTACCAAAATCCGGTTATAGGTTGGCCGTCCGATATTGCCAATTATAAAGTCGAAGACCTGCAAGCCTGGTATCAGCAATGGTACGCGCCGAATAACGCCACGCTGGTGGTGGTGGGCGATGTCGATGCGCTGCAAGTCGAAAAACTGGCCGAGCAATATTTCTCTCCGCTGCAACCTAGCGTGTTGAAACCGGTAAAACCGCAAGACGAAAGTGAGCAACGCGGCGTACGCCGGATTACCGTAAAAGCGCCAGCCAAACTGCCCTACCTGATGATGGGCTATAAAGTGCCGGTTCTAAAAACCGCCAAGCCGGAATGGGAAGCCTACGCTTTGGAAGTATTGGCGGGGGTACTGGACGGCGGCGATAGCGCCCGCTTGTCTTCGCGTCTGGTCAGGGGCAAGCAAATCGCAGTATCGGCTGGTGCGGGTTATGATTTTACCTCGCGCTTACCCGAGATGTTCCTGCTGGAAGCCACCCCTGCGGAAGGCAAGACCGTCTTCGATCTGGAATACGCCTTGCTGGACGAAGTCTATCAATTGAAGAACGAACTGATAGCCAAGGACGAATTGCAACGCATCAAGGCACAAGTATTGGCTAGCGCGGTGTATCAAAAAGATTCCAACTTCTATCAAGCCATGCAACTGGGCACGCTGGAAACGGTGGGTATCGGTTGGCAGAAAGCCGACGAGTATGTAGACAAGATCAATCAAGTCACCGCCGAACAGGTCAGGGACGTGGCGCGGAAATATTTGATTGAGGACACGCTCACCGTCGCTTATCTAGACCCGCAACCGATCACCGAAGCCGCCAAACCCGCAAAAGCCATAGGAGGCCATCATGCGTTTTAATTTAATCGGCTTGGCGCTATTGCTGTTGAGCCAAACCGTCTGGTCCGCCGCCAAAATCGAAAAATGGCAAACTCCGCAAGGCAGCCGGGTTTATTACGTGCGCACAGCCGGCTTGCCGATGGTGGATGTGCGGGTGGTATTCGATGCCGGCAGTGCCCGCGACGATGCGCAATTCGGCGTCGCCGCGTTGACCTCTGCCTTGCTGGACAGCGGTGCCGGCGAGTTGAGTGCCGACGACATCGCGCAGCGTTTCGAATCGGTAGGCGCCAACTATTCAGCCGGCGTGAGTGAAGATATGGCCTGGCTGGCGGTTCGGACGTTGACCGAGAAAGCCTTGTTTGACAAAGCTCTGGCGACTTTTGAAACCGTGTTGAGCAAGCCGGCCTTCAATCCAGCCGACTTTGAGCGGGAAAAAGCCCGTACCCTGGCTGGCTTGAAACATCGGGAAGAATCGCCGGGCGAGTTGGCCGGTATTGTTTTCAACAAAGCCTTATATGGTGATCATCCTTATGCGCATCCCGAAACGGGGGTGGTGGAAACCGTGGCCGGTTTTAGCGCCGATGATCTGAAAAACTTTTATCAAAAGTACTATGTGGCCGCCAACGCGATGGTGGTCATCGTTGGCGACGTGAGTCGCGAACAAGCAGAGCAAACCGCTAACCAGGTGCTAAGCAAATTGCCGGTCGGGAGCAAGCCCGCCGAAATTCCGGCGGTAACAATGCCGAGCAAAGCCAGCAAACAGCACATCGAGTTTCCGTCCACACAAACCCATGTCCTGGTCGGTTTGCCCGGCACCTATCGCAAGGACCCCGATTATTTTGCGCTATATGTAGGTAACCATATTTTAGGTGGCGGCAGCATGGTTTCCCGTCTGTTTGAAGAAGTGCGGGAGAAGCGCGGTTTGGCCTACGGTGCTTATAGCGTGTTCGCGCCGATGTATCGGCAAGGGCCGTTTATGATGAGTTTGCAAACTCGCAACGATCAGACCGAGCAGGCCTTGGATGTCTTGCTGAAGACCTTCAACGAGTTTCTGGATAAAGGCCCCAGCGATAAGGAACTGACCGCCGCCAAGCAAAACATCACCGGCGGCTTTGCTATGCGTTTCGACACCAACAGCAAGTTGACCGACTATGTAGCGATGATTGGCTTTTATCAGCAGCCGCTGGATTATCTGGAGACTTTTCAGAGCAATGTCGAAGCCGTCAGCATCGAGCAAATCAAGGATGCGTTCAAACGCCGGGTAAAACCGGAATTGTTGCAAACTGTGACGGTCGGTGCCGGTAAGTAAGTATGTCGAATCAAGTCCGCATCATCGGTGGCGAATGGCGCAGCCGGCAAATCGTATTCGACGACGCGCCTGGCTTGCGGCCGACGCCGTCGCGGGTGCGGGAAACTTTGTTCAACTGGCTGCAAGCCGACATCCTGAATAGCCGCTGCCTGGACCTTTACGCCGGCAGCGGTGCCTTGGGCGTGGAAGCGGCATCCCGAGGCGCCAAGCAAGTGGTGCAAGTAGAAAATAATCCTGCCAGCTGCCAAAAACTGCGCGAGAACGTCGCCAAATTGGCGGCAACGCAGATTCAGGTGGTGCAGCAAGATGTCGGTCAGTTTTTAAACGGACCGGCGCAGCCTTTCGATTTGATATTTCTGGACCCGCCGTTTGGACAGAATTTGATCGGTCAGACCTGTCATCTGTTGGATACCAACGGTTGGCTGGCCAATTACGCCAAAATCTACCTGGAATGTGAGCGTCATCGACCGCTGGACAATTTACCAGCCGATTGGCGATTACTGAAAGCCAAGACGGCCGGCGAAGTCAGCTATAGCTTGCTGCAAAAGCAATCGGATACTTTTGCCGCGGCGAATGGTTTAAAATAAGCCGCTTTTGCCTGTTTCTAAAGCCGATGAACATTACCGCGATTTATCCCGGCACCTTCGATCCCATCACCAACGGTCATCTGGACTTGATCCACCGCGCCTCAAGGCTTTACCAACACGTGATTGTTGCCGTTGCGGTCAGTCGTGGCAAAAAGCCGCTGTTTACCTTGGAAGAACGCGTCGCTTTGATTCAGGAAGTGGTCACCGAATTCAGCAACGTCAGCGTGATTGGTTTCGACATCTTGCTGGTCGAATGTGCCAAACAACATCAAGCCAGCGTGATTATCCGCGGCTTGCGCGCGGTGTCGGACTTTGAATACGAATTTCAATTGGCCGGTATGAATCGCCGCCTGTCGCCCGATATCGAAACGGTGTTTCTGACCCCGGCTGAACAATACGAATTCATCTCGTCCAGCATGATCCGCGAAATCGCCCAACTGAACGGCGACGTGTCCAGCTTCGTGCCGGACGTCGTCAAACAACGCTTAACCGAAAAATTTTCCGAGGAGTAATTATGGCGCTCATTATTAGTGACGACTGTATCAACTGCGATGTCTGCGAACCGGAGTGCCCGAACGGCGCGATTTCGCAAGGCGAAGATATTTACGTGATCAACCCGTCCCTATGTACCGAATGCATAGGTCACCACGACAAACCGCAGTGTATGGAAGTTTGTCCGGTGGATTGTATCGATAAGGATCCGGATGTGGTCGAGGATAAGGACAGCCTGTATCAGAAGTATTTGAAATTGACGAGTTAGCACCCGGAATTGGCTGTTGCCCCGTCCGGTCAAGTTAATTGGCTAGCGCGGGCATTAAGTGCACCCTCAAAACGCTGGAGATCGATATGCTTAAAACGGTTGGCTATGCTGCCTACAACCCGCAAACCCCACTACGCTCTTTTCATTTCGAGCGGCGGCAACCCGGCCCAGAGGATGTGCGTATCGAAATTCTCTATTGCGGGGTTTGCCATAGCGATCTGCATCAGGTGCGCAACGAATGGCGCGGCACCACGTTTCCGATAGTGCCGGGCCACGAAATTGTCGGCAAAGTTGTGGAAGTCGGCTCCCAAGTCACCAATTTCAAGCTGGGTGATTTGGCCGGGGTGGGCTGCATGGTCGATTCTTGCGGTGTCTGTCCCGATTGTCAGGATCATCAGGAGCAGTTTTGCGACCACACCATATTTACCTACAACAGCCCGGATAAGCATACCGGCAAAATGACTTACGGCGGCTACTCCAATCAGATCGTGGTCGATCAGGGTTTTGTGTTGCATGTTTCCGATAAATTGGAGCTATCAGCGGTAGCCCCCTTGCTATGCGCCGGCATCACCACCTATTCGCCGTTGCGGCACTGGAAAATCGGCAAAGGCCACAAAGTCGGTATCGTCGGATTGGGCGGGCTGGGTCACATGGGCTTGAAGTTTGCCCATGCTTTCGGTGCGGAAGTGGTTTTGTTTACGACTTCGCCTGGCAAGGAAGCCGATGCCAAACGCTTAGGGGCTAGCGAGGTGGTAATTTCCAAACATGCCGACGAAATGGAAAAGCATTTAAATAGCTTCGATTTCATTTTAAACACCGTCGCCGCGCAGCATGATCTGGATCAATATCTGAGCCTGTTGAAGCGCGACGGCACGATGTGTCTGGTCGGCGTGCCGTCCGAGCCGCATCCGTCGCCGAATGTCGGCAACCTGATATTCCGCCGCCGGGCATTGGCGGGATCGCTGATCGGCGGCATTCGCGAAACTCAGGAAATGCTGGATTTCTGCGCCGAGCACGGCATCGTTTCCGACATTGAGCTGATCCCGATGGCCGGTATCAATGATGCCTATCAACGCATGTTGAAAAGCGACGTGAAATACCGCTTTGTGATTGATATGGCGACCTTACCAGGCTAAGCGCCTGTCTATAAAACTATCCCCGCTCCTTAAATATCGTCGCTCCCGCGCCGGCGGGAGCCCAGTTGCTAAACTGGATTGGCGATGAGGCTTTCTAATATCGGATGGTTCAGGTTTTGGCCTATCCGCATCTCTAGCAAAGCATTTGACCTATAATCACCTTCTCTCACTTTTCTTAGCTTGTTGGGCAGAGAAGGAATGCGTTTGAGCTTTTACCGATATATTTTTGTGACAGTAAGTATGGTCGTGGCGGGTTGGGCCGCACTACGCCTGGCATTACCGCCGGGCTATGCCAGTCCGATCTGGCCGCCGGCCGGGATTGCATTGGCTGCGTTATTGCTTTGGGGTAAGAAAGTCTGGCCGGCAATATGGTGTGGATCGTTCCTGACAAATCTGTTCTATGGATACGATTTAAGCGACTATTTGACCCCACAGACGGTTTTTGTGGCGTTGGGCATTGCTGTCGGTAGTACTTTGCAAGCATTGTTCGGTGCTTGGCTGTCGCAACGCTTTCTGGAGCAAGGCGCACCGCGTCTGGATAACGGCAAAAAAATTTTTCGGTATGTGTTATTAGCTGGCCCTTTGAGTTGCTTGATCGCCGCCTCCGTCGGGGTCAGCACCTTGCTTGGATTTGGTGTTTTAAGCCATGCCAACATTTTGGTTGCTTGGTGGAATTGGTGGATAGGCGATTGTTTGGGGTCCATCATTATATCCCCCTTGGTTTTTTGCTTGTTTGCAGAGCCAAGAGCACTCTGGCGGCCAAGGCTGATAGGCGTAGCTATGCCTCTGGTGGCCATGTTGGCCGGGCTGATCGTTACGTTCCTGCTGGTTTTGCGAGCGGAAGACAGTCGGCTGCAACTGCAATTTGACAGCAATGCCACTGCGATCAATAAAGCCTTGGCGGAGAATTTTTCCGCAGTGCTAAACGCGTCTTTTTCACTCAATAGTTTTTTTCAAGCGGCGGGGCCGGTTGACCGGGATAAATTCGGCGTTTTTGCGAATGGCGTGCTGACACAGAATACGCACATTCAAGCGCTGAGCTGGGTACCGCAGATCACCAACGAACAGCGGGCGTCTTACGAACAGTCGTTCCGCGATGAAGGATATAAAGATTTTACGATCAAGGAGCTGGGTGCGGATCGCCAGTTTATCAAGGCTAATGAGCGTGCCGAGTATTTCCCGGTCACCTACATCGAGCCTTTATCAACCAATAAACCGGCGTTGGGTTTTGATTTGAATTCCGAGTCCAATCGCCGAGAAGCTCTGACGGCAGCCAGGGCCAGTCAAGCAGTCAGCGTCACCCGGCCTATTCAACTGGTACAAGACGGGCAAGCCAACCAAGCCTTATTGTTGATGATGCCGGTATATCTTGCTAATGCCAAAAGCTCGGAGCCGGCGTTTAGCGGGTTTTTTTCCACAGTGGTGCGTATCGATTCCTTAGTGAACGCGGCCATGCAAGGCTTAAATCTTGACGATATGAACGTGGCGTTACTCTATTACGATACGGAAAACCACGCCATAGCGTTACACGGGGTGCTGAAATCGTTGACGCCCGGCCTAAACGAGTCCAGGCATTCCATCCGTTTTGGCAATCGGTTGCTGGAAATTGTTGTCCAGCCGGAAGCCGTGTTCATTTCGACACATGCCTCTTGGCTACCGTGGATGGTGTTACTAGGCGGATTGCTGTTTACCATGCTGTTAAGCGTGTACTTGTTATCGGCCACCGGCAGGGCGGCGATGGTGGCGGCACTAGTCGATCAGCGTACCGCCGAGCTTGATGCGGCAAACTCAAGCTTAAAAAATGCGTATATCCGCTTGGCGGAGAAAGGCCAAAAGCTTCGAGATTTATACGAACTATCGCCCTTAGGCATAGCTTTGCTGGATGTACACGGCAAATTCGTTGAATTCAATCATGCTTTCCAACGCATGACGGGGTACACGGAAGAAGAACTTAAACGGCTCGATTATCTGAGCTTATCCGCCGATAAAGAGCAGAGTTTGGACGAGCAATTAAACTGGTTGGCAAAAACCGGGCAATATGGCTCCGACGAAGCTACGTTTATTCATAAAAGAGGGCGGCCGGTGTCATTGCAATTGAGCGGTACCAAGGTCGCCGGCAGCGAGGATCACAATTATATTTGGTTCATCGCTGAGGACGTTACGCAAGCTAAAGCCAATAAGGAAGTGCTGCGGCAAAGTGAGTTGAAATATCGGAAGCTGTTCAATAGTTCGCATGATGCGGTGATGATGGCCGACAACAGCGGATTTCTGGATTGTAATCAAGCCACCTTGGATTTATTTGGTTACGACGCCGTTTCCGAGTTCTGCCGCTTGCACCCAGGTAAGGTTTCCCCGCCAAACCAGGCAAACGGCAGGGATTCAGTAGAATTGGCGAACGAGTATATGACTACGGCGATCAAAAACGGCCACTTGGAGTTCGAGTGGCTACATCGGCGTGCCGACGGCAGTATTTTTCCGGCTTTGGTGACGCTGGCGCGAGTTAGCCTGGACGGCCACCTGGTGTTACAAAGCGTGGTTCGCGATCTTAGCGAACAGAAGCGGGTGGAACAGGCCTTGATTGAAGCTAAAGAAGCCGCCGAGAGCATGGCGGCCTTCAAATCGGAGTTTCTGGCGAACATGTCGCACGAAATCCGCACGCCGATGAACGCAGTGATCGGTTTGTCGCAGTTGGCTTTGAATAAGCCGGTATCCGATGAGGTAAGGGATTATCTGCAAAAGATTCACAGCAGTTCGGTCAGTTTACTCGGCATACTCAACGATATTCTCGACTTCTCCAAAATGGAGGCGGGTAAACTGGGTGTTGAGCAGGTCGAATTCAACCTGAATAATGTGTTGGATAATTTGCATAGTCTGTTTGCCTTGTACGCAGCGGAAAAACGTCTGGACTTCAAGATAGAAGTCGCGCCGGACGTACCCTTAAGTTTGGTCGGTGATGCATTGCGTTTGCAACAGATTCTCTCCAACCTGCTGGGTAATGCGCTCAAGTTTACTGAGCGCGGCAGTGTCAGTTTGCGGGTGGCCTTGCTGGATTTAAACGAGGCTCAAGCCAGGCTAAGATTTAGCGTTGTGGATACCGGTATCGGCATTCCCGAGGCGGATCTGCCCAAGTTGTTTCAATCCTTCAGTCAACTGGATGCGTCGATTACCCGCCGCTTCGGTGGTACCGGGCTGGGCTTGAGCATCAGCCAAAAGCTGCTGCAATTGATGGGCAGCGATTTTCATGTCGAAAGTACTCCGGGGCTGGGGTCGAATTTTAGTTTTGACTTAGTGCTTGGTGTTGCCGCGCAGCAAGCCGACTTGTCGGCGGTGCGGCCACATACCGAAACCCAGGCCGCTGGCTTAACCAAGGCGCTTGCCGAGCAAGGTAGCGCATTGCGGGGCATGCGTATCTTGGTGGCCGAAGACCATGCTATCAATCAGAAAATTTTGCAGGAATTTTTGGCCTTATGCGGGGTTAGTGTCGATCTTGCCGGCAATGGTCGCGACGCCTTGGCCTTGCTGGCAGAGCACGCTTATGATGCGGTGTTGATGGATATTCATATGCCGGTGATGAGCGGTCTGGCCGCCACCGAAGAAATCCGCCGTAACCCGGATTATAAAGCGCTGCCGATTATCGCGCTGAGCGCCGGCGTGACCGAGGAGGAGCGGGACAAATGCCTGGCCAGCGGCATGAACGAATTTGTGGTTAAGCCGATTCAACCGATGCAGTTGGTTGAGGTGTTGTGCCGGCAGATAGGTCGAGGCCCGGCCGGCGATTCGGCAAACGGGGCCGTTAAAAATGAGCGTGACGTTTCAGCGTTTAGCTTACGAGATTTGCCCGGTTTTGACTTCAGCAATCCCCTGGATCTGTTGGATGGCGACGAAGGTTTTTTGAGCGAGTTGCTGGGTAGTTTCAGAGATAGCACCGCAAGCACGTTGATAGAGCTGGGTGATTTGCTGGATAAGCGGGATTTTCAAATGGCGCGAGATATGCTGCACGGTTTGAAAGGCGTCGCCGCTAACTTGGGGGCAAGGCGTGTGGAACAGGCCGCGACTAAATTTTGTATTTCGCTCGAGCAGGACAGTTTAAATCAGGCCGACTACGCCGAGTTCAAACGGGTAATGACCGAAGCACTGACTGCACTGGAGCCGCTGGGATAGTCGCTCAATATTTTTCCTGATGGGTCAAAATCTACGCTGGCCCCAAAATATCGTCTGAGTCCGGTCAAGTTTATCGGTGTAAAATCCCGCGCCATATTGGCTTTAGTTCAACATCCCCCAAGGAGAACGCACAATGAATGATCTGGTGTTTTATACCAATCCGCAGTCGCGTGGCCGTATCGCCCACTGGATGCTGGAAGAACTGGGCGAGCCTTACGAAACGGTCTGGCTGGAGTTCGGCGCCGCGATGAAAAACGCCGACTATCTGGCTGTTAATCCGCTGGGCAAAGTGCCGGCGCTGAAACACGGCGCTGCGCTCGTCACGGAAACCGCCGCCATTTGCGCGTATTTGGCTGATCGTTTTCCGGAGAAAAATCTGCTGCCGGCCGTCAACCATCCCGCGCGCGCCGATTATTTTCGGTGGCTGTTTTTCGCGGCCGGTCCGCTGGAGCAGGCCGTTACCGCCAGAGCGCTGGGTTGGCAGGTGCCTGAGGGTAAGAATGGCTTTGTCGGCTTTGGCAGTTACGAGGCAGCAATCAATGCTGTCGAAAAAGCGCTGTTGCCCGGACCGTATATTTGCGGTGAGCAATTTACTGCGGCGGATGTGTATGTCGGCTCGCAGCTGGGGTGGGGCATGATGTTCGGCAGCATCGACAAGCGCCCGTTGTTCGAAGATTATGTGGCGCGGATCTATGCGCGTCCGGCAGCGCTGCAAGCCATCCGCCTTAACGAAGCGTATTTGCAACGGCGCCAAGCCTGATCAACTTAATATAAGGCAGTATCCATTGATGACAGCGTCGCACACTGATGCCCCCATTGGCGTATTCGATTCCGGTGTCGGCGGCCTATCCGTGCTGCGGGCAATCCGCGCGGAACTGCCTAGGGAAGACTTGCTCTACGTGGCGGACTCCGGCTATGCGCCCTACGGCGACCGGGATGCGGATTTTATTGCGGATAGAGCGACAACGATTACCGAACTGCTGCTCGATGCCGGCGTGAAGGCTATCGTGGTGGCTTGCAACACCGCCACGGTGGTCGCAATCGAAAAACTGCGTGCTTGGTGTCCGGTGCCGGTGGTGGCGATGGAGCCCGCCATCAAGCCGGCCGCGCAAACCACACAATCCGGGGTGGTCGGCGTGCTGGCCACCAGTCGCACACTAGCCAGCCCCAACGTAGCCAAGCTGTGTGCTGCCTACGGTAAAGACATTGAAATATTGTTGCAGCCTTGCCCCGGTCTGGTCGAACAAGTTGAAAAGGCACAATTACACAGTGAGGCCACGCGGGAGCTTTTGGTCGGTTACCTGTCGCCGCTGTTGCTGGCCGGTGCCGATACCATCGTGCTGGGCTGCACACATTACCCGTTTCTGGCACCGCTGATTCGCGAAATCGTTGGGCCGGACCTGACGATAATCGACCCGGCCACCGCCGTGGCAAAAGAGCTGGCGCGGCGTCTGCAAGGCAATCTTCTGCCTGTTTCCGCTGAGCGAGCCGCAGAGGTCAACTTTTTTTCCAGCACCGCTGCCGAACAGGCGAGCTTGATCATATCGGCGCTCTGGGGTAGCGGTGTGCTTGTTCAGGAGGCCAGCCAACTCGGCCATCGCGGTCAGAGGCCTGGGCTAATATCCACCGGATTTTAAAAAAACCGGGTGTGAGGCCTTAGGCTCTGCGCGCGGATTTCTACTTGCAGGATAAGCATGAACACTAAACATACTCCAATCGCCGTGCCGGCGGCAGATGTGACGGCACGGACTACATCACTCTACCCGGAGCCGTTTGCCTCGCGCATAGCGGGGCGAGAAAAGCGCCGCCTCGGCGAGGTATTTGGCCTGGCAAATTTTGGTGTCAACCTAACCACGCTGGCGCCCGGCGCCCGTTCAGCTTTACGCCACGCGCATTCGCTGCAAGACGAGTTTATTTACATACTCCAAGGGCACCCGACACTCGTCACAGATGAAGGTGAAACACTGCTTGCGCCGGGTATGTGCGCCGGATTTAAAGCCGGCACCGGTAATGCCCATCAGTTGCTGAACCGTTCAAACGCAGACGTACAATACCTGGAAATCGGCGACAGGACCGCTGGGGATGCGGTCATTTACCCGGACGATGACTTGCAAGCGCTGCTGGTTGACGGCAATTGGCGATTCACCCACAAAGACGGCGAGCCATACTAAAAAGCGGGAGTCTGCATGCCACACGTATTAATCATCCATGAGGTTGCCGCCTATCCGGCCTGGAAGCAGATTTTCGATCAGGCCGCCGAGATCAGAAAACGTGCCGGAGAAATCAGCTACCAACTGCTGCGCTATGATGACGATGTTAATAACATCGTCCACTTTTCTGCTTGGGACTCGCTGGACAATGCCCGGCGTTTTTTCGAGTCTGCGGAGTTGGTGGAAATCAGAAAACAGGCCGGCGTAAAAGCGCCGGAATTTATCTATTTGCAAGAGATAGAACGGGGTGTACTTTAATCGCGGCTTGGCTCAGCGCGGTTGGCGCAACAGTCGTGGGTGCTTAATTGTTTCCGCTAGTAAGGGTTCCGGCAAAACCTGCACCGCGATGTATCGCTTACTGAAGTTCACCGGCGCCAGACGCATCCTGTCTTTGCTCGATACTCGCAACCTGGGCGAACAAGCCGAGCAGGAAATGATGAGCTATACGCGTAGCCGAGATTATCGAAAACGTGGAGGCGGGGCTGGCGTGTTTTCGAGAGATTGCCGGGGTGTTGGGTTAAATGCAAAGCGCGGCAAGGCTTTAGGCGAAATCACTTCAAGTAACATCACCATGCACACCCAGTGAAAGCGCAAATCAGCATCATCATGCCGGTGATCAACGAGGCTGCGCAACTTGCGGATAAATTGCAAGCCTTGCAGGCGCTCAGAACGCGCTGCGAATTGCTGTTGGTCGATGGCGGCAGTAGTGATGCCAGTCCGGCTATTGCCAAACCTTTGGTCGATCTGGTTTTGCCCAGTCAGCGTGGCCGGGCCAGGCAAATGAATCTGGGGGCGGAACATGCACAAGCGGAGGTGTTGTTGTTTTTGCACGCCGACACCCGGCTGCCAGAACGGGCTGCGGAGCTGATTATGTCGGCGGTGGCGCAGGGTGCCGCTTGGGGCCGTTTTGATGTGCAATTCGACAGCCCGCAAGCTATTTTTAAGTTGATCGCCTACCTGATGAACGCGCGCTCCCGGTTGACCGGTATCGCTACCGGCGACCAAGCCATCTTCATCACCCGCCAGGCCTTTCGGGCCGTGGGCGGTTTTCCGCAGATTGCCTTGATGGAAGATATTGCCATCAGCGCCGCACTAAAAAAAATCGGCAAACCTTGCTGTCTGAAGGCTGAGGTAGTGACTGCCGCGCGACGTTGGCAACAACACGGTATCCTCAGAACGATTTTATTGATGTGGTGCTTGCGGCTGCGGTATTTTTTCGGAGCCCATCCGGATGAGTTGGCGGCGCGGTATTATCGGAGGCTGTGATGGAAGCAATGGTGCGCTTGAGCGTGTTTTTGGGGATATTCTTGTTAATGGCGGCTTGGGAGTGGTTTCGACCGAAGCGCCAATTAAGTGTGGAGCGACGCCGCCGCTGGCCGGTCAACCTGGGCTTGGCGATTTTGAATGTCGGTGTGATGCGGCTCAGTATCGGTGCGGCGGCTTGGCTGGCGGCCAATTGGGCTGCCGAACAACAAATCGGCTTATTCAATGTGTTGCCGGTGCCGCGTTGGCTGTCGATAGTGCTGAGTCTGTTGCTGCTGGATCTGGCGATTTACGCTCAACATATCGCCGCCCATCGCTGGCGTTGGTTCTGGCGCTTGCACCAAGTGCACCACAGCGATATGGATTTCGATACCACGACTGCGGTGCGCTTTCATCCCTTGGAGATCGTGCTGTCGATGCTTTATAAGGTCGCGCTGGTGATGTTACTCGGCGCCGATCCGTTCGCGGTGATCGCTTTTGAAGTGATATTGAACGGTTGCGCGTTATTTAATCACGGAAATGTCGGCCTGCCGCCCGCGGCCGAACGCGGCTTGCGCTATTTGCTAGTGACACCGGATATGCACCGTATTCACCATTCCGCCTTTCAATCTGAGACCGACAGCAATTACGGCTTCTCGCTGTCATGTTGGGATAGATTGTTTAAAACCTATTGTCCGCAAGCGCGAGAAGCGCAGACCAAAATGACGATAGGTTTATCCGAGTTTCGCGATAGTGCCCAGTTGGGCTTTGTTGGCCTGTTGGCGCTGCCGTTTCGGCGTCTAGGCGGTAGATAAGCCAAGTTAACCGGCCTGCAAACCGCCTGGAGTGCCACGCAAGCTTTGAGGTGTCTATGTCGCTGATCTTAAAAGCGTGATTGGGCTTAAGTTTTGAATCGGCTTGGGGGTTGATTTATTTGATTGTTTCCTTTTAGCGATCAATCAATGTATTTTTAGTATCATTGTTAATTAATGTGGTCGGGCATATAGTCTAAATGCATTAATTACTTCGGGAAGCGAACATGAACCGCTTACACAAAGATATTTTGACCGGGCTGGTGTTCGTCACTGGCGTTATCGAATTTATTTCGGGCGATTTTATTATTTCCTCGGCATTGCTCGCAGCGACCACGTTTGCCAGCACCATGGGTTCGAATCGCAAAAAACCGTAGGCTTTGATTTTTCTGCGGCTTGGCCGATCCGGCCGTTGTTTCGTCAAACTCACTCAGCGCCAGGTTTTCAACAGGTAAGCTTGGATTATCCGCGTCGTTTGCCTAAGCAATGATTTACAATATTGCGATGCAATTAATCTTGAACCGGCTGCGGTAAATGGCTGACGCGAAAACTTACCTGAACGTACCCTATGCCGAGAAGGATGCGGCTAAAGCGCTGGGCGCCAGATGGGATGCTGCTGTCAAGAAATGGTATGTCCCCGCCAATAAAGACATGGCGCTGTTTGCCAAATGGCAAACCGAGCCTGGTCTTGCTCAATTGCCCAGCGACGAATCGAGAAAACCAAAAGCCGATAGCGTAGTCGGCGGCACTACCCGCTCCAGCGATAAAAACTTCGTAGCCTATGACGGAGACGAGCCGCCATGGGACTGAGCCAACGGGTGCGTGGTTTTAGCTTATGCGCCCGTTAAAATACCTGGCCGGCTATGCGCCTGCCATCACCGCGCAAGTGCATACGCTGATCGACAGCGACAAACTGCCCGCGCTGCTGCTAAAAAAATACCCCCGACCGCACGACATAAAGACCGACAAGGCGCTTTATGCCTACACGATGGCTCTTAAAAATCAATTTCTGCGGCAATCCGGTCCGCTCAGTAAAGTCGTTTACGACGACAAAATCGATGTATTACATCAGGCCTTGGGGTTGCACTCGGTGGTTTCGCGGGTGCAGGGCGGCAATTTAAAATCGAAAAATGAAATTCGCATCGGCGCGATCTTTAAACTTGCGCCGCCGGAGTTTTTGAAAATGATCGTCGTCCACGAGCTGGTACTCACAAGTAAATGACGAATTGATATGATCTTCAAGTCTTATTAATATGGACATCAAGCCATAACAACTCGCTCTGGCCCAACTCAAAAAATCATTGATATGAAACGAGAAGCCAGAAGAATATTGCTACCAATTCTAGAAATAACTGAAATAGCCTCCCCCTCTGATAAGAATGCTATAAAGGTTCCTTTATCAAAAGGGGGGACATATTTCGAGTATTACGTTCGCAAAAAACACGATGAAGTAGAGGGTAATCGCACAGATCATAAGCCATCATGGATGCGCTCAGAATTTAATCTATATCCAATAGTTTTAGATAAGAATGGAGTCCCCTGGGCTGAAGCAAATATTTATCTCCTATCTAGAATTGAATCAAGCATTTCACCAACAATGTCGACATATGCGAGTATTGCTGACTCGCTAGCAGCTTTTCGTCGTTTTCTAGATGAAACTGAAATCGACTGGACAGATTTCCCTTCACATAAACTTAAAAGACCAACCTATCGCTATCACAGCTACCTAAAGCTTGAGATTGCGTCTGGACGACTTAAAGCGTCCACAGCAAAGCGTCGTATGAGTGCAGTTATATCGTTTTATTCATGGCTAAAACAGGAAGGCACTTTAACTCCTACAAATTTGCCTTGGAAGGAATCAGATCGGTACATTCAGCTAGTAGACTTACATGGTTTTAAATTTTCAAAACATATAACGTCCACAGATGTATCAATTAAGACGACGCAGTCACAAGACCCATACGATAAACGAATAGACGATGGCGGAAAACTTAAGCCGCTAACAACACAAGAACAAGAATGGCTAATAGATTCCTTGATTTCTTTAGGAAATACCGAAATGTTACTGATTCATTTGCTTGGATTGGTAACTGGCGCAAGAATACAAACAATTTTAACGATGAGAATTAAACACGTGTCCGCCGAGTTTAATAGTGGAACCGCTGATGAAGTCAGACTTCCCGCAGGGCCTGGAACCGATATAGATACTAAAAATGATAAAAAAATAATTATTCACATTCCCATATGGCTTTATAAAAAGCTAAATATTTATGCAAAAAGTGAACGAGCTAAAAAACGCAGAGCTAGATCAGATGTGGGCGAAAATGAAAGTCAATATCTGTTTCTCAGCGTAAGAGGATCGCCATTATATAAAAGTAAATCGGATAGCCTTATGTTCAATCAATCTTATTCAATACGTCATGCCAAAGCTGGGCAGGGGGTAAGACAATTTATTACTGATAGAGTTATCCCATTAATTAGAACTAAAAATAACGCCCCAGATTTCCATTACCAATTTCATGATACAAGAGCATCATATGGAATGAACTTAACTGATAGACAATTGGAGCGAGTAAGTATAGGCGAAATAACATTGCACCAAGCTAGAGAGTTTGTAAAAGCACGTATGAGTCACGAATCTTCTGCAACTACGGATAGATATCTCCAGTACCGCTCCAACCTTGAGATAGTCTCAAACATTAACGCTAGGTATGACGAACATCTAAAAAACTTGGTCGATATATGCCTGTAAATCCAAGATGAAAAATGAGCGAGACACTACAGTTTACGAATTGCCACTTCCTGAATATGACGACATCCAACACCCTCATTTGGTTATCTTAAAATTCCCAAAAGGAAACACCGTTGACTTTGGTGCCCTTTGCTATTTTGATAGAGAAGAAACCAAAAAATACAGCGAAGCCAATAAAAGAAGAAAAAAGGCCGGCGGGAGAAAAGTAAATCTAAGCAGCCTAAGTGCAGATAGAAAGCATGCTGTAAGAAAGCTTATTAGATACGTATCTGACGAAGTATTGTACAGTGGTAATAGGCCAGAAACTGTGCGAGATTTCGCAGCTCGATTTATTCCATTCATGGACTGGGCAGATCAAAATAACTATAGAGAAGCAATCAGCGATGTGGATAACGCGAAATTAGCATTTCGAGACTATGTGAAAAACCTCAGAGAGAGGGTAAATACAAACGCAATATCAGTAAATGGCGCTGCTCGCCAACAAATAACAGTATTAAAGGTACTAGAGGGGTTTTTCAATACAGACAGCTTTTCGCATGGTATTAATTTAATAAGAACAAACGCCGCATTGAGAATCAGCACCTCACCACCAAATGAGAAAACCCAGTCCGAAATACTTTGCTTATGCGAATGCTTGTTCGAAAGTATAGTGCCGTTTGTAACCAGTTTTCAGTATTACCCGTTCCAGCTGAGTCTTCCGTCCTTCGCAAATTATCCTCAAAATAAACTATGGATATTCCCTACCACGATTTGGTTTAAACATTATTTGTCAACTGATAATAGATCGTTCGCATTCAATTACAAAGAAGGTAGAGTTTCTACTCTTGCTGAAATAATGAATATTCCTGGGTTTTCAATTAAGCCAGAAAATCAAATAAAAGTGGCAATAAAGGAAGCTAATAAACAAATAAATAAATCCAATAGAAATTACCACGATATTCATAGGCTTAACCAAGGAATGAACGCGCTAAACTTTTTTGTTATTCTGTTTTTAGCGGAAACTGGAATGAATTGGTCGCAAGTGGTAAATCTAACTTGGTCAGATGATTACACTATTGAGCCATCGAGGCAGTTATTTAGAACAATAAAATGGCGCGCTAATAATAAAGATGTCAGTTTTGAGCTTCCAAGTTCTTTCATGCCGAAGTTTGAAAAATTTTTATCATTGAGAAAATACTTACTTCAAGAATTCCAGTGTGAATGGCTATTTTTTCAAAGAGGCTGTAAACGAACATCCGAACCTACTCAAATAAAAATTACACTTATCCACACCTATAATTCTCTAAAGAAAATACATCATCCTTTAAAACCTATAAATGCTCGCCAGTGGAGAGCAGCCAAAAGTGACTGGCTGATTCGAAATACTGATCCAGCAACTACAGCATTAATTTTACAAAATACCGAAAAGACAGTCTTGGCTTCGTACATCTCTGGTTCAGAAAATACGCAGATCCAAGAGGTATCAAAATTTCTTAATGAGGTTTCGAAAACAGTAGTATCAAAAGATACCAAAATTACTGGAGGAATCACCCAGTCATTAGGTACCTGCTCAAGCTATGGATCACCATCAAGGATAATTTCTACCAATAGTGTAGATTTGGATTGTAAAAAACCCGAAGGTTGCCTATTCTGCGACAAATTTAAGGTTCACGCGGATGAAATTGACACTAGAAAGCTAATCAGTTGCAGATATTGCATTCAACAATCCATTCGTTTATCACCTACAATTCAATATCATGAAGAGACAATAATCCTTGTTCTAAATAGAATCAATAAAATTTTGGACAAAATTCGAGAGCATAATACAGAACTAGTAGAAAAAATAGCTAAAGAAGTGGACGAATTTGGAGAGCTTGATTCTTATTGGGCTAGAAAACTCGAAATGCTTATTGATTTGGAGTTAATCCAATGAGGCTGATGTATGAAGCTAAATTAGATATTCCTGTAGGCGCGGTGTCGCCAGACACATTCCATGATTCACATAATGAGCAACCTAACAGTAGCTTCGTAGTCAGTCGCCACCGCAACGGCTCAGTTGCATCTGTATATGGCGATAATACTTGGAACTTATCTGCTTATCATCCTGAAGAAAAGCCACGCATACTAAGTTTTGAATTTTGGGATAACGGAGAGATAACGTTTCGACGAAAGGAGCTAATGGATGAGTCTCGACAGATCCTATTTTTATTAATGTGGCTCCGTAATGGCCCTTCGTTAAGCATAGGAACTCTACAAAATTATCTCACAACAGTTAATGCTCTAGCTCGCTTTTGTGATACAAATAAATTGTCGATACGCGATTTACTAGGGGATGAAAAAAAATTATGGAATTTCGTTGAATTACAAAAATCAGGGTGGATCGTACAATCTTTAGGCTCATTATTACCGCAATTAACTAATTATAAATATGGTTTTACAATAGTAGGGCATAAATTTCTTCAGGCAATACGCACCCGTGGAATGCAGTATAGAGATACACTTAGTCAACATTCACCAATTCCAACTAGGATATATTCAATAATTATTAGTCAACTTACCTTATCACTATCCGACTGGGATAAAGTGGCGGAAGATATGCTGATTACTGCTGAAATTTGTAGAAAAAATCCCTTTGCCGGAAGAAGTGTTCGTGGCCAATTTCACATAGCTAGAAAATTAGGTATTCCATATAGGAAAAACTTAACATTTCCTCAGCTCGCTTCGGAAATCTGCTTAAAATATATAACCGAAAATGGACTTAATCATAATGTTAAGAGCTTATCGACTTTAATAGCAGAAACTCAGTTGGCAGCGAAGTTAACAATTCAACTGTTTACCGGGATGCGGGATGACGAGGCATTTTCATTGCCATACAATTGCATAGAAACAAAGACTATCAACGGTATAGAACATTACATTGTTTTAGGCCGTACAACAAAGTTAAACAACAGTCGCAAAAAGCAAACACGATGGGTTACCAACGCTGAAGCATACAAAGCCATCAAGACAGCACAGAAAATTGCAGAGAGCATATATTCAACATTCGGAGTTAATGCCGACGACTTAAAAACGAACATAAAATACTATCCCTTATTCGTCTCTGTAGGCTACCTCTCCTTAGCAGGCGGCTCAGTAGTACCTGAAGACGGGCGCTTTAGGCCTAACAAAATTGATTTAAGCCGCATGCCGAGATTCCGTAAGACAGTGCAGCCATTAATTCAAGAGGAAGATGTTTGTGAGCTAGAGCAGATCGACCCTCATAGAGCTTGGAGGGCTGATGATAAATTCTCCCCAGGGAACGCGTGGACATTTACTTCGCATCAATTACGTCGATCTCTTGCCCTTTATGCTCAACGTTCTGGCCTTGTTTCATTGCCATCTTTACGGCGGCAGCTCCAACATATCACCAATGAAATGTCTCTCTATTATGCTAAAGGATCTATTTACGCCAAAAATTTTATAGGCAACGACAAGTTACACTTTGGTGCTCTATGGCAGGAAACAATGCCAGAATCGGAGGGGTTGAGCTATATACTAAATGTTCTATTATCAGATGATATTTTGTTTGGTGGTCATGCTTCATGGATTAAAAATAGAATCATAGGTGTTGACGGTGAAATATCATTTGATAGGGAAAAAACTCTACAGCAATTTAAAAGGGGAGAAATAGCCTACCGTGAAACACTTTTAGGTGGATGCACTAGCACGGAGACTTGCAAACAACCAGCTTTAAAGTGGATAAATACGGACTGTCTTCAAAATGGGTGTAAAAATTTGGTATGTAATATTAATAAGCTTGAAAGAGTTATTGCGGCACAAGAAAAGCTAGTTAGCTCTTTGGATAAAAATTTAGTTGAATATAGAACTGAACAAGCTGACCTAGATATATTAATTTCTGCAAGAAATCGAGCTATAAAGATTGATCTGAACAACGGTGACTAAAATGCCAACTTCTTCTCTAACCGACTATTTTGATGCCTTGGATAGAATTAAAAATGGAACTCCTATTAATGTTCGGAAAGGTGTGAAAATCACTAATGACGCAGTAGCGTTAGAAGCAAGCAGAAAAAAGGGAAGCATTAAAAAAGCGCGAGATAGCTTCTCCGACTTTATAAATGCGATAGATGTAGCTGCTGCGGAGCAAGCTAAAAATTCAAATCAATTTGAAGATAAGTTAATAAAGTCAAGACTCAAAGCAGAACAGTACCGGCTCGAATTGGAAGCAGCATTAGGCAGAGAGATTTCCCTTTTAAATGAGCTATATGAGGTGAAAAAGCAACTTGCCCAACTTGCTGGAACAAATGTTATTCCATTGCGCAAGATCTAAAATGAACGATTAAGCTATTCTACTGCCTGAAAATAAACATATTGTGCAGATCATTTATGCATTCATTAAAGTATCTAATTGGCTATCCAGCAGAAACCCTCGAACAAGTACAAGAAACAATCAACAATGGTAAATTAACGGAAATTCTTCTCAAGAGATACCCTGTGCCTCACAATATACGCACGGACAAGCAACTATATGATTACACAATGGGTCTTAAGAGTCGATATTTAGGAAAATCACAGCCGCTTAATCGCCTAGTTTATGACTCGAAAATAAAAGTTATCCAACATGCATTAGGGCAGCACCATTTTTTTACTAAAGTCCAAGGCAATAAAACTAAAACGGTAAATGAGATTAAAATCGCAAGTGTGTTTAAAAATGGACCAGAAGAATTTTTGAAAATGATAACAACCCATGAGCTTGCCCATTTTCGTGAGAAAGAGCACAACAAAAGCTTTTATCAACTGTGCCGACATATAGAGCCGCAATATCATCAGTATGAATTCGATTTGCGCCTGTATTTAACTCACCTTGACTTGTATGGAGAGCTTTACTCGTAAAATCAACCATAAGGTTAGAAATCGCTTGGTAAGGTCTATATTAAGTTTTGGGGATACGAATACAGCGCAAATTGTCTAACCCCAAAACAAGAATGGCTAGCTATCTACCGGAAACATAACTTCAATCTGATTGAACTTAGAGCTAAAGAGGTATTTAATTTGTATGATATTTTACCCAGATTGCTATTCAAGTTAGGCTTACAGGCATGTTGATTTTAGTATGTTAGCTAGAGATTGCTTGCGACAAGCAATCAAGAGAAATAATTGCTATCTACATAGGGGCGATAACGACAGTTAGAGTTGCCAAAAAATCCCATCGGAACCGGGGCAATGATATAGAAATAGGGCAATTTTCGATGGTAATAGATGGCCGACTTTTTGTTGGAATGGGTGGTAAATTCAAATTCAACTTTTCTTTGATTCTTGGATTAGCTTTTCTATAAATGAAAGCAAGTGCTGTTTTTGTTCGACATCCAAATGGTGAACAGCTTCTGCAATTTCTGCCTCAACATCGTCTTCACAATAAAAATATGCAACGGGTACATCAAGAATTTCAGATATTCGTCTAATTGTAGTGAAATCAGGACTGTGCTTGCCTCGCTCATATTGATTCATGCGGGCACTTGCATTATTTGGGTCAAGCCCCAACAGCTCTCCAAGTTTTTGTTGCGTCATGTCTTTTCTGGTTCTTGCCTGCTTTAGACGTTCGGGTATCGGGGTTTTTAAAGACATGGTTTTGCCAGAGGCATAATCGACATGTCTAAGATTCTCTTAGAGTGGTATCATAAGATATACTAAGGACTTCTTAGTATTGGTGTGCGAATGAAATTAGCCTATTCGAACGAATTCAAGATCAAAGTACTGAAGTACCTGGAAAAGGTTGGAAGTGTTGCGAAAACAGCGCATGAATTTGGTGTCCATCCATCGACGATTTATGGCTGGAAAGCTATTGGTGTAGAAGGGTTTAGCAGACATTTTGCGAGTCAGTCAGATGCGCCAATTGAAGACTTGCAAAAACGCATACGCCAACTTGAACGGGAAAACTCTGTACTTAGAGAGGCAGCAAAGCTTTTTTTGAATAATGATGAAGCTTGGTACATCTAGGCAGAATTTTCTGGGCAGAAATTGTGCTAAAGCCCACCATATTGTTCTTCGGTTTTTGCTGGTTATGGTGAAGACAACCCCGTACCCTTGGCCTTGTGTCGGAGAATCTAGGATATTGCACTTGGCTTTACCCAGAAATGAACTCATCGGCGGGCGTTTTTGATAATTCTTGAACGTACATCCCTTATGTATGGAATCAACTCAATTCCATACGCTTAGATTGCACGATGGCGCCAAATGTAGGAAATTTCACCCTTACTCGCTCCTTTCGCCGGTCGCTAACCGATAACCTCGCAGTGTTAATCGCTCATACAAGGTTAACCACGCTTCAACCTTCGTCGGCGGCAGCTTTCAGGTCAGTCAACTACCGTTCTACTACTGTTGATAAAAAAGCGTTATATGCTGAAGTGGACTAGATCTAAAGTAAACGCGCTGAGTTGTGTTTTTAGCCGCTTATAAATGTTGTTAGTGCTGTTTTGCTGAGATCAATGCTTCCAGCTCTAAACGATCAACATCGCTAAGTTGGCTTACAGCACCTAGCCCAGTGATGTTACATAGGTGTTTTGCAATCTGATGGGCGGCAAGCAAGAGCACTTGCTCATCCTTTGTTCCGTAATCAAGTGCAGCCTTGGCTTTCTTGCCAGACATAAATTGAAACGCTGCGGTCTCCGACCAACCAGTGCCGAGCACTGATTTAAGCGCATCATCCGATTCTTTGATTTTTGCCGGATTATCATTAAATCGAGCTAATACCACTGCGGCGCAAAGTCTGGTTTTGGCTAAGTCATATTGGTTTGCCATGCTTGCGTTCGATTCTGGAGATTAAATTAGTATTGTAAGCAATTTGTCCTGGATTTGATCGATACAATCCTACTTAACCATCGGATCGTCACCAATTTTTCTCAACCTTGATTTTTGGTCATACCGTTCCACCAAGGTGCCGACGGCACTGGCATTGCCAGCGCCTTTGATGAGATCGCCTTCCCAATGCCCCGGAAACTGGCGGTCTTCGATTTCGGGTGGTCGCAGGTGGATGCTGAGCATGTCTGGTATCTGGCCGTGACGATCTTGCCCCTTGCTACGCGGCAGCTGTTTGTTTTTAGCCTGGCGTAGGTAGGCAATCAGGTCGCGCTTTAGTTCGCCGACCGGTTGGGCGTAGATGCAGTTGTAGATGGTTTCGTGTGACAAGCGACACTCATGGCCTTTGGGGTAAAGCGCGGCCAATTTGCTTGGGCGACCAGCCTTGCCGAAGGAAATGCTGAACAACGCCAAACAATACGCTATCGGCATGCAGATTGTGTCGTGGTCGTGATTGTCGCCGTCGATGCTGACGGGCTTGCTGCGCTTGGGCACTACCGTAGTGATCAGCCTTGCTATTACGACGCAGTTCTCGACTAATGGTACTGGCTGGGCGTTGAAGAATTCGCGCAATGGCGCGAGTTGTGCATTCAAAGGAATGGGTGAGGAAGATTTGCGGCAGCATTTTTTAGTACAGCTCAACGGTCAATTCGAATGTGCCGCTACCGGAAAAACGTTTAATGTTAATTGCGTGCAAAATTGCATGTTACTTGCACACCAAAGACTGTATGAATTGCACAGCTCCTGTTTTTCTTGTTGCACACTCATTGAAATTAACAAAAGCGGGCACAGGCACTGAGTAAAATAAAGGTTGGTTGACAGACAAAAACCGACCCAATACATAAGATGGTATATTTATTTTGAATGTCCGGTTAGAAATTTAAATTCGACATATAGGCCACGAAAGTGTAAGGAGGATAAGCGAATCGCCATCCTCCCTACGCCCCTCACCATAAATTCATTGACAAAATAAAAGCCAACAATCGATAATTAATAGGTTCTTTACGCGAATAAAGCTTAAAAGTATAAACATACTTAGCTTAGTCGGGCGTTTAGCCAGACTCTTTAGAATTGCTTGGACTTATTCCGCAGATACACTCTGCGGCCCTCCGTTTGCACTCCGGTCCACAGAGTGTATCTGCGGTTGATCTTGGTAAAGAACAATTTTCATGCAAGAAGATTCTTCAGATTTCAGAGCGAAACTGCTGTCCACTATCGACTTCTCGAAGAGTAGGGTCGAGTTTTCAGAAACTCCGATCGTACTTCTTTGCGGAGGTCAAGTTGCGCCCCCCAAAAATAATCCAGATGATCCAGATCCACCTGTAAAGTCTCTTCGAGATGCAATTAGTCGTTCGCATGCTAAATATGAAATTTTTAGACCGGAAGAGATTTCGTCATGGGATTCCGATGGAATATTTAAAGATTTGTTGGCGTTTGAAACTGATTTGGCCAATATATGCTCTCTTGTAGTTATTATTCTTGAAAGTGCTGGTTCATTAGTCGAATTAGGGGCCTTTACTCAAATAGTTGATGTCAATAAAAGGGTAATCGCAATAAGGTCAAGTGAATTTGATAATGAGAAGTCCTTTATAAACCTAGGGATACTAAGGTGTATTTCTGAGCGCAACGAATCCGGCGTAAAAAGCTACCCATGGGAAATAAGATGCCCTCATTCTATAACTGATGAAGTGGTTTGTGATGTTATAGTTGATATAGAAAAGGAACTGGATAAACAAAAAAAATCAGAAGTATTAAGGTTTGAGAAATCAGCGCATATATTTGTTTTAATATGTGAAATTATTAAGTATTTCGCTGCGCTAAAAGAGCATGAGGTGTTTGATTATTTAATTTTAATTGGTATTTCAATAACAAAAGAGCAATTGAAATCAAAATTATTTCTTTTAGAAAGATTTCGAATAATCATAAAAAAACATTATAGTGACTCAATTTTTTATTTGCATAGCAGTCAGGGGTATCATAGGTTAAGGATCTGTCTAAATAATGGTGATTATCCAGATACATTCAGGATTTCGGTCGAATGTATAGATTATTACAATAGCGAAAATTTAAAGCACCGACATCGACTTAGAGTTATTAAGCAAGTTCTAGGAGTCAGTGGCTAATGAGCACTAATTTGAGGCGAGAAATAACAGGTTCACTAGGAATAAGTGACCTGCAGATTAACAGGATTATTACGCGGTCACCATATGCTTATAAAACATATTCAATTAACAAGAAAAGCGGTGGAAAAAGAATTATTTCGCAGCCCGCAAAAGAGACAAAATTCATCCAGAGATGGTTAGTGGAAAATGTTTTTTCAAAACTACCAATTCATCAGTCTGTAACAGCGTATAGAGCTGGATCTAGCATCAAGAAAAACGCGTCTATTCACAAAAATAACAAGTATTTTGCGAAATTTGATTTTAAAGATTTTTTTACTTCTATAAGATCTGATGACCTAATAGCGCATTTAAATAAATATTTATCCGATAAATACTCTTATGAAGAGATCATGGATATTGCAAGGATATCATGTAAGAAAAACAAGAGATCTGGAAAGCTTTTTCTTACCATTGGCGCCCCAAGCTCACCGATTATCTCCAATACCGTTTTGTTCGACTTTGACACTCTGCTGTATTCGTGGTGTTGTCAAAATAATATTACATACACAAGATACGCAGATGATCTTACATTTTCAACAAACGAAAAAGAATCAACAAAAAATATAGAGAAAAATATTAGATCTATTATTCGAGCTATTGAATACCCAAGATTAATAATTAACTCTAAAAAAACCGTGCACTTATCAAAAAAAAGCCAAATAAGAATAACGGGTCTAATTATTGATAATAATAAAAACGTATCTATTGGAAGAAAGAGAAAACGAGAAATAAGTAGCTTGATTCATAGTTTCTCTCTAGGCGCACTTCCGAATGACGAGGTTTACAGATTGCAAGGACTGCTTGGGTTCGCTAATGATTCGGAACCTCAGTTTTTAGAAAGAATGCGATCAAAATATAGCTCCGAGAAAATAGATAATATCCTTAAAATTAGGAAACAATAATTTTATATTAAGGAACCTCTGATTAATTCAGTTTTTCAAGGCATCAAATGTGCAAGTGACTGATTTAATTGATGCAAAAATTCTAGGTTGCGAATTAATCAGAGGTTCCTTAAGCCATTGAAAGAAACATGTTTTGTTTTTCTCCAGGATATAATGGATTCCATTCCTTATCATTTTCATCACCAACATAATGATATTCGGTGGTAGAAAATATAATCTGTAAATTTAATTTTTGGCATAGTGATTTCAGCTCTTTCAAATAATGATCCAGATCATCATTATGAATTTCATGTTGTTTTGGCGTATCTAAAATCATGAATCGAAAGTGGGGCCTGGAATCACTTAAGATTAACTCTAAAATGGCGGCATGGTAAGCTAGAACAGCTCTTGTTCTAGTGCTTCCTTTTAGTTGTGAAATTGTTTCGTTACCTAATACTGGCGTAAAGTCATCCTTAAAAGTAATATCCCTGCTAATATTTTTTGTTAGCAAGATATCCAACCAGTTTAAATAGTACTGTCTCATGTCAGCCCTAGCCCTGACCAATTCTGGAATTGATGATCTGAGTTTCGAAAAAGACTCGTATTTATCTAAAGCTCTATTTCTATCAGATAAAATTTCGACATGCTTTTTCTCTAAGAATTCAACTTTATCAATATCCGCACATTGACTTTGCAATGAGAAAATTTGATTTTTGAGCTCAGAGATCGTATCAACTAGCACAGAAATTTCACTTTTTTGTAAAGCTGAGTTTCTTTCTTCAACTAATAATTGCAACCCGTTTTCAAGAATTAGCTTTTGGTTTAATAGCTGTTCAGATTTGATTTTGTCAATTTCTGAATTTCTCTCCAAATCTTTAATTTGATCCTTTAAGTACAATAGGTTTTTGCTGTAAGACTCCGAACTGAATGAAAATAACTGGCAATGACTAGCGCTACATATTTCTTTAAACGACAAAAAAACACGTTTTGCTTCTTCGTTTAGGTTCAGAGCTTCTACTTCAGTATTGATTTCATGAATGATTCTAGACACACTTTGCATTCGTTTAGATATTTCATTAAATTCGCTGGAAACATCTCTGATGGCCTCAATGTTTTTTGAGATCAATCGATCAAGTACATTTATTGAGTCATCATGATTAGCGCCTGTATCTTTTAATCGATATATATCAGATTCAATAACATGGATTTCCTCATTTAATTCTTTTGATGTTTTGGAGATCGCCGCTACATTTTGTTTAGCCAGCTCTATTTGTCTTGCATTAGACTCAACTTGCCTATCAAGGGAGTCTAACTTTTCTTTTGCTTTGAATTGTTCCTTTTTCGCATCAAATGAATTTTTCTCAGGCAGACCAATGGCCATCCTAATCATTTCGGAAAACTGGTCTTTAATGAATTTTTTAGGTGGTGCATAGATATCGCTATATCCAGCATCTTGATCAAGATAAAAAATTGGAAGCAATGTAGAAAGATATGGCAGGCTAAGTTTATTGTCAGTTGCTACTAAATTACTTACTTCAAAGCCTAACCAATCGAACAAAAAATAATGAATATTCTTTTTCATCAAAGAATCGCTGTATGTTATTGTTTGGATCTGTTACTTCAATATCAACATCTTTGCTGTAGACTCTTTTTATCTTAAGAATGCCTTTTGGTGTGTCTACCATCAATATCGCGTAATTACAATGATCATATATATCGTTTCTAAAAATACTTGGATATCCTAAACAATAAGTTATTGTCTGCACTAGAGGCGTTTTCCCGCATCCGTTTGGGCCATACAATTGGGTAATATCTTTCCCAAATGTAAGCAAGTCAGACTTCCAGCCAAACTGACCAGATGGAAATATTTGCAGGCTAACTAATTTCATTCGAGTTCCATATCCAATTGTTTTGAAATGCAAATATTTCTATAGGCCCGCGAGATTTGCGCTAAGTTATAAGATAAATCATTCTCTAATTCCAACGCTCTGTTGATTACTTTTTTTCCTAAGTCAGTAATCTTGATTCGGCTTTTTCTATTATTAACTTCTACTAAATTTGTATGCTCTAAAAAACTTAGCGCGTTTACAGTTCTCACTCTTAAATTGGCTGACCATCCAATATGTTGCGCAGAACCTTTAAATCCTAACATGCTTGATTCGATGCTTTCACCAACCAATTGTCCTATTTCAGCAACTCGAGGTTTTCTTTTGTCTTTGGCCATCATTAAAATAATCAGGCAAATTAAAGGCAACTGAAACAGAGCTTCATTTTCTAGTAATCTGTTCCTTTTTTCACTGACAAAGGAAACATTAATTGATATATCGGATAGCTCTATTTTTTCAAAAAAATCATCGAAATTCATGACTTTCCTTTCACTAACTCTGAAAAAACACCACCCAAAACAAGATCTTCATTTAGGTCGTATAAGATTTTGTTTTCACTTAACTTTAAAATTAAGTTTTTGATAGGAATTTTTAATGAAAATAAGCTTATTGCACTTCCATGATTATTTTCATTAACCAATACTCTTCTGACCTCACTAATTATTGCATTCAAATCCATTTCTGCTAAAACATGCCTGTTATTCCTAAGCCATATATCCCATTTTGTTTTGCATCGCGAGCAATATTCTATAGCTTCATTATTTGCCCCTGATGCTAATAAAGTTCTTTGTATGATTGAGGCGTTTTTTATAGCTTTGGTGTCGCCGCCATCAATCAGGCTATTATATGCATCTTTAGATATGCTTAAAATAGAGAGTAAGTCGTCTATTGATATTCCTGAAAGCCTTTCCACAGATTCAAATGTGATTTCTTTAATAACTCCGCTGGATTTACTTTCAACAAGATTCAATAGTTTTAATAATATTTCTTTTGCTTCAGCGTATTCTAGATCTACTTCACTGAATGTATAAATCTTGTTCCTGGCTAAAGGTTCAAAATTATCATCTACCTGTTTTAGATATTGAACATCTGCTTCAATGCGAAATTTCGCTATTCTATCTTTAACATCTTCTTCCGTAAGCTCTGTTTCATAGCAAAGATTAAAATTATCAATCAATGTTTTCGAAAAAATATTTTCAAATTTTTTGGCCTTAATGTCTTCGAGAAGATTTTCTATGTCATCATCACTATTAACATTGGTTTGGAAAACAACAGCATCGCAAAACTCATGAAAAGCAATAGTATGAAGTAGTAACTTGCCAGCAAAGCTATTCTTAATATCATCAGAGGTTTGGCTGCGTTGATCTTTTTTTCTAGTCTTTAATCCAAAAACTTCATTAAGTGTCCACAGATGATTTTGTTTACCCTTTGTCTTAACTTGATAAAAAATATAGCAATATCCTTCAGGTGTTTTCATTCGAATAACAAAATCGTCATGAAAATCACAATAAACCCTATCAATGTTACCACCCTCTAAGATTGATAAAGAAGCTATAGCTGCCGAACGAACTTGAGCTCTGTAGCGACTAAAAGAATCCCTACCATTTTGTTCACGCGGTTGTACGGTATCAAGCATTTTTTGCCTTCATATCTAGATTTCCATTTTTTTGTTTTTGCTCTATTCAGACATTAGGTTGAAAAATTATGATTTTTGGATATTTAAATCATTTTGAATTAAAAATGTTTTTCTTATAAATATAGGTTTTTCAGCACATTAATTCTTTGCGGGCGCTTTTTCGAACCTTATAAATTATAGATCATGTATGAGCTCTGGGCTTTGTTGCATAAATCCGATGGCAACCCCATGTTAAGGTCAAATTGTTAACCTAGCGCCTCGGATGCCAAAGCCACAATCCGCGAAATACCGAATCACCAACTGGCGAGACTAGAATCGCTCCTTGAAGCAACGGGGTGACCTGCCGCTATGGATTGATAAAGAGATGGATTGGTTGGCACTTGCCAGTGGAAAGCGAGGACGAGCAGAGAAATTCTCGGATGCCACCATTCAGTTCTGCCTCATGGTTACCCTAAGTCTGTCCTACGGGTTGGGGTAAGGGGAAATTTGCTTGCGAATGGATTTATGCAACAAAGCCTATCCGCTACCACAAGGCAATCAGCCGTCTTCTTGAAGCGCAGGGAAATCCATTTCGGGCGCTGGTAGCTTTTTCTGGTAGCAAGGTTGTGGATGGTATCGAATACATAGAGGCTGCATTTAGGGAGATTATCTGTCCATATTTGCAATTTTTTAATGGACACCGCTAAAAATTGTAACCTATTGATAATAAAGATATTAGTTTTGTCCATTGCCGTTAAAGTTGAGAGTAAAATGCCGCATCTGCGCGAGAAACAGCATAACAAGGCGTTTTACAAATTATGCGAGTACATGGAACCTGACTATCACCAATTGGAATTTGATATGCGGCTTTATCTGACCTATCTGGATTTAGGCGGGACGATTTATTGAGTTCATTCAAACTCCATGAGCTAACGGTTCACGGCCTGTTCTCCGCGACTTAATGGCTGTGCATATCCATGACGATGCGATATTTCTAAATTTTGCCTGGCTATAGTGTCACTATTGCGTCAGAATTTACTTACTTTTTTACAGACATTTTTATTGGAGAATCATCATGCGCGTAGCAGAATTAATGACTACCAAGGTATTTACCGTCGAACCGCACGATCTGATTGATCGCGTGTTCTTTTTGATCCATTACGAAAAAATCCGTCATCTGCCCGTGGTTGAAAAAGGCAAATTGGTCGGCATCGTTTCCGACCGGGATTTATACAAGGCTCTGGGGCCAAAAAGTAATTCCAATGCGGTGGAGGCCAGTAAGGACAACAGTCAATTGCATGTGGTTTCGCAAAAAGTCGTGCACATCATGCACCGCGGCGTTTACACCGTTACCCCGGAAACTCCGGCGTCGGAAGCAGCGGCAATGATGGCGGAACACCGCGTC
>Ga0123388_1088583_pt1 | contig 30342 bp, 32 predicted proteins | sample T0HHNO3metaT_FD_89916 | JGI IMG/M metagenome (GOLD analysis project Ga0123388, IMG submission 89916) | Methane-oxidizing artificial microbial communities from Washington, USA to study methane cycling - T0-HHNO3 metaT (Metagenome... | ecosystem: Engineered > Modeled > Simulated communities...
CACTGCGCTAGTTAATTTCTAAATAGCGTGATTTCTGAGACATAATTTAAGACATTAGTTAAGGCATTAAAACCGCGCATGACCATCAATTACAGACAAAAAATAGAAAATTCCCACGTTTACGACGTGGCAAAAAAAACGCCTTTGGAGTTTCAGCCTAATTTATCCGCACGTATTGGTAACCGCGTATTACTGAAGCGCGAAGATATGCAGCCAGTATTTTCATTTAAATTGCGTGGCGCATATAACAAGATGGCGAATTTATCGGCAGAGATTTTGGCGCGCGGTGTAATTGCAGCCAGTGCAGGTAATCATGCGCAAGGCGTTGCTTTAAGCGCACAAAAATTGGGTTGTCGCGCGGTGATTGTGATGCCAACAACTACGCCATTAATCAAAATTAATGCAGTCAAAAGCAGAGGTGCGGAAGTTGTGCTGTTTGGCGATAGTTACACTGATGCTTATGTGCACGCTTTAACGCTCGAAAAGACAGAAAATCTGACTTTTGTGCATCCTTATGATGATCCAGATGTGATCGCTGGACAGGGTACGATTGCGCTAGAAATATTGCAAAGCCATCCGGAACCCATAGAAGCCATATTCTGCAGTGTAGGCGGCGGCGGTTTGATTGCAGGTATCGCGGCTTATATAAAAGCCTTGCGGCCTGAAATTAAAGTGATTGGTGTAGAGGCAAAAGACGCAGAAGCAATGAGCGAGTCACTGAAACAAGGCAAACGTGTGATGCTGGACCAAGTAGGTTTATTTGCCGATGGTGCTGCGGTTAAACAAGTGGGTGAACATACATTTGCATTGTGCCAACAGTTTGTCGATGAAATGATCATTGTCGATAACGATGCAATATGCGCGGCGGTGAAAGATGTATTTGAAGACACGCGCAGCATTTTAGAGCCAGCTGGCGCATTAGCGACGGCTGGCATTAAAGAATATGCCAAACGTAATAACATCACGGGCAAAACATTGGTTGGCATCGCATCGGGTGCCAATATGAATTTTGACCGTTTACGTTTTATAGCGGAACGCGCGGAAATCGGCGAAAAGCGTGAAGCGGTTTTGGCGGTGACGATTCCAGAAAAAGCCGGCGCATTTAAAACGTTTTGTCGCTTGCTGGGCGACCGCAATATTACCGAGTTTAACTATCGTTATTCTGATCCAGTAGCCGCGCATATTTTCGTCGGCGTGGCGATTGCAGATCCAGCAGAGTCCGTCAAATTAGTGCAAGATTTGCAAGCGCAAGGTTTACCTGCGCTGGACTTAACCGACAATGAAGTCGCAAAACTGCATTTACGCCATTTGGTTGGTGGTCACGCGCCGCAGGCTGAAAATGAAGTGGTGTTTCGCTTTGAGTTCCCTGAAAAGCCAGGTGCACTGATGAAGTTTTTAGATACAGTGGGACACGATTGGAATATCAGTTTGTTTCATTATCGCAATCACGGCGCCGATTTTGGCCGCGTGTTAGTTGGTATGCAAGTGCCGCCGAACCAGTTGCAAGATTTCGCTACGGTTTTGCAAACGTCAGGTTATCCTTATTGGGATGAGACACAAAATCCTGCTTATAAACTGTTTTTGGGTTGATGCTTAACGTTAATATTTGAGCTATTTAATCCTGACTTAACCATTATTTTTGGTCAAAAATTAAGTCTGGTTAAATTGGTTCAACCACCACCACTTTGGCTGTATTCAGCCAATTCTAATATTGGTTGAAAATAAGCAATTGTTTATATTGGCTTTTTAAGCGTATACTAATGAGTATAGTTTTTGCTTGATAATAGATTATATTGAAAACTAAATACAAATTCTTTGGAGATTTGGAATGAAATTAACCTTAAATAAAACACGCATCAGCTTAATTTTAATTGCGCTAGTTGCAAGCGTGACGGCCTGTAATAAAGAAAAAGCAGCAGAACCTAAATTAGACGAACCAGCAGTGCAAACATCTGCCGAAACGCCGACAACATCAGCAGGCGTGGCTTATGTAACCAGCCAAGATGCAAGTGTGAGTGTGATTGATTTAGCGACTATGGAAGTGGTTAAGCAGCTTGATCTTAAAGCTGCATCACCACGTGGTTTAGGTGTGACAGATGATGGTAAAAAACTGATTGTAGCGACGCGCGACAACGAAAGCGTTTCTGTCATTGATACTGCCACTGGCGATGTGCTGCAACAAATCAAAGTCGGTAAAAATCCTGAATTCGTGCGCGTAAGTGGCAATTTTGCTTATGTATCTTCTGAGCCAAGCTCAAAAGGTGGGCCTCCACCAAAACCGGGTGAAAAAGCCAAAGCAGAGGAAGAAGATGACGACGACGACTTGATTCCAGCAAAAATTGCGGTGATCGATTTAGCCAAAGGTGAAAAAATACGTGAGATAACTGGCGGACCAGAAACAGAGGGTATTGAGTTCTCAGCCGATGGTAAGCAGCTAGTCATTACTAACGAAGCCGATAATACAGTGACCGTACATAATATTGAAACGGGCGAGTTAGTTAAAACCATTAAAACGCATGAATTGGGTGACCGTCCACGCGGTATTAAAGTATCACCGGACGGCACGACTTATTTGGCCACATTAGAATATGGCAACAAATTTATGGTGTTGGATAAAGATTACAATTTGGTGCGCACCGTAGATACGGCAGAAACACCTTATGGTATTGCGTATGACAAAAAAGGCGAGCGTATTTTTGTGGCGACTAACAAGGCTAAATTGCTGCAGGTGTTCGATGCGAAAACCTACGAAAAAATTAAAGAAATCCCAACAGGTAATCGCTGCTGGCACTTTAGTTTTACGCCTAATGAAAAAGAAATCTTATTGGCATGCGGAAAATCAGATGCGGTTTATGTGATTGATGCAGAAAAATTAGAAGTAACCAAACAAATCGAAGTAAAAGGCATGCCGTGGGGTTTGGTCACTTATCCTAAAGCGATGGGAAGTTTGGATAAGCCTTAACTCAAGTTTGAGTTAATCATTAAAAAGCCCGCGAAAGCGGGCTTTTTAACATCAGTTAACCTAAAGTTAACACTAAAATTGGCTTAATTTATGTGTTAAGTAATTCTAAAATATATCGCCAATCCTGTGCCTCCACAGGCGTAATGGATAAGCGATTGCCACGTTGTAAGATGCGTAAGTTTTCTAGTTTTGGCGTTTCACGCAACTCTTTTAAGCTCAATAAACGTGTTTTGCGCACTAGTTTTACATCCACATTAAACCAGCGCGGTGTTTCTGGCGTGGCTTTCTCATCAAAATATTTGTGACTTTTTATAAATTGTAATCGGTCGGGATAAGCCAAGCTGCTCACTTCTGCAATGCCTGCGATACCTGGCATTTCGCAATTGGAGTGGTAAAACAGTACGCCATCGCCAATCTGCATTTGGTCGCGCATAAAATTACGCGCTTGATAATTGCGCACACCATACCAATCGACTGTTTGATTCGGCATCGTGGCCAAATCGTCAATCGATACATCTGTCGGTTCTGACTTCATCAACCAATAACGCATTGCAACTCATCTTTCTTCATTTAAAAAATTTGATTTAAAACTAGAATCCATAATTTTGGGTATGATAATTGAAGTTTATCATTTTGGAATAAAACATGGCGCGTAACGTATTAGGCACAACTCTGCAAACTTGTGGTTTAGATCCTGTAACCGGCTTTACCCGCAATGGATGTTGTGAAACGGGACCTGAAGACAGTGGAAGCCACACGGTTTGTGCGCAAATGACGGATGAGTTTTTAGCCTATTCAATTTCGCGCGGTAACGATTTAAGTACGCCAAGACCTGAATATGGTTTTGAAGGGTTGGTCGCTGGTGACCGTTGGTGCGTATGCGCAGCGCGATGGTTAGAAGCAAGTGAAGCTGGTTTTGCACCGCCAGTGGTTCTAGAAGCGTGTCATGAGAAATGTTTGGAAATTGTCAGTCTGGCTGATTTGAAATATCACGAATTGCGTTAAAACTAGCTGTCACAAGCTAGTTTTGAGTGCGAGTTTAAAGTGCAAATATTGTTCAAATGAAGCTGAGGCAAAGAATTTGAACGAATGCAGTACATCAAGTACGGGGAGTGAAAAACAACACGGGAATTTCGCTTTAAAAACAAAACCTATTCTCTGTGGTGTTGCCTGAGCCGTTATCCTGAACCAAAAAGGTCCAAGTGGTAACAACCTAAAGCGCTTAAGGTTCACTCGCCAAGGGTGCCTTAAAAGACATCCCAATTTAGAGCGCTCACACCGCGACTTGAATAGCTGAAACCTATAACGAAAACTAGTTCAAGGAATTTAAGACTCAAGCAACACCACAGAAAACAAGTTAAATGTTAAAACTAACTTGTGACGAACGGATGAATAAAACTGATTACAACAGCCTAGTTGAAGAACTAGGTTAAAAAGCCATGTTAACTAAACCAGTTTACTATTATTTAACCAATAAAGTTAACACATAAAAACGTTTAAAAACTACCTTATAACAGCTTTGTTTGATCAGTCATTGCATCGTCAATTTGATTCTGCATGGCACTAATCCTACGCTTATAATCGCCGATGTCAACATCGCCAGTCTTGGTATGCAGCAATTCGTGCGACAAATTTAGCGCGGCCATCATCGCAATACGTTCAATACCAATTACTTTTCCAGTATCACGAATATCGTGCATTTTTTTATCTAAATAACTCACTGCCTCAAGCAAACCTGCGCGCTCTTCATCCGTGCATGAAACGGTAAATTCACGTCCCATAATGGTTAAATCGATTGATCTCGCGATACTCATGATATTTCTTCATCCGTAGTAACTGTGCCAGAAGCAACCGCATCAGCTGGCATTGTTTCAAGCAGAATTTCAAGCTTTTGGCTCGCTAATAGCATATTGCTTTTTAAAGTATCGGAGTTTTGTTGTGCTTGCGTCAAGTTGCCGCGCAACTGTATATTTTCTTCGCGTAACGTTACGCACAAAGAAATGAGCTTGCTAATTTTATCTTCTAATCTTTTTAAATCTGCATCCATATCCCACTATAAAGGAAAAAAATCATTATAGTCAATAGCTAACGGTGACTATTCAAAGTAATTTAATATGTTTTAACCCACTTGTTGCGTAAACATTCAAGCGTTTGGTAATTGCTTAGCCAAGCACTTAAGTGATGGTTGCGAGTATTTATACCGCACTTGAATAAATAACAGGTGCAATAAAATTAAAGATATAATCCCGCCTAGTTGATAGGTGCCTAACGTTAATATTCGATTAACAAAGGTGAAACTGGGAAATAAGTGCGTTTAGTTGGTATTTAAGACTAAAAACAATGCTTATGCTGCCCCCGCAACGGTAAGTGAGTGTAGTTTTGCAAATCAAGCCACTGAGTGAAATTAACTTGGGAAGGCGCAAATCATTCCTCATAAGCCCGGAGACCGGCCTACAACAAACTCGTTAGGAAATACCGCGGGGTGACGGTAATCAAAACATCATGTGCAATTAAAATTGACGTCAATTTTTTGTATATTTCGTTCTGGTTTTACAAACATTTCCGGTATTCCTCATTATAAAAACACGCGGGGTCGCGTGATAAACAGGGATATCCACCAATGAAACAGTCTATTATTGTCAGCTTAGTCGGCTTGGCAATCACTTCTCCACTTTTTGCCGCTGAAAATATTAATTTAGATGACGTGACCGTTAAAGCGAATCGCTTTGAGCGCAAAGATACCGAAACCACTTATGCTTCAGAAATTCATACTGCGAAGCAAATTGAGGACTCTGGTGTTACGACACTTTATGACTATCTAGCGCAGCAAACGTCACTAAATGTGTCACCTAACATCGGTAATCGAGCTACTCCAGCGATTAATTTACGTGGTTTTGGTACCGAAAATGGCTATCAAAATGTAGTCATAACTATTGATGGTCAGCGTCTAAATAATATTGACTTATCTCCCGCTCTACTCGCTGGTATCCCTCTTGGCAATGTTGAGCGTATTGAGATTGCTAAAGGTAGCGGTTCTGTACTTTATGGTGATGGGGCGACTGCTGGTGCAATTCAAATTTACACTAAAAATAAAACGGGCATCTCATTAAGTAGTTCATTAGGTAATTTCGGTCAAAAGAACTCATTAATTACTGCTGGGATTTCAGAGCAATATATTGATTTGTCTGCGAGTTTATCGCATGACAGTAATGATGGTTTTAGTAAAAAAGATGTTACAGGGCACAAAGACCAATTTACCAGCAACAGCCAAAACGTAAAACTGAAAATTAAGCCCACTGAAGATTTGCGTTTTTTTGCAGAAGGTACAAGTTCACGTAATGATATTAGATACGTAAACACACTTACTAAAGCTCAGTTTAGAGACAATCCAAGACAAAGTGGCCCATTTCCTTATACTCACCAATCATTTAATAGTGACCAATGGCGAATTGGAACTGAATTCAATATTACAAAAAATATACAAATTAGTGCATTCCATTACCAAGAAGATAAATACTCAGATTTTATTTCTGCATTTCCATCTACAGCTAATTATAACTACGACTCGAACGAAGTAAATCTAACCTATAAAAATGAGTTTTTAAATGCAATTGTAGGTTATCAAAATTTTGATGGTGAAAGAAAATCTGTAAGAGCTTTTGGTACACCTAAAGACACATCGACTAAAGATAATTATGCGTTCTTTGCCCAAGCTGAATATCGTATTGATAATTTAACGTTATCAGCAGGTGGTAGAAACGAAAATGTTAAATATAAGATATCTCCCATAGGTGGACCTATTGATAAAGCATCAAATGATATCGACGCATGGGACATTGGCGCAAATTATCGTATCAATAATGAAGTCAGTGTTTTTACAAACTACAATCTTGCGTATCAAGCGCCTGACCTTGATCGTTTATATGATTTTTTTGGGGGTGGCTTTAATGGGTTTATTGATCCTGCTAAAGTTAAAACGCTTAATGTCGGTTTAAATCATGTTGTTGAGAATAATCGTTTAAAACTAAATGTATTTCATGCGAAATTAGACAATGAAATTTACTTAGATCCAACACTTGGATTTTTTGGTACAAACTCAAATATTGATAAATCATCAAAATATGGCTTTGAAGTACAAGATTACTTTAAATTTAATCAAAATTTAAATGCTAGCGTAATTTATAACTATACTCGCGCAATTATTGATAAAGACGTTACACTTAGTAATGCAACTGTTAGAAATAAAGACTTACCAGGAGTGCCGAAACATACCATAGTTGCCAATTTGAACTATCATTTTTATGAGCATGCCAATTTAAATCTTAACCATACATGGCGTTCAAAAGCCTATTCATTTAAAGACTTTCAAAACAATTTGGATCAAAAGCAGGATGACTACAACTCAACTAGCATCGCACTAAATTATCAGTACAAGAATTTGAATTTCTTTACATCAATTACTAATTTGTTTGAAGAAGAGAACTCAATTCAAATTGCTGATGACTCAATCTATCCTGTCGATTTCGTGCGTACTTGGCGCGTTGGAATGCGCGCAGATTTTTAAGTTTTAATCGTTCATTTGAAAAATAAAAGCTACATAATGGTATGATTCGTCATTACTAATTTGTGGCTTTTAAAGCGCAGGGCAATCATCTATGCAAAATCATTTAACATTATCAAAACAACTGATTATCGCGGCAGTTATTACATTTTTTATGCTGTTAACGCGCGGCAGTCATGTGTTGACGCATGTTTCATTGCCTGATGCCAGTTTAGTATTGTTTTTATTAGGCGGTTTATTGTTAAAACGCGCTACTTGGTTTATTGTATTTTTTGTATTAGCCACGGTGATTGATTTTGGCGCTGCTGCGTTTGATCCTGCACAAGGCTTTTGTTTAACAGATGGCTATTGGGGTTTGATTCCTGCTTACGGCGCAATGTGGTTGGGCGGTTTATGGTTAGCTAAACAAAAAGACACATTCGCCGCTAATGTAAGTGCTGTGTTGTCTTATATCTTAGTGAGTGTAGGAACGACATTTGTTGCTTTTGTTATTTCTACTCAAACTTACTATTTGTTTTCTGGCCGTTTTCCAGCTGAAGGTTTAGTCGAGTCTATGCGACATGGTTGGGAATATTTGCCAAACTGGATGGGATTCTCAATGATGTATTTTGCGTTTTTTTGGTTGAGTGTTGCGCTTTGGCGTAATGTTAAACCCTTGCAAACTTCAAAAATATAATCATGCATAATAAAAAAGTCGCTTAATTTAAAGCGGCTTTTTTTGTATTTAACATGTCTAATTCTCACGCATACAGCCCAGCGGAACAAGCCGCAATTTATAAAGTCATTGCTGAACGGCGTGACATGCGACATTTTCTATCAACAGCTGTTGCGCCTGAGGTTTTGCAGAAAATTCTGCAAGCTGCGCACCACGCACCTAGCGTCGGTTTAATGCAGCCTTGGCGATTTATCCATATTACTGATAATCAATTGCGTAAGAGCATTCATCAATTGGTCGATATTGAGCGCATTAAAACATCACAGGCCATTGGCGAGTTTGAAAATACAGCGACTGGGTTTGTTCATAATGGGTTTGATGCTAAAAGTGCTGAATTTTTACGCTTAAAAGTTGAGGGTATTTTAGAGTGTGGCGAGTTGTTAATTGCTACGCTCTGTAATAATCGTGAGCAACATATTTTTGGCCGCCGTACCATACCAGAAATGGATATTGCATCGGTGAGTTGTGCAATTCAGAATATGTGGCTTGCATCACGCGCGGAAGGATTAGGTATGGGCTGGGTGTCGCTTTTTGATCCAATTCAGTTAGCACAATTATTACAGATACCCGAAGACGCAACACCAATAGCCATACTGTGTTTGGGGCATGTGAGCAGCTTTTATAAAGCACCTATGCTAGTGGAAACGGGTTGGGCAAAAGAAAAGCCCTTAAGTGAAATGTTGATGGAAAATAGCTGGAAAACGAACGGTTCGCAAGGCGATAATTTGTCAGAAATGGGTTCAAAAAATGAATAAAGTAACGCTGGTTTTAGGTGGTGCACGTTCTGGTAAAAGTAGCTATGCTGAAAAGTTGGCGATTGAATCTGGCTTGCCAGTGACTTATATCGCCACTGCACAAGTTTACGATGATGAATTTAAGCAGCGTATTGCATTGCATCAGCAAAGCCGCCCATCACATTGGAAAACACTAGAAGTGCATCATCATCTTGCAGATGCGCTAGTAAATGAAGCCAAACCAAACACTTGTGTGATTGTCGATTGTTTAACATTATGGTTGGCGCAATGTATTTGCCCAGAGTGTGTGCCGCCTGAAAATGTGAAAGATACCGCTAAATTTTGGCAAGATACACGCAAGGATTTTCTGGATATTTTGCCGAAACTAGAAGGCAACATTATTTTAGTGAGTAATGAAGTCGGTATGGGAGTCGTACCTTTGGGGGCAATTAATCGTCAGTTTCAGGATGAGCAAGGCAGGTTGAATCAAGCAATTGCTCAACAGGCGCATGAAGTAGTATTTATTGCAGCAGGTTTGCCGCTTAAACTAAAAAGCGCTTAAATTTTAAGTATTAAAGGATATATATGGAAACCAGCACATTTGAATTAAAAGGCGAGTTTATTGCGCTGTGCGATTTGCTTAAAACGACTGGTATCGCCGATAGCGGCGGGCAAGGTAAAGCGTTTGTTGCAGACGGTATTGTGTTAGTAGACGGTGCGATTGAATTGCGTAAAACCGCCAAAATCCGCGCAGGGCAAACGGTGGAATGTTTCGACAATAAAATTTCGGTGATTGCAGCGACTTAACACTTAAATAAGCGCAAAATTCTTAAAGATTCACAAAATTAATTTTAGGCACAGCACCTGATTGAGCATCGCCAAACTCCAGTTGCGTGATACTGCCGTAATCAATATTAAAGCGAAATAAACCTTTCAGCGGCATGTTTAATACATGCGCAAGCAGGGCGCGTATCATGCCGCCATGCGTCACGATTGCAATATTTTCTGCAGAATGACTGCTTAAGATTTCATTCAAAAAATCGACTCCACGCACTTGTAATTGGCTAAAAGTCTCACCGTTTGGTGGTGCAGTTTGGGCATAATTTTGCGCCCACACATCGAAATGTTCACGTGGAATCGCATCCCAGGCATGTAATTCCCAATCGCCAAAATGTAGTTCTTTTAGACGAATATCCAGCATCGGAACGCCGATATTCAGCGAATGGGCTAACTTTTCGCATCGCTGTAACGGGCTGCTATAAACCGCATCAAATGCCATGTCAGCTAGTTTTGTTTTAGTTTTTTCAGACTCTTCAATAAATGTGGCGGCTACATCGATATCGCTTTGTCCATAACAAATGCCAGGTGCAATCTGTAAACGCGTGTGGCGAATCAATGTTAATTTCATGATTTTAATTTAATGTTTTAAGCGACCAAGCCAATACGCCTAAATAGAAGGCCAGTTCTGTTAATTGCTGGATGGCGCCTAAAGTATCGCCTGTGTATCCGCCTAAGTTCTTTTCCAGTTTTGCGCGCCACCAAAGCCACACAATCAAGCTTGGTAAGAGTGACATTAAAATATAATGAGCGATGTTTAAATGTGAGTGATCACTCACAATTAGCATGCCAACAATGCCTAAAAATGGTAATAAGCCAAAGATGTTCGCAATGACTAAATCGCGCTTGCTTAGTTGTGTCGCTAATGGTTTAGCTTTACCTACAGGTTTGGCATAACTTAAAGCCGCCATTAACCATACCGCCCATAAACGACTCAAAGCGTGCCCTGTGATTAAGGTGAGTGGAATTAAAATGGGGTTAAGACTATTAAGCGTTTGAAATTTAGCCATCAACATTAAAAATAATGCCACTGCGCCATAAGTGCCTAATCGCGAATCTTGCATGATAGTGAGTATTTGCTCACGCTCCCACCCGCCGCCAATGCCATCTGCGCTATCTGCTAAGCCATCTTCATGAAACGCACCAGTGAGGTAAATAGTGGCTGCCATGCTGATTAATACGGCGATAGTTTGCGGAAAGACTAGGCTGCCTGCGTAAAAGAAAACAGCACCAATCAAGCCGACAAAAATACCAACAAGCGGAAAATATTTGGCGGAATGATTTAAGTCTGATTCTTGAAAATGGGCAAAATTAGGCACAGGAATGCGCGTGAAAAAACCTAAAGCCAATAAGAAATATTGCCATTCTTTTTGCATTAAGTCGTCCTCTCAAGCTGGCTATCAATACTTTCATGCGCACTTTCACCAATACTTTCACTGACGCCTGCACTGGCGAAGCTGGCCATTTCATTTAAAAAATTAACCGCTGCTTCAATCAATGGATAAGCCAATGCCGCACCAGATCCTTCGCCTAATCGTAAATTAAGATTTAGCAGAGGTTTTGCTTTTAAATAATCTAACATTTGGCGGTGCGCGGTTTCGTTGGAGCAATGCGCAAATACACAATAATCCAAGATATTGGGTTGCAAATTGTAAGCGACTAATAAGGCCGCCGTTGCAATAAAGCCATCAATGATTAACAGTGTTTTATGTTCAGCGGCACTTAGCATTGCGCCTGTCATCATGGCAATTTCAAAACCGCCAAAAGTCGCTAAAGTCTGTATAGCATCTTGTCCGTTTAAGGCGTGCTGTTGAATTGCCTGTCTCAAAATAGCCGTTTTATGCTCAACGCCTGCATCATCCAAACCTGTGCCACGACCGACACATTGCCCAATCGGTATGGCGCATAACAGACTCATTAAGCAACTGGCGGATGAGGTGTTGCCAATGCCCATTTCACCAAAACCCAGCACATTGCAGCCGTTATCTATTTCGGCTTTTGCCAGTGCCGCACCTTTTGCGATTGCCTGCTCACATTGCGTTAAACTCATCGCTGGTTCAACTAAAAAGTTATGTGTTCCATAGTCAATTTTTGCATCAATTAAAGTGTTAAGTATTTGGATATCAGGCGCAAAAGTGTGATTCACGCCTGCATCGATCACGCGTAAGGTCATGTTATTTTGTTTGGCGAATACATTAATCGCCGCGCCGCCTTGCAAAAAATTGATGACCATTTGCGCAGTCACCGCCTGCGGATAAGCGCTGACGCCTTGATTGGCGATGCCATGATCTGCCGCGAATACCAAAATAGTAGGATTATTTAATTGTGGTGTGAGCGTGTTTTGGATTAATCCGATTTGCAGTGCGAGATTTTCTAATTCACCCAGCGCGCCAATCGGCTTGGTTTTTTGCTGGATTTTTTGTAGTAGAGAGGCTTGCAATGCAGTTGATTCTAAATGACTATTTAATGGCGTAATTTTAAATCGATTCATAGTAATAAGTGTAAATGAAAAACCCGTAAAACCTCACGGCTTTACGGGTTAAATTTTAGTCTAAATATAGGGTTAACTAGGTACAGTTAACCTAATTATTAGCAGAATAATTGAGAGTGGTTATTTTGTTGCTTCGTGAGCTGCATCTTTAGCTGCTTGCACTGCATCTACCGCTTCTTCTTTTGCCTCAGCCGCCGCTTCTGATGTTGCCGCCGCTGCGTCTTTTGCTGCGTCAGTCACGGCATCTTTTGTTTCTGATGCAACAGCACCAGCCGCTTCTTTGGTTGCGTCTACGGCTTCGCCAACTTCTTCTTTCATGGTTTCCACTTTGTCATCCGATTTATGACAACCAGCTAATAATGACACTGCAAAAACACCTGCTAATAATGCGCGTAAAAATGTATTCATGGTAAAACTCCCTTATTGATATTATGTTGATGAAAAATAAATTACTGCGGTGGAATACGTAAAGATTGACCTGGATAAATTTTATCAGGATGGCTTAACATTGGCTTATTTGCTTCAAAAATTTTCATGTACGCATTCGCGTTGCCATAAAATTGTTTAGCGACTTTTGACAAAGTATCACCACTAACAACCGTATAAAATTGTGGCTCAGCTTCTGCTTCTATCACGCCTAATTGATCCTGCACATGCTCAACACCTTTTACATTGCCACAGCATAATAAGATTTTCTCTTTGGTTTCTTGCGTATCCGCCATACCTTGCACAATCACCGTGCCAGATGCGCCATCAAAACCAATCGTTAAATCTTGTGCGGTTAAATTCATTTTGGCAACATAAGCTGCAATCGCATCAGCCGCGGCTTTATTGGCTGCGTCTACGTTTACAGGTGTTGGTGCTTTTTTTGCGACTTCTTCAGCGGCTTTTGCTTCGCCAATACCAAATAGTTTTTCACCAGCTTCTTTAATAAATGAAAACATTCCCATACCAAACTCCTTTTAATTTTATTGTCGTCATTCGAACGTAAAATAAACTGTGCCACTTGTTAGTGGCAGCAGCAAGTTGATTGTTGCTAATATCATCATAAAACAATTAAATTAACTTAACACGCAAAGTTTGAATTAAATTGCACTTGTCTGTGTAAATTTATGTGAAGTTTGCTATAATGCGCGACTTGCAAATAATTATGTTATTGCAGCTGGCCGGGTAGCTCAGTCGGTAGAGCAGCGGATTGAAAATCCGCGTGTCGACAGTTCGATTCTGTCCCCGGCCACCAGTATTTAAAAAGGGTTTAACTTAACTGTTAAGCCCTTTTTTTCTTGATGACTGTGACCAAATTGTGACAATTCAATCACATTGTGACGAGAACCAATATCCAATCGACTAGCTGCATGTGCAAGATGTTCTGTTGCAAATTTAGCATACCGATCAACCATTGATCGCGTTTTCCAACCACCTAGTTCTTTCAGTTCATCACAACTTGTACCAGCTTGACGATGCCAAGAAGCCCAAGTGTGACGCAAGTCGTGAAATCTAAAATCCTCTAATCCTGCTTTCTTAAGTGCTGTGATCCAAGCATGATTCGTGATGTTGTAACGAATCGGTTCACCGTTATAAGTAAAACAAAATTTCGCGTGTTTCCCAACTTGATCTGATAAAACCTTAACTGCACTTTTATTTAATGGAACCCCTCTCGGTGTGCCATTCTTAGTTTGATTGAGCCAAGCCGTATTTCGATTTAGATCAACTCTATTCCATTCCAAACCAAGAATTTCCCGAGCGCGGCATCCTGTCGCTAAAGCAAAGTTCACAACGGCTGCTAGGTGAGGTGGGCAAACAGCTAACAAACTATCTGCTTCATCTCTTGTTAGCCATCTATCGCGTTCCACCTCGCCAGTTAACATGCGAATTTTAGGGATATGATCTATCCATTGCCATTCGTCACGCGCCATACGCAATAATCCACGTAAAGCAGCTAAGTATCGATTTACGGTTGCTGGTTTATTTCCCTTTTTAAATTCACCCTCAATGATCAACCAAACAATGTCGCCATTAATTTGATTAAGCATCAGGTTTCCTAAATAGGGATGTAAATTCAGACAAATCCGTTTTACATCACGATAACTTCTAAGCCTTGCTTTAATTTCGAGATACCTTACAACAGCTTCCTGCCAAGAGCGTTCAGCCTTTATACCAAAATGAATTGCACGATACGAATCTAACTTAATTTTAGCTAGAAGGGCTTCGGCCTCTTCTCGGATTTCAGACCCAGAACTCTTGCGTATTCTTTTGCCGTTTGAGAGTGTTGCACTGATCCACCAATAAGGTGAACCATCTCTCCTGTAGATTCCGGTTTCACGAGCCATAATGTTTCCTTTCCGGCTCGCCCTCGCTGCTTATATTCCTCTAACCAAAGATCCAAGTCAATCACGTCATAAACGGATCGACGACCAAACTTAATGATTGGAATATCCAGTTCACTTAATAAAGTAACTCCAATACCCAAATATTTAGCCGCCTCTTCTTTAGAAAGACAACGCACAACAGGCAAAGGCAAGTCGTTATCTTTCATGTTTATTCACCGTCAGAGGCGCGACGATAAGCGTCAGAGTTAAACGATAAGTATTCTTCTTGAGGGTTGGTGTTTAAGGTATTAAACAACCTCGCTTTGTAAGCCACCTTACTCATGATCATTTCATCGACATGCAAATTAAACTTATTGGCCTTATCGGATATATGGATTGCTAGAGCGTCACAGAATTGTCGAAAGGCGGTATCTGGATCATCTTTGGCATTACACGCCATCCATGTGGTAAAAGCACTTAAGCCGCGATCCATGACTGCTTCATGGTTTGGTGTACGTTGATTATTAAAACGACTCTTAAGTGGTGAATCGTTGGTTTCCCAATCGAGTGTTGCGAGTTGCTGCCACATCGGATGAACAGGCCATCTGGCGCGAGTATCATCGTTTGCATTAGGAGTAGTAAGTTTTAACCATTCAGTAGTGGCGTAAGACCATAAGCCGTTTAAATTGGCTAATGCATCTTTAAGTGGGATTAAATCTTTCTGGCTTAAAAAATCACGCTTAAACTCAAACTCTAATCGCCAGACAGGTTCATTAACTAGTCTTCCAGCAGCTTCCCATAAGGGAATCAGATAGCCTTTGTTGCTGGTAGTAATTTCAAATAGCTTGTTATATAACCTAGCACCAATGACCCCACCCATGCCAATTGCCCAGCCAGTGAACTGTTTATTAATGGCATAGGAACTGATAGAGCCAGCACGTGTGACCCATGCTTCTCGTGTCCATGCTTCCATGTTCTGATGCGATACAAAGTCCACGTACAGATCAATACGACTGACATTGGCAGAAGACTGTAAGACGCCTAGTTCAGTGAGAATATTATTAATCGACTTTTCTGCATCGGCTGGTGTTTTGTAAGTGAGGTATTCACTAGATACTTTGACATAAGCCATCGGTACTGATTTTTTAGGTCGTGATAGCTGAATTCTGAACGCATTGTCTTCGAGGATATAGGCAAACATCGAAGTGCCTTTATCTTTGACCTCAAATAGATGATCGCCTATCTTGTATTGGGCTTTGGCTTGTTGACCTTGATTGTCTGATCTAGCTAATAGTTTAAGCTTGGATAATTTCTCATCTACACTTTCAAAGATTTCACCTTGATAAGAGATATAAAGACTATCAACTCCAAATCTTAAAAACTTAATTAAATTTATATTATTGCTGTTATTAGTAGCTGTGTTACTAGGCACCGCTACCGATTCTCTTTCTCCTCCCCCGCGCAGTGCGCGGCAGTCGTCGGCCAGAGAATCGGTGTTGGGTTCATTGTGTTGTTGCTTATTCATTTCTAACTCCGTTAATTGGTGGAGTTAGAATCCTGACTTTTTAAAGATGGATTAAAAATTACATGCTAGAAAAACAAATACTACTTAAATTAGCAGTAGTATTTTTTAGCTAGCATTTATACGGTTTTCTATAAAAAAAATTAAATGTCTTGAGTAGTGATTTTGTTAGATCGTCGACCTACTCTAGCACTAACTTCGGGAGGAGCAACTTCACTTAGCCAACGCCTAACGACTTCGTAAACATATGGTTTTGCACCTCCCAATATTTGAATTTCAGGGCGACGCACCATATCAGCTATAGAAACATTATTATCAGTCCTCCAAATGTTTTGAGCAATCACTTGACAAGCAATTTTAGTTAATTGGTTTGGACGATTACGGCTTGAGTTTTTGAGATCATCATTTTCAGCGATGTGAATCTGATCCTCATCTACTTCTGGCCAATGAAAAGAAAAAGAGACAGAAACTCCACTTTCTTTGGGCTCTTCATGCCGCATAGCAAAACCAGGATATCCACCGATTGGTTGATCATAATCAATCTTCCAGCCTGGGGGAAACCAGAACTCGGGAGGAGTTATGGCTCTACGAACGCACCATTCATAAAACCAATTACGATCAAGCGTCGCCCATTTCAGTAATTTAATATTATATTTTTGACCATGAATACATGCGTAAACATTATCGATATGAGTTCTGATGTAATAATCCGGATCTGCTTTTGAATTACTAGGCCTCTTGTCTAAACATAGGGTGTTACAGATAATTTCCCCTTCAAGTATGGCTAACATTAGTAATCGAAAGTTATCTTTGACTAATAAAGGATACCTTAAATAAAATCTGTCAGGATCAAAGCCAGCCCAGCGAAAACTAACATCCCAAACAGTTAATTCTTCAACTAATAAAGCCATAAATTTTTTGGTCTAAATCACTGTAAGGTTTTGATTGGCTAGGTCTAACAACTTTGATCTGATACTTCTTTGATTTTGCTTGTTGTCAACTGAAATGTGACAAATGTCTGCGTGAGAAGAGTCTCTCTCCAAAGCTGTATCATAAATCCCAAGACCAAAATTATTTTCATAATCAGTTAATGTTCTGATATTTATTGCAACAAATTTGGTCAAAGCATGCAATTTTCTTTGCGGCTTTTCAGGGTTTGTAATATTAAATACTTTTGTTTTTAGAGAGGCAGCATCAATTACTTGGGCTTCACTTGTAATGAGATGTGATCTGTTTACTGATAAACCTTTATTAAAAACATCATCAAAAGCTGTAGGTTTAAGAGTTTTTGAATCAGTATCCAAATGAATTGGGGAAATTATTTGTCTTATTAATGGCTCTTCGTCTTGAACTGGGTGTGGTGAAAACTTAGAAGCAGACTCCAGTTGCCAAGTGTATTTGCTCGGTTCTTTTTGGAGTAACTTACATTTATCATTATTATTTAAATGTACATCGAAAAAGTCTTGGCAAGTCATTATTTACTAACTACTTAAGCCAAATATAAAATACTTGCGTTCTCTTTAATCCAATTAGTAGTTAAAGAATCTTCGGGTAAATTATCGAAAAAAAACTCATCCAAACCATCGATTTTTTTTCTAATATATAAAGATATATTTTGATAGTCTTCTAAATGGAGATCAGCGTAGAAAAAGTCATTACTCCAGTAAAGTCCTAAATTACCATTTTTGGAAATCATGGGAATTGGATTAGCTATTCCAGATGGCAACTTACCTAATAGATTTTTAGCTCTATTTAAGGCATCTACTGACGGCGCATAACTGTCATCACCATCCCATCCATCTGAAAGAAAATGATAGCTATCAATTTCATTGTTGATGGCTTCAAGATGATTATAATTAAAATGTGTGACTATCTGAGGTGCTATTAAAAAATCAGTAACAGGGGAAAAATCCTTCGTTATTGTATAACGCGTTTCTAATTCTGGCAGGATACCAGATGCCACCTCATTTTGATTTGAATGAAAATAGTCTGGCTTTCTAGTTGCAACTGGTAAGCAGGCTAAATAGCTAACAAAAAGCGCTGAAGTAATTGGCTCAAGCATTATTAACCTCTAATTTTATTTTTTTGCATAGCTCGTCAGAAAGCAATTCTGTCATTATAAGTTTATTTTCAGTATGTAAAGAATTTATAACTTGGTCAATTAGAGACATAATTTGATCATTAGTAGACCAAATGACATTCTTTAAAGTTGCTCTATGTGAAGTTGTTATTTGAATTGATAACACACCAGCGTCATTAATTAAATTAACATTTACGTTATCCAACCTGCTATTTGGAATAGGTTTATCTGACTCCACGATATAACCATGATGGGAATGCCACAAGCCATTAAGCAGTAAAACATTAGGAGTTAAGAATTTACTATTAGGTTTAAAAACCTCTTGTAATCTTAATTGCTTAGGATCATCTTTCCATACAAACACATCTGAATACTGCAAACCAATGTTGGCAATAGCAGCATTCTTTAATTGCTTAAGTATTATTGAAAAATACTTATTAACGTCTGCCCAGACATTATCCCATCTACTATATTCGTTTATTAATACTATTAAGCTCTGTTTTGACAGCGATATTGAGCGTGTAGGATTAGTAGAATACTGCGATCTTTTCTCATAAAGAAATCCTCCTAGTTCAACACTAGGCGAAATCTTATTTGGGGAGTTAGTATCCATAACAAAAGATATTTTTTGATGATGTTGCGGAAGCTGATTAGGGAAATCTTGCTTCAACTCAGATTCTATTGCTGAGTGAATAGATTGCAGTTCACTAGAGCTTAATTCAACCTGCCATTCAATGGCAAATGCTGCATTTTGAATTGCGTTATTGCCAGCAATTGGAAATAAATTTTCAATAGACATAACTCGAGATTATACATTAACCATATAGTTTTTAAATTAATCATGCATAACAGGAACAGATAATTCACATATTCTGAACCTTAAAATTCATTACATATTACAAGAAACACATTTGAATTGACAAATATCTGTAGTTTTAGAGGTAAATAATTGCGAAAAAATTTTCGAATTTTGTAGAAATAAATTTAATATTAATTATTGAATGTGACAATTTTATTTTACTTTGGCGATTATTCGAGAGCGAGGGCGAACCAATACAGTAAATAATGTAAGTCTATTTAAAATTGAAAATCCGCGTGTCGACAGTTCGATTCTGTCCCCGGCCACCAGTATTTAAAAAGGGTTTAACTTAACTGTTAAGCCCTTTTTTCTTAGTGTTATGAATAAGCTTCGATAATTCATAACACTAAGCCTAGCCGTAATTCAATTTAGGTTCACTCTTTACACTCTCGATGTGGGTGATCATGATTAACTTATTTGCCAATTATGTCACGCACACCATTGAACTCAATCAAATTACTGCCAGACCAGCTTATCAGCCAAATCGCCGCGGGTGAGGTGGTAGAGCGACCAGCTTCTGCGCTTAAAGAATTGCTAGAGAATAGTTTGGATGCGGGCAGCACCGATATTCAGGTTTCGCTGATACAGGGCGGTATCAAGCAATTACGCGTAGCAGATAATGGCAGCGGTATTGTGCAAGATGATTTGAAATTGGCGTTAACTCGTCATGCCACCAGTAAGATTTTTAGCTTGGAAGATCTGGAAGCAGTCGCCAGCTTGGGCTTTCGTGGCGAGGCATTGGCCAGTATCGCGTCAGTTTCGCGCACATTGATTATCAGTCGGGCATTGGAAACCAAACATGCATGGCGCATCAGCAGCGATGGCAGTGAAATCAGCACAATCGAACCAGCAGCATTGGAAGTTGGCACAGTGATTGAAGTCAATGATTTGTACTTTAATACGCCAGCAAGACGCAAGTTTTTAAAAACTGACGCGACCGAATTCGGCCATTGTGAAGCTGCATTTACGCGCGTGGCACTATCGCGCCCGGATGTCAGTTTTACTTTGCAGCATAATGGCAGGGTGCTCAGTCGTTTTGCTGCCGGCACTTCAGCTAAAAGATTCAATGAAGTATTAGGCGCAGAATTTGCCGCAGAAAGCATTGCGGTTGATGAAGAGGCAGCAGGCTTGCGACTATGGGGAGTGGCGGCAAAACCTACCTTTAATCGCAATAGCCGCGATACGCAATATGTCTATGTCAACGGCCGTTTTGTGCGCGACAAACTGATTGCGCATGCCATTCGTCAGGCTTATCAAGATGTGCTGCATCACGACAGACACCCTGCGTTTGTGTTATTTCTAGAACTTGATCCAAGCTTGGTAGATGTGAACGTACACCCAAGTAAAACCGAAGTGCGTTTTAGGGATGGGCAGGCGATTCATCGCTTTATTTATCACAGCTTGAATAAAAATCTGGCAACGCCAACAGGTATGTCGAATGCGGCTACTGCCAGCCAAGCTCAACATAATCCCTTTGCTTCGCAATATACCAACTCGCCCAGTTACCCCCAATACCAAACGCAAATCAATTTAAATGCCAATCAACCATCCGCATTTTATGAAACCCTGTTTGGTTCAAAAAATCAGCCACCAGAGCGTGAATTTGCAAGCCCTGTCTGTTATGCAGGCGAATTTGATGATAAGTCGCAAGCTAAACCAGCAGAAGATTTTCCGCTAGGTTTTGCTGTTGCACAGATACATGGCGTGTATATATTGGCGCAGAATAAACTCGGCTTAGTGGTGGTCGATATGCATGCCGCGCATGAACGCATTATGTATGAGCGACTTAAGAATGCGCTGGATGATAAAGCCGCCGTGCCGATGCAGCCTTTGCTGATTCCAGTCAGTTTTAATGCGGATAGATTAGAAGTGGCAACGGTGCAAGAGGAGTTGAGTTCAGGACTGGGTAACTTACAGCAACTTGGTTTTGAATTTGCTATTTTGTCACCCAATACTTTAGCCGTGCGCGCTGTGCCAACCATGCTGCAAGACGCAGATGCAATCACTTTAGCGCGCGATGTGCTAAAGGATCTACGCGAATTTGGTGCAACCAGAGCATTAACCGAGCGCAGGAATGAACTGTTAGGCACCATGGCCTGCCACGCCGCCGTACGCGCAAATCGTATTTTGACTATCCCGGAAATGAATGGCTTATTAAGGGATATGGAAGCAACAGAGCGTAGCGGTATGTGCAATCACGGTCGCCCGACTTGGTTCCAAGTATCAATGTCTGATTTAGATAAGATGTTTATGCGTGGTAAGTAAGCTTGAGCATCTTTAAATATTCATTTAATGAGTTTTTGCAATTTGGACTGAAGCAGGCATACGCAAGCATTTTTGGTGGTTTTTTGCTTTTGCTGATATTGGTTACCAAGTACTGGTATCCATTTGATATGCCACGCTATGACTTTTTATTTATTGCCGCAGTTACTTTTCAAATCGTATTATTGCTTTTTAAGCTTGAAACCTTGAAAGAGGCGGGTGTTATTTTATTATTTCACTTGGTTGCAACTGCAATGGAGATATTCAAAACATCAGATGCAATTGGCTCATGGCAATATCCTGAGAATTTCAATATTGGCTTTGGCAACTACCCATTGTTTGCAGGATTTATGTATAGCGCAGTCGGTAGTTATATAGCAAGAATCTGGCGGATTTTTAATATTCGTTTTGATTATTATCCAGATATTCGCTGGACATATTTACTCGCTGTCTTAATTTACATCAATTTCTTTACGCATCATTATTTTTTCGATATGCGTTGGGTACTGATTATTTTTACCTGCATCATTTTTATGCGGACTAATTTTTATTTTATTGTGAATAAAAAAACCAGAAAAATGCCAATGATATTAGGCTTCTTTTTAGTCTCATTATTTATTTGGCTTGCTGAAAATGTTGCGACTTATTGTCGAATTTGGATTTATCCAAATCAATTAAAAGAATGGCATGTTGTTTCCTCTGCAAAATTAACCGCATGGTTTTTATTAATGATTGTCAGTTATGTGCTGGTTTCTATTGTGCATAAACCGCAAAGAATAACTATAAATGAATAATGCGATTTTTCTGATGGGCCCAACCGCCAGCGGCAAAACTGGCGCAGCGGTTCATCTCTATTCAAAGCTGCCAGTTGAAATCATCAGTGTCGATTCTGCCTTGGTTTTTAAAGATATGAATATTGGTACGGCTAAGTCAGATGCAGAAACCTTGGCCATCGCTCCACACCACTTGATTAATATTATTGACCCAACAAGTGCGTATTCTGCGGCGAATTTCAGAAGTGACGCATTACGTTTGATGGCGGATATTACCGCGCGTGGCAAAATTCCTTTATTGGTGGGTGGCACGATGTTGTATTTTAAAGCGCTGGAAGGCGGTTTAAGCGGGTTGCCTGAAGCCAATCAAGCCGTACGTGCAAGGTTGGATGCACGCGCGGCATTGATTGGTTGGCCTGCCATGCATGAAAAGCTGGCCTTGGTTGACCCAGAAACCGCCGCGCGTTTGCAACCGAATGATGCGCAGCGTATTCAGCGTGCGTTAGAGGTGTTTGAGTTAACGGGTGAAAGTATGTCCAGCTTGTTTTTAAAGCAAAAAAGTGAGGCTTTGCCTTACAACATCCTTAAAATCGCGTTGGTGCCAGGTGACCGTAAAGTGTTGCATGAGCGAATTGCATTGCGATTTGAGCAAATGCTGGCAGCTGGGTTTTTAGATGAAGTGAAAGCATTATTAACTAAATATCCTGACTTAACAGCTGAATCAACCGCTATGCGCTGCGTGGGTTATCGTCAGGCTTTAGAACATTTAAACGGTGAGTACGACGCCAGTGAATTACGCGACAGGGGTATTTTTGCCACGCGACAATTGGCCAAGCGACAGCTCACATGGCTTCGCGGCATGGATGGCATCACAGAACTTGACTGTTTGAACCCTGATTTGAATGCCGTGATATTGCAACAAGTTGAGCAATTTATTAATCAATAAGTACGTGTAACAAGTTAACTCCATTTAAAGGCTAAATTTCATGAAAAAATTTATTAAAGAGAACCTGGTTTTGGTGATTGGGCTTAGTCTGCCGATTTTATTGATTGTACTGTTTTTTCTGGCAACGGTCGTACCAAAATCATTTGGAACTCCGCCGCAATATGAGTTGTTATTTACCAGCTTAAAATATGAGTATGAAAACTCACCCGTGTACCTTGTGGATTTTAAAGTGGTTAATCATCAGTTAGTGGCCAAGGTAAGGAAAAACGACGATAAAAACAGAAATTACAATTCAAAAAAATTAATGGCATATAACGCTAAAACGGAAACCGTGCGCGAAATAACCATCGATTTGGCCAAAGCTGCTGAAGCCGGTGATGATAACGATGTGATTTTAGATGAAACGAAAGACTTAAAAATTGATGCATCTGTTGTATCGCCGGACGGTTATCAATTGGAAGGTTCTAATTACGGCAACAGTGGTTTGGTGGGCGGATTATTTGGCGGCGGCAATCGCAATAGCGGTTACCGTATTAAAAAAGGTGCCGTTGCTTACAAAGTGGAAACGACACAACCCAACTATTACTACAACGATTTTAAACTTGTCGGCTGGGTAGTTAATTAATAAGTGAATCAGTCAAGGGAGCTGCCATGTCGCAAAAAATAGAACCCATTACGCCAGAAAAAGAATCAGCGCTAAAGGATATTGTGCATTTGGCCAAACATCACCACATCACGCTGGATGAGATTTCTCGCGCATTCGCTAATGCAAGCGCACAGACAAGTAAACCATCTCCCAGTGTGCTGTCGCAATTATTTGGCTACATTGGCGGTATTTTTGTGTTTGCGGGTATTGGTGTGTTCATTTCCATGTATTGGGATGATTTTGGTTCTGCTGCACGCGTGCTAGTCACGTTGGGTACAGGCTTTGCCGCATTTATCATGGCGCTGGTCTGCCTGACAGATAAACGTTACGAACGCGCTGCCACACCGCTGTTTTTAATCGCGGCATTGCTACAGCCAACTGGTATTTTAGTCATGCTAAACGAGTATTCATCAGGCGGTGATGCGCGTCACGGCTTGCTGTTTATGGCTACTTATATGCTGATTCAACAGGCGGCGACGTTTTGGGCCAAACAAAGAACCGTATTGGCTTTTAGCGCGATTTTGTTTGGCTGTATTTTCTTTGCCAATATATTTGATATCTGGGATATGAATGAAGAGCTAATTGGCATAGTCATAGGCTTTTCTTTAATCTGCGTTGCTTATGCGCTCAATCAATCGCGTCACTTATCCATTGCCCCATTTTGGTATTTTGTCGGTTCGGCTATTTTAATGTGGTCAGTATTTGAGGCGGTAGAAAAAACACCGCTGGAGATTATTTATTTAGGCCTTGCCGCGCTGTTAATATTTTTAAGTACGACTGTACGAAGCAGGGCGTTACTTGCGGTGGGAACACTTTCAATGCTGGCTTATATCGGCTATTTCACCGCCAAGCATTTTGCCAATACATTGGGCTGGCCAATCGCATTGGTGATTATTGGCATTGCATTAATTGGTATGAGTGCGTTTGCGGTAAAATTAAATAATCAATACATTAAAAAATAATTATTTTAAAACAGTTAATTATCTGTTTAAGTTAATGTGTTTTATGCGAAATATTTGTAAGTGATTTTGAATCGTCTCGCATAAAGAAACATGATTAAACCAAGTTTATTAACTCATGCTTTGAATGCGATTAGCCGCTTCTACACATTCTTCTAAGCTAGCCACTAATGCCAAGCGAATAAAATTTTTGCCTGGATTAATGTCGTTAACTTCTCTTGCCAAATAACTACCTGGCAACACGGTGATGTTTAAATCTCGATAGAGCTTTAATGCAAAATCTGTGTCAGTCATGGCAGGATTTTTAATTTTTGCCCACAAATAAAACGCGGCATCAGGCATTTCGACTTCTAAAGCGCCGTTTAATAAAGGCGTAACCGTTTTAAATTTTTCAGCATAAAGACGGCGATTTTCAATCACATGCGCACCATCATTCCAAGCAGTAAGCGACGCGGCTTGTACAGCTGGATTCATCGCGCAGCCGTGATAGGTACGGTATAGCGTAAACGCTTCGATGATTTTTGCATCACCCGTCACAAAACCAGAGCGCATACCTGGCACATTGGAACGTTTGGAAAGTGAACTGAATACAACCAGGTTTTTGTAGTCTCTGCCCAGTTGGTGTGCTGCCTGCAATGCGCCTAATGGCGGGTTTGTTTCATCGAAATAAATTTCCGCATAACACTCGTCTGCGGCAATGACAAAGCCGTACTGGTCAGATAGTGCAAATAAGGTTTTCCATTGCGCTAGGTTCATTACCTTGCCAGAAGGGTTGCCCGGGCTGCAAACATAAACCAATTGCGTGCGATTGAGTATTTCAGCTGGCACCTGTTCGAAATCCATTGCGTGGCCATTTTCTGGCGTGGTATTCAAAAAGTAAGGTGTAGCACCAGCTAAAAAAGAGGCACCTTCGTAAATCTGATAAAAAGGATTGGGCGAAATCACAATCGGGTTGGATTTTGTACGGTCAATCACCACTTGTGCAAAGGCAAATAAAGCCTCTCGACTGCCATTCACAGGCAAAATGCTGGTTTCTGGATTCAGTGCTGGCAGATTGTAACGGCGCGCAATCCATTGTGAGATTGCCGTGCGTAGCGCCAAGCTACCGAGAGTCGTGGGATAATTAGCCAAGCCAGCCAGATTGTTCACCAAAGCATCGGTAATCAGCGTCGGTGTCGCGTGTTTCGGTTCGCCAATCGATAAGTTAATCGGTTTAAATGCTGCGTTGGGCGTGGTGCCAGCAAATAAATCGCGCAGGCGCTGAAACGGGTAGGGTTGTAACAGATTCAAATTAGGATTTAATGAGTTGTGGTTCAAAGCGATTGGATCCATCAGAGTTTAATTCGTAAAGCATTATTATAATTTAGTCAGCCATTAATTAGGAAATACATGGGCAACAGCAGCAAACAAAATTATTGGGCTATATTCGGCCTGTTATTTGGCGCCATGTGTTGGGGCATTATCTGGTATCCGTATCGCATCATGAGTGACGCTGGTGTTTCTGGTGTGACGGCAAGCTTTTATACCTACTGCATTGCGATTATCTTGGGAATTCCTTTGTTTGCCAGACATTGGCGCGGTGTATTTAAATTGCCCAAAAGCGCCATCTGGTTGAGCATCGTTGCGGGTTGGACTAACTTAAGTTATGTGCTGGCGGTGATTGATGGCGAAGTCATGCGCGTGATGTTGCTGTTTTATCTGGCGCCACTTTGGACGCTGGTTTTAGCGCGTTTCTGGTTAAAAGAAACGATCACTAAAGCGGGGCTGGCTTCTATTTTCATCGCCATGCTTGGTGCTTATATTATGCTGGCCAATCCATTTGATAGTACGACCAATCACATTCCCATGCCGCAAAATAACGCTGAATGGCTAGCGCTATCTGCTGGCATTGGTTTTTCATTCACCAATGTGATTGCGCGTAAATCTGCGCATTTAAGCTTAGCAGCAAAATCCATGTTGATATGGCTCGGTGTGGCTGGCGTGTCACTTTTATTCATCCCTTTTCTGACGGACACTTTTCCAAGCCCGCAGTTTTTTACGCTAAATAATTGGTTAATTATGGGGCTTATCGCAATATTGATTATGGCTGCCACACTATTTGTACAATATGGCGTGACTAAAATGACCGCATTGCGTGCATCGGTATTGTTTTTGTTTGAACTGGTTGTGGCAGCAATCGCCGCCTATTATCTGGCAAATGAGGCGATGCTGTTAAACGAATGGATAGGCGGCGCTTTTATTATTGCCGCAGGCTTATTGGCGGCATTTAATTATGTAGATGATTGATTTAGCAGGCAATTAATTTAAAAAGAAAACCTATTGTTAATCTTGTGTTAACCACCAAATCCGCCGCGTGTGCCTTCTGCGGCAAAACGTATTTTTAAGGACAAATCATTGCGTGAATCGGCATTTGCCAGCGCGTGGTCTTCACTGATTTTCCCTTCGCTGAAGAGTTTGAATAAAGCTTGGTCAAATGTATTCATGCCAATATCGTTATTATCGGCCATGATGTCTTTCATTTCGCCCAATTTTTGTTTTTGGATGAGTTCTGACATGTAGGGTGTGTTAATCATCACCTCGACCGCTGCAGCGCGTTTTTGCGTGATGCCAGGCACCAGGCGCTGCGAAATAATACCCACCAGATTAAGCGATAAACCCAATAACAAGCCATGCTTAGCATCGGTCGGGAAAAATGAAATTACGCGCTCTAAGGCTTGGTTCGCATTATTGGCATGCAAAGTGGCTAAGCACAAATGTCCAGTTTCTGCATAAGCCAGCGCATGTTTCATGCTTTCCATATCGCGCACTTCGCCGATTAAAATCACATCTGGCGCCTGGCGCATAGCATTTTTCAAGGCGTTATCAAAACTTAAAGTATCAATGCCTACTTCACGCTGGTCGACGATCGATTTTTTGTGCGCATACACAAACTCAATCGGGTCTTCAATGGTGATGATGTGACCGGTTTCATTTGCATTTCGGTGATCGATCATGGATGCAAGTGATGTGGATTTGCCGGAACCTGTCGCGCCAACCATCAATATCAATCCACGTTTACGCATGATTAGGTCTTTTAAAACGCTTGGCAAGCCCAATTTTTCCAGTGTCGGAATATCAGTTTTAATATGCCGAATTACCATGCCCACTTCGCCGCGTTGACGAAATACATTCACGCGGAAACGTCCAATATCTTTGCGGCCAATGGCGAAATTACACTCCAGTGTGGACTCAAACTCTTTAATTTGCTCGGGACTCATCAAGCCGTAAGCGATTTCTTTAATCATGCCAGGCGCCATCACCTGATTATTGATGGCAACCGTTGTGCCTTCAATATCCATGTGAATCGAAGTGTTAGTGCTGAAAAAGAGGTCAGAGCCGCCCTTATCTGTCATGAATTTGAGTACGGGGGTAATGTCAATGGCGGCCATATTGATGACGATCTTATTTGGTTAATTGTGCTGAACTTTAGCACAAGCCGTGTTTTTATTACAGTGGGCGATGTGCCGATTAGTTATTTGTTGACTTCTGATAAGCCTGCCAGATTTGCTGATATTGCTGCTCTAAATTGCGTGAAAACTGGGCTGGATTAAACGCACTTGAATCAGAAAGTGGGGCGTCTTTAGTTTGTGTAGCCAATTGCTGCTTTAATTGGCTGAGTTTGGCTGGATTTTTCGCCAAAGTAATCGCTTTTTGTTCATATTCTTGCCAGTTTTGGGTGATTAACTCTGGCAGATTAATGTGCTGTAACAGGCTTGTAGCCACGCGCGCAGCAAAGGTTTCACCGGTACAAGTTAATAGTGGTAACCCCATTAATAGCGCATCGCTAGCGGTAGTGTGTGCATTATATGGCGCAGTATCTAAAAATAAATCCGCATGCATGTGGCGTGCCAAATGTTCTGAAATCGTCACGCGTGGCGCAAATATCAATCTAGTTTCATTAACGCCTGCTTTTGCCGCTGCTTGCCGCAAATTAGCAGATGCCCAAGTGTTGCAATCCAATAGCCACAGCACGCTATCAGGTGTTTGTCGCAAAATGCGCATCCAGACCGCGAATACTTCTGGTGTGATTTTAAAGCACTGATTAAAGCAGCAAAATACAAAACTGTTTTTTGGTAAATTGTGTTCAGTCTTTTGCGTTGCCTTACCAACGGGGCGTTGGCTATTATTGGGTTGATAACAGGGTAGATAGAGCAGTTTTTCACTAAAGTCGTTTGCATTTGGCGCAATTACTTTATCTGCCAGCAGGTAATCAAATAGTGGTTTTGCATAGCTGGTTTCCGCTTTTTCAACAACCATTGCACCCATAGTTCCAGGGAATCCCAGCCAATTAATGCTGAGGAGGGCAGGTTTTAAAGCCACTATGCCAGTGCGACTGTTTTGCGTAAAACCAGTGAGATCCACTAAAATCGCAACACCATCCTGATGGATTTTTTGGGCGGCTTCAATATCGGTTAATTGCCGAATATCGTTAAAAGTGTCAAATGCATTTTCCAGGCGCTTGCGTTCAGGTGTCTTGTCATCTATACCATAAGAGTAAGCGATAGTCTCAAAGCGACTTTTATCGCTATTTTCAATCAATTCGGTGATTAAAAACGCCAATGGATGTAGTCTGAAATCAGCCGATAAATAGCCGATTTTTAGCTTGGTTTGAAATATGTTTTGCGTTGCTTTTAATTGATTAAAGTCAAAGCCCGTATGTTGCTGAATCCGCTTGGCGTAAAAACTAGTAGCCCAATTGCTGGCACACTGTTTCTGCTCATTCGCAGTGGTGCCGTGCATGCTTAAAAAAGCAAAAGGCGATATTTGTGCATTGGGTATGGTCATTACCCAATCGCGCAACTGCTTGATTTGTCGATCAATATTATCCCAAGCGCAAACATGCTGTTTCTGGTGCACCAAATGTGCCAGTGCGTGGTGCAAATCAGGTTGTAGTTGCAATGCGTTTTCGTAGCTGGCAACGGCATGGTCCAATTGACCTAATTCACGTTGAATATTGCCCAGATTGTTATGCGCGTCTGCGTCATTCGGGTTTAGTTGAATAGATTGTTTAAAGCTGCTAAGCGCTGCGCTGGGTTTGTTTAACTCGCGTTGTGCATTGCCTAAATTAAACCAATACGCGGCGTTAAGTGGCTGGTGTTCGAGTGCCTCTTTAAAGCAGGCTTCTGCCTGTAGAAATCGACCGCTGGCATGTGATTCATTGCCTAGTTCCTGCAAGGAGTAACACAGCGCATCGCGCACATACGCATTGTTTTTGAGTATGCGCATAATGCGGCGAAAGTAACCTGCCGCTTCTTCAAATCGCTTCAGTTCTATACACAAGTTTGCACAATGAATTTGTACGTCTACATCTTTGGGATTGTGCAATAACACTTGCTGGTAGTGTTTAAGCGTATTTTCAGCGGATTGGGTTGGTTGGGTGGCTTGCATAACGCAATTTTAATCTAATTTAATTAAATTGCAGTGTTTGTATGACTGCTTGAGTTAATACAGAGAATTGGCTAATTGTTTTAAGCCTAATGCTTTTAGTAAAAAGCGACTGGGATTCAATTTACTTGCCAGGTTTGCGTCAAGAATTAACGATTCATTTGCAACCAGATTGGCGATCAGTTCACCACAGATCGGCGCGGTAATCATACCTTTAGAACCATGTCCGGCGTTAATGTACAGGCCGCTTAACCATGGTAAA
>Ga0123388_1090897_pt1 | contig 30093 bp, 35 predicted proteins | sample T0HHNO3metaT_FD_89916 | JGI IMG/M metagenome (GOLD analysis project Ga0123388, IMG submission 89916) | Methane-oxidizing artificial microbial communities from Washington, USA to study methane cycling - T0-HHNO3 metaT (Metagenome... | ecosystem: Engineered > Modeled > Simulated communities...
GAAGACAATACGACCTATGTAGTTGAGTTTGAGATGAGTACAACAGGTACAACGCTCTATGTTTATAAGAAAGGTTTAACTCGTGCAGAAGGCTGGTCCAATACTGACTCGAATGGAGCATGGTCCACTTATCACTATGACGGTAGTTTTCAGGATAGTCCTGGGACAGGAGTGACAGAAGATAATATAGACAATATCACTGTTGGTATTCCTGGCGACATTTTGAGCACTAGTAATAGTGTTAAAGCACGCTATGCGGTCAAGGTTACCGTGCCAGCTAATCCACCACCGGGCTATGTACCTCCGGAACTAAACTGGATTGATGTGAGCTCTACACAAGTTACATCGGCTGATGGTGAGATTCAATACAAACTTGATCTGCCGGAAAATTTGACGGAAGATGAGTATCTATTGGAGTATCAAACCTATACGCTAGTTATAGACCCAGCTAGTCCTAACTACAACACCTATCAGTGGACAGTGCCAGTAATCAAGGAATTTACATCCACTATTCATACTACACCGTTAGAAAGTAACATTGGTGAGTTCACGATATTGGCGAATAGTACCGGTATCAGCAACACACAAAGTCAATGGAACTGGATATCACCTACCAGTAGCATGGCTACTATTGCGCGTCAACAAAGCTATAACGCGTTTGGTGAGATAGCAACTGAAACAGATGGCCTTGGCAATGTCAGTGAGTATACCTATAACACTTTAGGCAATCTCATCCGTAAACAAGATCCTACAGTTTCTATCACATTGGATAATGGATTTAAACAAAACACCACTCCAATCACCACTTACACTTACGACACGATAGGCCGTGTAACAGCGGTAGTGGATGCAAATGGTAACGTCAATAGACAAACTTGGTTGGCGGGGGGTAGTGGTGAGCAAACCGTATCTGAGTCGCATGCGGATAGTGGAATCAAGACCCGTAAATATGATGTATTTGGTAATAAGGTTAGCGAAACCGACGAAGTTGGACGCACCACGCTATATGCTTACGACAAGGATAACCAACTCATTCAAGTGACGCACCCATCAGGTGCTGTGGATAAATATACTTATGATGAAGCTGGGCAACGTGTTGCCCATACCAATGCGCTCAACGATGTAGAAAAAACTTACTATGACTCAGTGGGACGCGTTACCCAAACTAAAACCAATATGGGCTTCGCCACCAGTTACAGCTATGTTTACACTACCAACGTAATTGGTCTGGGTGGTGCCACGGTCAGTGGCTGGATTACTACCACGACCGATGCTGTAGGACGCACCAGTGTCGATACTAACGATATGTTTAAACGTACGTTTAAACATAAAGACTTAGGCGATCATGTATTTACCTACAACTACAACCGTGCAGGCTGGCTCACTAGCCAAACCAGCACGTCCGGGCAAAATATTGTCTACAGTCACTATAACAACGGCTATATCAAATCGATTCACGATAAAGCCTTGGGTATGTATACCTTCTACGAATACGATAAAGGTGGTAATAAAACATTTGAGGGGTATGTGAGCCTCAAAGATGCTAACGATGTGAATGCGGGCTATGAAGATTACTTCCAGCAAGCGACCATTACCTACGATAAGCTTAATCGCATGACGAGTGTGGAAGACCCACGAGCCGTGATTACCTATGAGTACGATGCAGTGGGTAATCGTCGTATGGTACGTAGTGAATATAAAGACGGCATTAACGGTGCCAATAAAGTACAAGAGTATTGGTATAAGTACGACAAAATGAACCGTTTCCTCATCACTATGGGGCAACTGCCTACAGTCAATGATGTCACCCAACGCGGCACATCAGCCACGGATACCAGCAAACAGATCACGCAAGGGCCGGCAGGTGGCGACGGTGTATCAATCAGCTATAACCTAGCAGGGGAACGTGTACAAGCCGTGAATGCTAAAAACGGTAATAACAACGAAACCTATACCTACAGCTTGGATGGTTACCTTACTGATATCACTATCAACGGCGTTTTGCGTGGCAGGCGCACCAATGACATATTAGGCCGTACTACTAATCTAACCGAGTATGCCAGCAATGGTGTCACCGTCAGCTATAGTCAAACTACCACGTACGACAGCGATAACCGTACCCTGACACAACAAGACAGTAGCGGCAATAAAACCTGGTTTGACTACTTTACCAATAATCTTGACAACGCTTACAGTGCAACCGGTGCAGGTGAGCTCGCACATACCTTCAGTGATTCAGATGGCAATGGCAACCGTGGTAACGGCACCATTATAGATACCACTTACGATTACGAGTATTGGGATGAAGCCAAGATGAGTGCCATCACGGCAGACCCCTACAATCGTGCTATCAAGAAAAGCAATCGTAAATGGGCCAACGGCTATTCCGATATCCAATACGACGTCAATGGGCATATCAGTGGTGCAATAGACCGTCAAGGCAACCGTAACTTCCGCTACATAAGTGATGCGCAAGGCGTAGTGCTCCTGCGTGACGAAATCACAGGTGCTATTGAAAGACCCAATTACCGTTATTACGCCAGTACCTATAATGCAGGCTCTGTTGCCAACAAAGTAGAGCGTTTCTATTACGTGGATGGCAAAGCCGTAGGTAGTGTAGGCAACGATGGCCCAAGCCGCGTCGACTATGTACAGTCCATGGCTAAACGCGGTAGCCCAAATGGTAACTATGCTGGCTGGGTTCCAGTCGCCAGTGCCGATTTTGACCAAAACTACGAACCGGTCAGTCCAAGCAATCCTGGAACAGTGGCTAGTACATATACCGTACGTAGTGGAGACACGCTACAAAGTATCGCCAGAACGGTGTGGGGTGATCCTGCCATGTGGTATCTCATTGCCGATGCCAATGGCTTAACCAGTGGTAGTGAGCTAAGCGTTAATCAAACACTCATCATTCCAAACAAGGTCACCAACATTCACAACAATGCGGGTACCTTTAGGCCATATAATCCGGGTGAAGCCATTGGGGACTTGAATCCGACCATCCCCGCGATGCCGAAACCGCCGAAGAAGAAGGGTTGTGGCGGTATAGGTATGATCATTGCTGCGGTAGTAGCGGTGGTGGCAACAGTACTGACAGCAGGTGCATTGGCACCGGCAGCAGGCGGTATATTGGCTGGTGCTGTTGGCACTAGTGGTTTTGTAATTGGCGCTGTTGCAGGGGTTGTAGGTTCTATTGCAGGCCAACTTGCTGGCATGGCTTTAGGTGTGCAAGATAAGTTTAGCTGGAGCGCTGTAGCAGCAGGTGCTATAGGTGGTGCTATCGGCGGTAGCGTAGCACCGTTTGGGCAGGGTGCTGGTGGCTTTGCCGGAGTTGGTAATGCCATTGCAGGCAATATTGTCAATCAGGGTATTGGTATTATCACTGGGCAACAAAAAGGCTTTAGTTGGGCCAGTGTTGCAGCTTCTGTCATTGCCACGCCTATAACAAGTAAGATTAGAAGCACTATTAACGGCTCAGATTTTGCACAAGCTAACCCTACTAATGCAGGCATTGCAGGAGCGGCTTCTGGAATTTTAACCACCACTGTGAATGAACTTACCCGTGTTGCGATTAGCGGAGGCAAAGTTAATTGGAGTAGCGTTGCAATTGGAGGGGCTCAGGGTGCGGTTTATGGATATATTCAGGGGTTGGATAATCAGGAAAATAAAGATGCGATAGCTGCACGGCAAGAGGCTTCAAGTCGCGCAGAAGACCCTAGAATGTCTTTAAGGCCAAATGGACAATCTCCGTTTGGTGAAGGCTACAACGTCGCTGGGGGATGGAGTGGTCAAGTTGATGCGGTATATCAGAACAATGGAACTGCGGGCTCGGGTACAGAGGATGATCCTTATTTATTGTTAGAAACAAATGTCAGCGGGGAGTGGGAAATAATTGGCAATGAAGGAGGCTTGTTAAATACAAGTCCGTTTGGAGGTGGCTTATCAGTCAAGAATGGCTCTACTGCAAACGTTAAACAACAAGCAGAATTTGTGAATGGCATAAATATTGCTAATGAATTTGATGAATACATCATCAACCAGCAAGGCTCTCCTGCTTGGATAGATGCGGAAACTGGTGCAATGGGGTGGGCGTTGCCAGCGCAACCTGAAATAATTGGAGTGTCGATTGGGGGTGTTAACGGCATTACCTATCATTTGCCAGCACCAGACTCTCCGTTGATGAGTAGTGCCAAATTTTTTGGCGGATATGCAGCTGGATTAGGAAAATCAGTTGTAGGTATGGTATATGAACCACTCGCAATGGTTGCTGACAATGTTACAGCGGCATATACTCTGGGTCGTTATGCATTAACAGGCGATTTGGATATCATACAGCCATTTAGTTCTGCGGGAAAAATGTATCAGACTGGTGTTTCAAAAGAAGAAATTATGCTTCGCTCTGCACCTTTGTCTAGTATTTACTATCAAGGTAAAGATACATTAGCCGCATCTACGAATGGGGATTATTGGGATTCAGGAGAATCATTTGGTGGACTGGTATTTAATGTAGGTGTAACTGGTTATGCGGCAACTCAGACTAAAGGCGCGAGTGGAGATGGAGTAAACAATGTTACTCGAACTAATAATGCTTACGAAGTAATTGCTGAGGTTCCTATTAGTGGTTCGACAAGGGGCTCACACAGAGCATCAGCAAATCGTAATTTGGCTAATATGTTGTTTAGTGACTCGGAGTTATCAGGTATGTTTAATCAAATACTGAATCATGACGTTTTGCCGCATATGCAGACAGGTAAAAGTTTGCTAAATCCGCAAGGTACAGTATGGCATCATCCTGCTAACAATCCTAGTGTAATGCAATTACTACGGAGTGGGGAGCATACAAACCCTGCATTACAATCAATAATGCACCCAGAAGGTATTGGTGGTTACGGAACATTCTATGGAAATTAACCAAATAAGAGAAAACTCATTACAGGCTGCGCAGAGTATTGGAATCTTAATTAACAAAACTTTGCCTCTCATTGACGCATCTGTTCAGTTAAGGCCGTGTGGTGAAATTTTTGAAAGATTAATGTGTTTACATGTTGTAGCAGCATGTGCTTATGGATTTAACAGAAAAAAAGCACAAGAATGGCTTGTTCAAGAAGATATTGCTGCCTTAACCACATTGGAGAAAGTTTTTATATACGACGGAATTGGGAACATAGAACAGTTTAAAGTGCAGATAGAAGCAATGTGGGCATTATTTTGGGCCCTAGGGTTAATTTCGCATTTGGATTTTTCTGAGAGTTGTAATGCAAATTTCGTGTCTCTTTTACCTAATTTGAAAATACTACAATCAGCATCACAAATTAAAACTATAGTTAAATGTCGTTCACTTTACGAAATTATAGGAGCTTGCGATTTGGCGTATTGCCTACATTGGGGTATTCAAGAATCAAAAATTACAGGGAAAATTTTACCAAATAGTATCCATCCAATTGTTATTGTAGAGCGCCGTAAGGCTTTAGAGTGGCTAATAAGTAATGATAACTGGGACAATGTCTCTCTTGATACTTAGCCTGCGGAATAATAGGGGACACGAATAATAGGGGACAGACCACAATTAAATGCTAAAATACAATAATAGGGGACAGACCACGTTAATTGCTATAATTTAGTCTATTTTATCCGTTGAGTAGATGCTTCTTATGCCCCGCCGTCCTCGCGTCATCCTCCCCAACGTTCCACAACACATCATCCAGCGTGGTAATAATCGCCAAGCTTGCTTTTATGCCGATGAAGATTATCTTTCTTACCTTGAATGGCTAAAAGAATACTCAGAAAAAACCGAGTGTAAAATTCACGCCTATGTATTAATGACGAATCATGTACATTTATTGGTTTCTACTGACAAGGCTGAAGCAGTTGGCACCATGATGAAAGCACTGGGGCAGCGTTATGTGCAATACATCAATAAAATGTATAAACGCACTGGCACCTTATGGGAGGGGCGCTATAGATCTTGCCCCACGCAGGCGGAAACTTACTTGTTGGCTTGTCAGCGTTATATTGAGCTTAACCCTGTGCGTGCCAGCATGGTCAACCACCCTGCGGAGTATCGATGGAGTAGCTATGCAACAAATGCGCAAGGGGCGGACTCTGCTATTGTGCAGCCCCATGCTGTATATGAGGCATTAGGTTTAGACGCTACAAGCAGACAAGTGGCTTATCGTGAGTTGTTTAGGTATCAATTGGATATTGGTGTGGTGGATGTAATACGCAAGGCGACCAATGGGAATTATGCATTAGGTAGTGCTTTATTTGTACAACAGATTGAGGCTGCATTGGGAAGACGCGTGACAGCGGGTAAAGCGGGGCGGCCAAAGAGAAATCTTAAGAGGGTAGGATAAGTATTGCATAAATGTGGCATTGTGTGGCAATATGCCACATATGATGAAATCTGTAAGAATATCAGAATCGTTATATCACGCTGCGGATAAAGAGGCAGAGGTGATGCATCGCTCGACTGCTGGGCAGTTAGAGTACTGGGCCAGTCTTGGCAGAAAAGCGGAGTTATTGTTAGACGCAGCTACGCTTCAGGCGCTTTTGCAGGTCTCTCTCGTTGAAAACGCCCAAGCTAGTTCTCAAAAAAATAATCAAAAAATGGCTGAGCTGATGAGCCATGGATTACTATCCTCAGATAGCCTTAGATTCTTCAATCAAGCATTGGTTAAAGATTCTGTGGCGGAATTTTCTGGGGCAGATTTTTGAAGAAAATTACGGTTATCACCAATGACCAATTAAACCTTTGTTTATCTGCTATAGCTGGGACTGATGCAGTGATTGTAGGGGGGCAGGCCTTGGCTTATTGGGCGGATTACTATGGTATTGATTGGTTTGTCAGTGATAGTGGCGTGACTAAAGATTTAGATGTATTTGGTAATAGGGCGCATTTAATGCAAATGGGGTTGGCTTTACAGGTAACCCCGCAAGTTCAGAATCCCCGATTTATGAGTGCACTAATTGGCACGATTGAAATCCCTATGGGGGATGATCTGTTTACCAATATTGATGTGATACATACTCTGGTAGGTGTGGAACGTGACGAGGTGCTACGCAATGCTGTGAAGGTGCGGATGGGCGATTTTGAATGCAATATGATGCATCCTCTGCATGTGTTGGAAAGTAGAATCAAGAACATTGAGAAAATCCCCGAAAAGCGCGATGCACAGGGTATCAATCAAGCAGCGTTAGCCATTAAAATTGTGAATCAATATATTAGGCAAAGAGTATCGTCTAACGAAGAGTCGATAGCCCTGAAGGCCACAGAAAGAGTGGTTTTGTTGGGGAAAGTTGCCGCTGGAAAGATGCTTGCAAAGCAAGGGGTAAACTTGATTGAGGCTATTCCGTTTGACACTATTCAAAATGAAAACTTTCAGAAAATTAGAAAACCACAGATTGAAATGGAATTAGCGCATTTGGCTGATTTATCCTTGTCCAAAAAATAACACAACATTTAAAGCGATTTTTAAATAATGTCTGTTAGGTCGCTCCAATTGAAGTGTTGCATAAAATTAAATGCCTGTGGTGAGGGGCCTATTTGGTTAATCAACTCAATTTTACTGAGCGCTTGCTGAATGGTTGGAAGCTCTCCTGTTTTAATCCACCACATAACCGATGCTTGACTTGGAATTTTGTCAAACCACTTATCTCTGTCATTCATTGTCGCCGTATGTATTTGGTTAAAAACAAATCGCTTTAAATCTTCAAATGTTTGCCATACGGTCATATTGAAAATAATGAGCTGATTATCAAATGCAGCCACAGTGCGTGGATCCTGATAAAAGCCTCCGGCATTGCTCCAAACAAATCCACCAGATTCAATGGCACTTTGCATGATAGGTGATGCCCTGTCAAAAAACTCTTGGGCTAGTTCCTTTGTAACATTTTGCTTCCATTGCCCATAGTTGGCCTGTGCTAATTGATACATGACATTTAATATTATTTACAAGTTAAGTTAGTGAATTGTAGCTAATTATTATCTGGTATGTAATCTAGAAAAATTAACTTCTTGATCTGTGAGCTGAAATAAGTAATTAAAGATTGACTAAGTAAAATTGCTAAACATACAATTGAGACAATAAAATAATAATGAAATTGAAGATGGTGTATGTCTAGTGATGCAGCTTTGCAATTAGTTTCACAAATGTTGTGGACTGGCTTATTAATTATGGCTCCCATGCTGATATTGGTCTTGGTTGTAGGTGTCTTGGTAAGTATCTTTCAAGTGGTGACGCAAATTCAAGAGATGTCTCTTTCTTTTATCCCCAAAATCATTACCGTTGTTTTAGTATTACAGTTGTTTGGGCCATGGATGCTCAGGCTATTGGTCAATTATTCCTCTCAAGTTATTTCAAACATTCCCAGTTACTTTAACTAATGGCAAACGCTTCATTATTCGCTGTCGTAATGAGTGTGTTGTTGGCCTCAATTCGTATGGGTATGATGTTTGTGTCTAGTCCTGTGTTTGGGGCTGTCAAAATCCCAACACAGGCAAAGGTGGTATTGGTGGTGGGGTTGAGCTTAGGGCTTGCAAATGCCTTGAGTTTACAAGGTATTGAATCCATTAGTTTAAGCTGGCTAGTGTCGGTTGTTATTTCGGAAATGCTCATAGGCGCCGCCATTGCCGCAACATTGTTTATTGGGTTTGCCAGTTTTAACTTGGCCGGGCGTTTGCTGGATTTTCAAATTGGATACGGTATTGCTGGGTTGGTAGATATTGCGACTAGAAACAATATGCCCTTAATTGGTAGTGTAATTAGCATGACTGCCGTTTTAATTTTCTTTGGGTTAGATGGTCACTGGGCTTTATTGCAAGTAGTCAAATTATCTTTTACGGCGATGCCTGTAGGCAGTAGTATTTTTGATTTGAACTTGGCAAGCTTGATAGCCTATTTTGGATCTTGCTATGTGTTTGGATTTGCAGTGGTTGCTCCGGTAGTACTTTGCTTGTTTTTGGTGGATATTGGCATGGCATTTATGTCTCGCACCATGCCACAAATGAATGTGTTCGTTATGTCGCTAGCGTTAAAAGTAATAGTTGGTATATCTGCACTGGCTATCTCTTTGCCTTTTGCTGGAGGTACTATCAAGCGCGTATTTGAATCCATATTTGAAAATCTAGACCGTTTATTGGCTTGATATGGCAGAACAAGATCAAAACAGAAATGAGGCGGCTACCCCGCACAAAAAAGAAGAAGCTAGAAAAAAAGGCAATGTGGCTAAAAGCTTAGATGTGAATTCTTTTTTTGTGTTGGCAGTTGTATTGCTCACTTTGTATATTTGGGGCAGCAAGATGATATACGAGGAGTTATCTTTGGCAAGAACAGTTCTTGCCAACACTAGCAGAATGTCGTTTGAAACAAACGAATTGACAGATTATTTAACGGGAATGTTGGCGGACGGTTTAATTATCCTAGCGCCATTCTTTATTTTGCTTTTTGTTTTTGGGGTATTGAGTAATTTTGTACAAGTTGGCCCAGTATTTACATTCTTTCCACTTAAGCCAGATCTAAGTCGCATTAATCCGGTAACTGGTTTGAAAAAACTGTTTTCGATTCGATTGTTGATTGAATCGGTGAAGACAGTGTTGAAGTTTATTTTACTTGGCACAGTACTTTATTTTGTCATCAAAAACGTGATCCCTAAATTGTTAATTAGTCTGCATGTTACGCCTGCATCCATTGGATTATTGCTAATGCCGCAATTGACTTCAATGTTGTTTAAGTTGTTACTTGTATTGTTGTTTATTGCTATGCTTGATTTAATATTTACGCGGTGGGATTACGCTAAACGATTACGCATGAGCCGTCGGGATATTACAGATGAGCATAAGCGTAGAGAAGGTGACCCCAGAATTAAATCTAGGCTCAGAGAGCTGCAAAGAGAGGCTTTGAAACGCGCTAAAAGCTTGGGTAGAGTGAAAGATGCTGATGTGCTGATTACTAATCCAACTCACTTGGCGATTGCAATTAAATACCATAAAGATGAGATGGATGCGCCAATTGTATTGGCCAAAGGGGCTGGGTTTTTAGCCGCCAGAATGAAAGATATTGCCAGAATGCATAAAGTGCCAATTGTGGAAAATAGGGCACTTGCAAGAAGTTTGTTTCACGGCGTTGATATGGAACGGGCGATTCCCATTGAGCATTACACTGCTGTTGCTAAGTTGTTGTTCTGGGCATACGCTGCCAGAGGCGTAAATTTTAAAAAATAATTAGAAAAACGATGTAATGAATAGCTTAAAAAAAATATTTGGCAAGAACTCTGACTTAGTTTTGATTCTGAGTATGCTTGGCATATTGGTAGTTCTGTTCACACCTATCCCATCTGGATTACTGGATTTTTTGCTGTTAGCTAATCTGAGCTTTGCGCTTTTGGTTTTGTTGTTAACTTTTTATGTAGAAAAGCCGGTCGATTTTTCTACTTTTCCCCCATTGCTTCTCATTGCTACTTTATTTCGGCTATCTCTCAATATTGCTGCTACAAGATTGATATTAGGTGAAGGAGATGCAGGTAAGGTCATTGGCGCAATTGGCTCCTACGTAGTGCAGAATAACTATGTGATTGGCTTAGTAGTTTTCTTGATATTGGTTGTTGTTCAATATGTGGTGGTCACCAACGGTGCGCAGCGTGTGGCTGAGGTAGCTGCAAGATTCACGCTCGATAGTATGCCGGGCCAACAAATGAGTATTGATGCTGACTTGAATATGGGGTTTATTGATCAAGCCGAGGCACAGAAGCGGCGTAAGACCATAGAAAAAGAAGCCAACTTTTATGGCGCGATGGATGGTGCGAGTAAATTTGTAAAGGGCGATGCAATCGCTGGGATAGTCATTTTATTAATTGATATTTTTGGCGGGCTGGCAGTTGGCGTAATGCAGTTAGGAATGCCTTGGTCGGAAGCTGCGCAGACGTTTACTCTGCTTACCATTGGCGATGGTATTGTCACTCAGGTGCCTGCACTTGTGATTGCGGTGGGTACGGGCATTATCGTTACACGTTCAGGCACAGATAAACAGTTGAGTGCTGAGATGGCTGCACAGGTTTCGGCTTACCCCAAAGCATTAATGTTAGTCATGTTTGCGATGGTTGGGATAGGGTTGTTACCTGGTATGCCGGTTCTACCTCTGATTGTCATCATTGCTATCTTTGCTTTGGTTTTTTACTTTGTTAAAGCGGCAAAACCTGACGAGAAGGATGCAGAGGACAGTGGGCAAGAGAAAGCAAGTGACGGCCTGGAAGATTTGCTAGTTGTTGAGCCCATTGAAATTAAGATTGGACAAGGGTTGATTCCTTTGGTCAACGCTGAGGATGCGGGTGTCACCGATAGAATTTCCGCATTTAGAAAGCAATATGCGCTAGATGCTGGATTTGTGATGCCCAAAGTTAAGATTAAAGACGATAAAAAGCTCAATCCATTTCAGTATAAGGTCAATATTTTTGGTGTGACTGTTGGTGAAGCAGAAATTCTACCTGATAGCCAGTTGGCAATACATCCATCCGGTAGTGGTGAAAAGTTGGAAGGAATTGAGACAAAAGATCCTACCTATGGGTTGCCAGCGATATGGATTAGCGAAAGTGTTAGAGCAACAGCCAAGTTAAAAGGTTATACATTAGTAGACCCGCTGACTGTGTTTATGACCCACCTAACAGATTTATTAAAAAAGAACTCTGCAAATTTATTAAATCGAGCTGAGGTGTCGGCCATTATTGATCGTGCCCGAGAACAAAATTCGAGCTTAGTAGATGAGTTGATTCCAAGTGTGTTATCTGAGGTTGAGGTACAAAAAGTACTACAAAATTTATTGCGGGAGAAAGTCTCTATCAGGAATATTGCTGCTATTTTAGAAGTGTTAGCGGATGCTGGCCGCCAGACAAAGCAAGCTGAGCGTTTGACTGAGTTGGTCAGGAGTAAGTTAGGAGCAGCTATTTGTCAAAATCTTACTGGTGCTAAAGCTGAGTTATCTGTACTCACTTTAGATCCGACTATTGAGCAAAAGATTGTAGATTCTATTCAGTCAGTCGAAGAGTCATCGAGGTTGGTCATGGATCCTCGATACACCGAGCAAGTGATTTCAAAACTGGCCTCATTAGTTGAGGCGATGATGAAAAGTAATGTGTCTCCTGTATTGCTATGCGCGCCAGAGTTACGCAGACACTTGAGAGTGATGACAGAGCGGGTGTTGCCGCATCTGTCTGTAGTTTCCATGACTGAGGTGCCAACAAACTTGAGATTGCTGTCATATGGAGTTGTTAGGCTATGAGGGCTGAAAAGATAGTAGCTTCTGCTATTCCCAAAAGTCAGCAAGTTGATGCTAATTTATTCTTTGGCGCAGAAAAAGACCAGTGGTTGAATACTGTCACAGCGGGCCAAATCTTGAAGGGTAGAATCCTTAAAGTGTATGGCGACCATAAGTATGGTGTTTCTTTTGGAGGTAAAGAGCGCATTGTAGACTCCAGTATACCGTTGACGGTGGGGAATGTTATCACTGGTCAAGTGCAAAGTATTAATGAAAAAAATGTTTCAATGCGGTTGGTCCAAACGATCCCACACGAGAAAAATACTACGTCTCATCAAGTTTTTCATCAGTCGCCGCTTGACGCTCAAGCAGTCAATCTAGGAATATCTTTAAGTGCATTAGATCAAAAGACAATTGCTAGTGCAGCTAGTGAGTCTAAAGCGCCAGCAGTTATCATCAGTGTGGGATTGTATTTGGTGAAGTTAGGTTTGCCAGTAACTATTGACCTGATACGCTTACTTTCTTCACGCATTATGTCTGCAAGAGATTTAAATGATGCTGATAGCGAAAAAATGATACCTATGCTTGATTTTGACCCTATATTGGTCGACTCACAAACATTGCTGCCTCCTGATGTGTTGGAGCGTTTGGTACAGGATTTTCAAGGGATGGATATGGATGCGTTGGATGCGGACATTGAGCCCTCTGATTTATCGTTATTAGATAATCTTGCAGCAGCAGTGAAGCCGATCGAAAGCGACGAGCAACAACTGCTGGGCGGCGAGCCCGATTCAAGCGATGCTGACGTGGCGAGAGTTCTAGCGAGTATTTTAAATGCCAATACTGGGGCCAAACTCCAACATGCACTTAAGACTTTATCTGTAATTATAGACGGGAAACTAGTGGAGTTTGATGTGGCCTTCTTTAACCAGTTACCTGGCAACGAAACTATGGAAAATACGATTGAAAGTAAGTCTATTCGATTTTCTTTAGAAACAAGTTTAGGGCAACTAGGATTGATGGCGAAAATTGTGAATAACAGAGTGCGAATCTCTTTTAATGCTATGAACGATATGCTTTTAAGTGATTTACAGGCACATGAGTCACATTTGGTTAATCAATTGGTGGATGCCGGCTGGAGTGTGGATGCAATTAATTTTGCAATCGATGCAGATGAGCACTGGCCTGGCTTGCATGTGATAAACCATGCGCTGCAACAAGGCAGTGTCAATTTAATGGCATGAGTAAGTTAAAACAAAATTTGGGTTTGGCTGTTGGTAAGGGCACTCAGCTACCCGCTGTAGTTTTTAAAGGCTATGGTGCGTATGCCGATTTTTATGAAAAAGAATTTAAAAGAATCAAGCCGCAATCAAGAATAGTAAAAGATAAAGAACTATTAGAAAAACTAGCAAAACTGCCTGTGAATTCTGATATTTCACCTGACCTTTATCAGTTGGTTGCAATTTTATTGGTTTATGTATACTCTCTAGAAAAAATAAAAAAGGATTGAAAGTGATTGATCCAATCAATTTAATAATAACAAGCATCCAATTCGATACGCAGCGCTTAAATACCATTGCTGGTAACGCTGCAAACGCACTGACTCCAGGTTATAAAAGAGAATTTCTGTCTATCGATGGGGAGTTCCAAACCCTTATGAATAGTCAGTTAAATGCTCAACCAATATTATCCGCAAGGGTTGACCACAAGCCTGGGGTTCAACGTTTAACCAGCAATCCACTTGACTTGGCCATTCTGGGTCAAGGCTATTTCCAAATTAATACCGATCAAGGGCATGCCTACACTCGGCAAGGCGCTTTCAGACTAGATGAGCAGGGACGACTTGTCACTCACTTGGGGCAGGCTGTATCTGGTGCATCCGGAGATATATATCTAACTGGGCCCAATCCGCTGATAGATCACAAGGGGCAAGTGATAGAAAACGGCAAAGTTGTCGCACAAGTCAAAGTGATCTCTGTGGATCATGATGATGATTTGGTTAAAGTTGGCGGAGGCCTTTTCAAAGCCACGGAAAATGCAGTCATCAGGGATGTCGATTCGCCTAATATTGCCCAAGGTAATTTAGAAGGTTCTAATGTGGATTCGACCCAGGAAATGGTGCGGTTAATGGAAACATTTAGACACTTTGAAACTAGTCACAAAATTGTTCAGGCGTACGATGAGCTGAATGATAAAACATTGAAAAACTTAAGTCAGTTTTAGATAGGGGGTAAGCATGATTGATGCATTATATATTGGAGCGACTGGGATGCAGGCGCAGCAACTCAATGTGGATGTGGTTGCAAATAACCTTGCCAATGTGAATACCTCAGGGTTTAAGAAAAGTCGAGTGACATTTCAAGATGCCTACTATCAAGTGCTCAATCCTAGTGCAAATTTGACAGAAGGCGGCGCTAGTGCAGTGATGCTGGGGATGGGGGCCATGGTTTCAAGCAATTCAAAATCGTTTACACAGGGTGAATTGAAGGCTACAGAGTCACCGCTAGATTTTGCCATTCAAGGAAACGGATTTTTTGAGGTGCTGATGCCTGATGGTACATCCGCCTATACAAGATTCGGCGCTTTAAAAGTTAATGAGAATGGTGTGTTAAGCACTGCCAAAGGCTATGAACTAAAAGAGCAGATTGAGGTGCCTAGTGATGTTATTGAGGTGGTCGTTGACGCAAAAGGTAAAGTGTCAGGGCGATTAGCTGATAAAAGTACTTTGATAGAGCTAGGGCAAATAGAGCTCACCTCCTTCGCCAGCTTAGAGGGCTTATTGCCTATGGGGGATAATTTGTATCAGGCTTCTGATGCGAGTGGCGAAAAAACTACGGGTATTCCAACTGAAAATGGTTTGGGTAGTGTTGCGCAAGGGTACCTGGAAGCTTCTAACGTTAAGCTTGCAGAGGAAATGGTAAATCTTGTATTGGCGCAGAGAGCATATGAGCTGAATGCAAAAGTGATTCAGGCGTCCGATGATATGCTTTCAATTAGTAATAATCTGCGTAGATAGGTTATGATCAAGTCGGCTCAATTTCTTCTTGGATGTGTGCTAAGTTTGTCTTTATTAATCGGCAGTGTTGCATATGGAGAGAATCTATATAACTCTGACACATACAGGGCTCTAGCTTCTGATCGAAGAGCTTATCGTGTAGGGGATGTGCTTACTGTGTTAGTGCTAGAAAGCTCAAGTGCTAGCGCAGCAGCAGGCACTAATACGGACAAAGGCAACGATGTGGGAATCAAATTTTCCTCTCCAAACAGTCAAAAAGATTATGCATTAGGTATAGATGAGAATTTTGATGGTGGAGGAAAAATTGCTAGAACAGGTAAGCTACTTGCACAAATTTCTGTAGCGGTGAAATCTATCAATACTAATGGCGATTTTAATATTACAGGCAATCAGGATATTGAAATCAATGGTGAGAAACAGACTATTAATATTGAAGGTAGAGTAAGACCCATTGATGTCGATGAAAAGAATACAGTCCTTTCAACTAAAATTGCGAATGCAAAAATTACTTACGTAGGCAATGGCGTATTGGCAGACAGCCAACATAAAGGATGGTTGTCAAGAATAATTACATTATTGGGGCTGCTCTGAATTTATGAAATATTTCTTGTTTGCCTTCGCATTAATGATGTGCTCAATACCCGCCTTGAGTTCAGAGTCCGTGCGGCTTAAAGATATTGGTAAAGTGGAAGGCTGGCGCGAAAATCATTTGATCGGTTTTGGTATTGTTACTGGCCTTGCCGGTACAGGAGACTCACCTCGTAGTAAAGCAACCAGACAGTCCGTGGCAAATTTCATGTCAAATTTTGATGTACTGGTTGCCTCAGATCAGGTGAATAGTAGAAACGTTGCAATTGTAAGTATTATGGCGCTACTGCCGCCTGTAACACACCGTGGAGATAAAGTGGATGTCACCGTGACATCCATGGGAGATGCGCGAAGCCTGTTGGGAGGTACTTTGCTAATGGCGCCGCTCAAAGGGCCAGACGGTAAAGTTTATGTATTAGCGCAAGGCCCTGTATCTGTTGGCGGCTATAAATATGATCAGCTAGGCAATGTCGCGCAAAAAAACCACCCAACTGCAGGTGTGATTTCTGGCGGTGGACAAGCGGAGCAAGATGTGACTGCATTGCCATTGCATGAAGATGGATCGTTGGCATTCGTTTTGAATAATCCGGATTACGTGACGGCGGAACGTGCAGAAAGAGAAATTAACCGCGTACTCGGTGGTACTTTTGCTTCGATTAAAGACTCAAGTTCAATTCATGTGCAGATGCCTAAACATTACGAACAAAGGCAATCTGACTTTATTTCATTATTGGAAACCGTTGAGGTGGTGCCCGATACACGAGCAAAAGTGGTCGTGAATGAAAAAACGGGGACGGTGGTAACTGGCGGCGATGTGAGATTATCAAAAGTGACAGTTGCACATGGTGACTTGAAAGTGTCGATTCGAAATAGCTTTTCAGTGTCTCAGCCTCAGTTTATTGGAAGAGCCGGGGCTAATGTAAGAACGCAAGTAATTCCCAATACACAAATAAGCTTGAACGAAGAACAGGGGGATATGGTTGAGTTGCCAGAGTCTTCTAGTGTGAGTGATTTAATACGAGCGTTAAGAAAAATTAAGGCTAGTACTAGAGACACAATTACTATCTTACAAGGAATTAAAGCGGCAGGCGCCTTGCATGCTGATCTTATCATTCAATAGGAGCTATGATGTTGAGTACGAATGCGATTACACCCCAAATTGTTGGGTTGGCTTTGGATGGATTGTCTGCCAGACACGAGGCTATTGCATCCAATATTGCGAATGTCAATGCTGAAGGTTATCGACCAATCTCAGTATCTTTTGAGTCTCAGTTGGCAGGCATTGTGGCACGCGGCCAAATGGAAGTGGGTTCAAATGACGCATCATTTAGTCCTGTTGTGAGTTATGGTGAAAAGCAGTCAGCGGAAATTAGTAACGCGAGTATCGATATGAATACGGTTAAATTAAATGAAAATGTAATTCAGTATCACGCTCTCATCAAAGGCATGCAGCATTATATGACTACGCTATCTACTGCCATCAAAGAAGGTAGGGGCTAATGGACTACTCGTCTGCAATTGCAATTAGCTCCGCTGGAATGCAAGTAGAAAGAGCTCGGCTTGACGTATCTGCAATCAATATTGCGAATGCACATACAACGAGAGGTGTGAATGGCGGGCCTTATGTCCCATTAGTCGCATTGGCAAGAAGTGGGAAATCATTTTTAAAGACTTATGAAGCATTGCAGCAGCATCGCTCTATGCCAGAGGTCAATGTAATTCGGCAAACGCAATCAGTACCCAGAATGGTATTTGAACCAGCACATCCTGATGCAAATGTGGATGGCTTTGTTGCGTATCCAGGTGTTGATACAGTGAAAGAAATGGTTAATATGATGACTGCCGTTAGAGCATATGAGGCTAATGTGGTGGCAATCAATGCAGCAAAATCAATGGCTATGAAAGCAATAGATTTAGGGAATGGGGCCTAGCCATGGTGGAAGGAATAGAGGCAGTTAGTAGCGATTTTAATATAAAAGGTGTTGGTGATGCTGGGAAATTGCTTCCTGAAGCTATTGAAAAAAGCCAATTTCTACTCGCATTGGAAAATGTAAATAGCAAGCAAATAAGTAGTGAGCATTTGTTACAAGATTTAGCTGTTGGAAAAACGGATAATATTCATCATGTAATGCTGGCATTGGAAGATGCAAAACTGTCATTACATCTTTTGATTCAAGTGAGAAATAAATTGCTAGAGGGATACCAAGATATCCTGCGTATGCAAATATAAGTCAATAGGGGTTGGAGTTGGATTTTATAAGAAAAACATGGACAGAAATGTCCGGTATGTCTAAAGCTGTTTTTGTCATTTTACTAATGACAGTCATTGGGTTATTTGTCTTTTCTGTGGTTTGGGTGACTAAAGACGATTACCAAGTACTATTTTCCGATTTAAATCCACTGGATGCATCATCTATGGTCTCCGAGCTTGAGCACCTCAAGGTGCCATATAAGCTAACAGAGGGTGGAACTACCATTTTGGTTGAGAGTGACGCCGTTTATAAAACACGTTTGAAGTTGATCGGCAAGGGCTTAAATCTGAATGGCTCAGTGGGGTTTGAGTTGTTTAATAATGCAGAGTTTGGCATGACTGAGTTTGCACAAAAAGTAAACTACTTGCGAGCCTTGCAAGGCGAATTAGAGAGAACCATTGTAAGCTTTGACGAAATTAAGTCGGCTAGGGTGCATTTGGTATTACCTGAATCTGGTTTGTTTAAAAGAAAAGATGCGAAACCTAAGGCCTCTGTAACGGTGATGATGAAAAATGGAATGGCGTTGTCATCAGAGCAGGTATTAGGTATTCAAAAGCTAGTGTCAGCATCAGTCCCTGAAGTGACCCCTTCTGAAGTGACAATTGTCGACCAAAGAGGCGTAGCGTTGACAAAAAATACGTTGTCGGGGAGTGAGGCATCTAATCTATATGAGCGATTGGACGTTAAGAAGCAGCTTGAGACATATATCACATCAAAAATAGTGGATGTCTTGGATCGCGTTGTTGGTACTGGCAAAGCCATCGTAAGTGTGGATATCAATTTAAGCTATGATCAGGTAAAAATCACAAAAGAAGATATCGTACCTCTACCAAATACATATGGACAATCAATAGGGGCCATCACGAGAAAAAGAACAACTAGTCAAAGAGATGAAGCGGCTACCCAAGCGGATACATTTGAAGATGGACAAATTGTTAATCAAAATTCACCTGCTAGTAGCTCAATGAGTGAGATTGAATTCATTAATAATAAAAAAATTGAACAGATATTATCGATGCCTGGTGCCATTAATAAGCTCTCAGTGGGCGTGTTTGTTCCCAATATTAATGATCCAGTTAAATTGGAAAAAATCAAAGAAGTGATATCAATGACTGCAGGCATTAATGTCCGCAGAGGTGATGGATTAGTAGTGCATGATATAGAGGTTCCGCAATTGGCCATGCAAGCTGAAACTACACTTAATGATACAAAAGACAAGGGTTTAGCTGACATACATAACAATCAAGCTACAACTAAAAGAATGAGCAGTCCTCAATATTACTGGATTTTAGGTGCTGCAATATTGTTCCTGCTTCTGTTGATAGCCAGCGTCATTAAACAGCAGAGAAAAAAAGCACTTACAGTGACGAACAGAGAGAAATTGCTGGACGAAATTAATCTCTGGGCAAAGAGTTGAAAATGAGTAATGTTGAAAAGTCTAAACTCATTGCGCTGAAATTAGCATCTTTACCTGAGTCTGATTTCAACTGGATATATGACCGCTTGAATCAGAATGTAAAAGATCGACTAGGTCCACTGGTTAATGAGGTTAGAGCAATTGGAATAAATCTTAGCGCGGGTGAAATTAATGATTTATTCGAAAATCATGCTACTTCTAAAGACAATCATAAAAATAAAGAGAATGTATTATATTCGGAAATGATTGATCAGGCTGGCTATCAGAATATTGAGGATGCATTCAAAAGTGAACCTTCATATTTATTATTTGCACTGTCTGGCTTGCATGATTGGCATTGGAAAACTGAGTTTGGCTATAAAAACTTTGTTGAGAGCAAAATGAAAAGAGCTGAGCGTATAGAGCTAAAGGCTCTGTTAGCGAAGTCGATGATTGCTGCTACTGAGTCTCTATTGCAAGATAAATCTACTTCTCGACCTCTGTTGACTAAAGCCAGCGCAAATTCAACCACAAAACTGAAGGGTGCTCTGGAAAGGGCTCCTGTTATTAAAAGGCTTTTTAAGTGGTAAATATAATTAAAGCTGGGACTGTGCTTGAGGATGATCAGCACTTAATATTGTTGCCTTTGCATCACCGATTGGAAGAAAAAGTCGAGTTGGAGGCAGAGGGAAGTGTCGACGTTGGTGATGTGAGCGAGCATGAGACAGTTACGTTGACTAGCCCTGATGTGAAGTATTTAGATCAACAGTTGATTAAGCATACACAAGCCGAAATAACGACTGATATTTTGGAAGAAAGCAAGAAGCACGCACAGCATGAAGGTTTTAAGCAAGGGGTTGATGACGCTAAAGCTAAATACGATAGTTTACTAGCCAAAGTTGATAGATTGGTGGAGAGGATTGAGGGTGCTGTTCCTGACTATGTTCAGCAGAGTCAGTCAGTGATTGCTTCAATAGTGTTGGAAGCGGTGTCCAAAATAATAAAAGTACACTTGGTTGATCAGCAGAAATCCTTAGAGGTTATAAAAGAAGTGATTAGAGAAGTGGGGCAGCATGAGCTAAAGTCTATATATATTAGCCCACATGATTTTAATTTACTTAAGCAGTTAGATGAGCAAATGTTATTGGATGGAGCCTCCAACGACTTGAAGCGACTTCATCATCATTTTAAATCTGATTCAGATATGGTGATGGGGGGGTGTCGAATCTCGATGAAGGATGGGATTTTAGATGCTTCGTTAGAGAGTCAGCTAAGAGTTTTGATTAAGAGCCTTACAGATAAAGTAACTGAGTCGGCTTAGTTTGATATGAAATGGGTTAACTATCTTGAGGAAATTAAAAGTTTAGACCTTTATCGGCACATTGGTAAGGTTAAAAAAATCAATGGTTTATTGGTTGAAACTACGGGGTTGTCGGTCAATATTGGTGATATGTGTTTGATCAAGAACAAACATCATGGTGTTAAAAATGTGTTTGCACAAGTAATCGGTCAAGATCAGGGAACAGCAATACTTATGCCATTCGGTGACTTGCATGGGATAGGTATAAACGCAGAAGTTGAGCGTATTGAAGGTGCTCTAAAAATTGGTGTTGGAAATGAGATGCTAGGACACGTAATTGATCCGTTGGGGAACACACTCCAAGGTTCAAGTAGTATTAATATTGAAAGTAGGATATCCGCTAAAGGCACTAGCCATAACCCTTTAGCGCGTACAAGGATAACAAGTTATCTTACTACCGGTATAAGAGCAATCGATGCATTTATGCCTATAGGTCTCGGACAGAGAATAGGGATATTTTCTGGAAGCGGTGTAGGGAAGAGCACATTACTCGGTATGATCGCTAAAAATTCGTTGGCAGATATCAATGTGATTGCGTTGATAGGCGAACGTGGGCGTGAGGTGAATGATTTTGTACAGAAGACGTTAACTCCGGATGCTTTAGCTAAGTCGGTTATTGTCGTAGCAACAGCGGATCAGCCTACCCTCTTACGAGAGTTGGCAGCTCACACAGCAACCTCTATTGCAGAGTATTTTTCTAATAAAAATAAAAATGTATTACTGATTATGGATTCCGTAACGCGGTTTGCGATGGCGAGAAGGGAAATAGGGTTGTCAATGGGCGAGCCTGCCACTGCAAGAGGCTATACGCCATCCACTTTTACAGAGTTACCTAAGTTGATTGAACGGGCAGGTAATTTTACTGGTAAGGGATCAATAACTGGCATATATACAGTATTGGTAGAAGGTGATGATTTGAATGAACCCGTTGCAGACCATATGCGAGCAGTATTAGATGGACATATTGTCTTGTCGCGGAAACTGGCTAACCAAGGACATTATCCGGCGATTGAGGTACTTAAAAGTGTGAGTCGAATTGCAACCGATATTTGGTCTAAAAGTGAAAAAGAAATAGTGAGTTCTGTGCTGAAATTGCTTGATGTTCGCGAGCGGTATTTGGATGTTGTAGAAATTGGAGCGTATAAATCGGGTGCAAATCCTGAACTGGACAGGGCGTTATTTTTGTATCCAAAAATACAAGCATTTTTAACTCAAGGTGATGAGTCGCCACCTGCTAGAGATGCATTATTCAAACAACTAACGACGATATTGAATTCTTGACGAGATGGAAATTAAAGTAATAGCAAAACTGATGTCGATTAAAGACAGTGAAATAAATCTCTTTAAAAGAGATTATGTGACCTTAGTCGAGCTTATGAATAATTTGAGTGGTCAATACTTATCGCAAAAAGAAGCCATAGAGCAGTTCGCAAGTGAGCAAGCCAGTGTTGATAACGTCGATGCTATGCTTAATGGCCGATATTATTTGCAAGACATGCAAAAGCACGCTAATACGCTGCATTTATCATTGAAGGAAGTTGAAAAGCAAAAAGAAGCTGCCTTTGAGACACTCAGTAGCGCAGTGACAGGGTTGAAAGTATTAGAAAAAATGCATGATAGGCGCTTAAAAGATTTACATAGCATGCATCTAAAAAAAGAAGAGTTAGAATCTGATGAGGTAGCTATTACTATGTTTAACAAGGTGAACAATTAGTATGAGTCATGCAGTCATTGATTTTCAAATGAGAGAGTTGCATCAATCTAGTAGTCGTGTGCCTAATGAAAGTATCAACAAAAATTTGTGGAGACTTACTTTAGAGGAACATGGTTTATACGATGCGCTAAAGGAGTACCAGGTGCAAAAGTCAGCGGAGGGTAATTTACCGCATCAGATTTTAGTTGAGCATTCAGTCGACAAAGGAAAGAAACCTCAAGTTAATTCAGGTGATACACATCAGCAGCTGGTAAAAACCACTGATAATCTTGAGGGTATGAGTGGCGCAGCCAAACATAATGTCATTGATCTTCAAGTGACTTCAAGTAATCTAAAGCCTAGCCAAGTGTTACAGGTAGGTGGTCTTTCATACAACAAAGTGTATGTGGAGAATTTCAATCATATAGCTATGAATGTTGATACGACTCTATATGGTGGGTTAGTGATGCGAGATAAGATTAAATGGCTGGATAAAAATGCACTACTTACTGTTGTCAATTCAAATTTAGAGTTGTGGCTTCGAGACTCTTCAATTGCCGACCATGAAGTAGGGATGGCGTTGAAAAGAATAAAGCATTCAATGGCAGATCTAGGAGTGAGTTTGGCTCAGGTCGTTATCAATGGAAAAGTAGTCTTCAGGCGTAATTAAAGTCATAAATTGATTGGAAAAATATGGCAGTTGATCTTATAGGTGGGGTTTCGGACCAGCAGCAAACCGCTGCGGCAGTTCAGACATCATTGGGACAAGAAGAGTTTTTGAAAATATTGTTAGCACAGCTACAGTATCAAGACCCACTAAAGCCGCTAGATAATCAACAGTTTCTAGCGCAGTTAGCACAATTTTCTGCATTAGCCCAAACTTCTCAGTTAAATGATAGAGTCGATACATTACTCACAATTCAAGCCTCAACTCAGTCAATAGGATTAATTGGTAAAACTGTGGAGGTGAGATCGACCACCGGTGAGCCTGCAAGTGTTGGGACCGTATCGTCTTTAGCCTTTTTGGATGGGCAGCCTAGCTTAAATGTTCGCACGCAAAATGGTGAGATTCTGACAGCGGTTAAGCTGTCTCAAATATCGGTAGTGAGGTAAGTATGCTAGATACGATATATATTGGTATGAGTGGACTGACCAGCTTTTCTAAAGGGTTGTCCAATATTAGTAATAACGTAGCAAATCTGAACACGACAGGGTTTAAGGGTTCAGATCTGCAGTTCTCGGATCTGTATTATCAGCATCAGTATGCTGGATCTAATGCAGAATATTTGGTTGGTTTAACAAAAGGATCTGGTGTAACGGCAGGAGCTTCCGCTACTAAATTTACTCAAGGTGAATTTAGACAAACCGGAAATGATTTGGATGCAGCCATTGATGGGAATGGTTTTTTTATTCTACAGAGTGGCGGCAAACTATATTACACAAGAGCTGGACAGTTCCAGATTGATGGTGAGGGTCGATTGGTTGCAGGTAGTGATGATGCGGCTGTAATGGGGCTCGTAAATGGTGCTATTAGAGAAATCAATATTTCCGGGAGCCGTAGTGTCCCTGCAAAAGCAACAACTGAAATTAGATTTGCAAATACACTATCCTTAAACTCACCCACGTATGAATTAACTAATATTACGGCAATTGATAGTTTAGGAAGCCAACATCAATTAACGCTCAATTTTGTAAATGATACTGTCAATAACCCCGGGAGGTGGACGTTTCGTGTGTTGGAAGGTACCACAGAGCTGGCAAATGGCAGCGTGACATATAATGCTAGCGGCAGTCCGGTTTCAGGCAGTGATACTTTTAGTTTTACTTATGCCCCTGCTGGTGCCTTACCAAATCAACTTACATTAAACTTTAGTGGCACTACGTTTTTATCTAGCAGCAGTTCGAGTTTACAAGTGAGTTCACAGAATGGTGTCGCTGCAGGTTTTCTGACAAAAACAACCATTGATCAAGATGGGTTTTTAGTTCTGACATATTCTAATGGGCAGTCAGTAAAAAGTAATCAATTGGCACTTGCAGACTTCCAAAATTTATCCGCCTTACAGTCCGTAGGGAGCAATCGTTTCGAAATTTTTGGGCAGACAAAGCAAATATTGTCGACCCCTGGTAGTTTATCTTTGGGGAAATTGAGAGTATCCGGGATTGAACTATCCAATGTTGATTTGGCAAGAGAGTTCAGTGAGTTAATTATCGTACAACGTGCTTACCAAGCTTCGTCACAGGTGATATCCGCTGCCAATGAGATGATGCAGCAACTGGGTGAAATTAGAGGGCGCCGTTGATGCAGGTTAATAATCAATATGCACCGTACACATTGTATGGTGCATCACATGTAAATGAAGTGTCAGAAAAAGTTAATGCGGCGTTGTCTGAGTTATATGCAGGATGGTTTACACGAGAGGAGCACTTTATATTTAGTGTTACCAATCATAATGAGTCATTCAAATTGGCGATAGATAGCTGGGATATTTATGCAAGTAGCCCGGATTGTTGGGTAGCATTGAAAGGTGTAAAGAAGTTACAAGCTGGTTTTTTGACCAAAATGTTTGATGCAGATAGCAACCTGCTTGCCAGAACTACAAAGCTTACTAGTGCAATTTACAGTGACTTTATAGAGAGTCATATAGATACATTATATTCGTTAGCTAATACAGTTTACTTAAAGGGCCAAAACATCACAAATGTAAGGACACTTAAAGGCAGTGGTGCGTTGTTAGGGCTAGTTTCCAACGGTGAAGTGGCCATGCAGATTGCAATAGGAGCTGACTTAATAAAGGCAATCTGTTCGAAAAGTTTTGTGAAATTGCATTCTAAATCCGCGGATCTAGTAAGTCGTGAAAGTGTATTGCAGAACCCGGTTGTCGATATTCATGTACCGGCAGGTTCAGCTGAAATGACCTTGAAAGATTTGTCTATGGTTGAAGTTGGAGATGTGATTCTGTTGGATAAAAAGCTGGGGGGCAAGTTTTTGGTGACTGATGCTAAAGGAAGATTTTTAGCCAATGCTCAACTTGGAAAGCGGTTAAATCAGAAAGCTATACAATTTATTGAGTGAGAAAATAAGAAAGTGTTGATTTGAGCATGAGTGAATTAAAAGAAAAATCCAAAATAGTCGCGTTGACAGAACTGCAGGATGTTGCTGCACCTAAGGGAAATAAAGTGATTGGGGTTGATTATTCGGCCGTTTCAGATGTTAAGGTGCATTTGGAGGCGTTTATTGGTACAGCAAGCATCACCATACAAGAGCTTTTTGATTTGGAGTTAGGCTCAACAGTTTCATTAAATGAGTCTGTTGATTCATTAATCCTACTGAAGCTGGATGGTAAATCCGTTGCACAAGGCACATTGGTGGTTGTAGGTGATACTTTTGGTATCAAAATTACCGATATTGTCAAAACGAACACAAAAAATTAGCAGCAATCTGGACGTATTGAATTGAAAATGGATTATGCACTGTCAGGTGGCGTGACAAAAAGCAATGGTGAGATAAAAGCACAGACACAACAGATTCCATATAAAGATTCAAAAACTGAATTCGAAACACACGGAGCCACCGTCATCGTTGCGATGGTTGTATTTTTGATATTGGCGTGGCTTGTGTTGCTATTAATTAAAAAACGATATGTTAAATTTCTTCCAACCGCAAATCGTCATAAAGGCAAAAAACTGCTGGTGTTGGAACGCACCAAAGTTTCGGCGAAGTCCAATTTGTTGCTGGTCCGGTATCAAGAGAGGCTTTTTATATTGGGCGAATCCAGCGATCATCTAGCTTTGATAGCTGAGGTAGACGAGCGAGCCGAAGAGTAATTAAAGAATAACACTAACAATGCAAACAAAAAATATTCTTATATGGGTAATTGCCATTTTAATACTTGCGATACAACCCGTTTTGGCAGACTCGTTAATTGCAGGAGATGCTGCGGCATTTTTTAAAGCTAACTCTTTAAATATAATCAAACCAGCAGAAGTTTCGTCGGCAATGAAGATCGTTGTATTGCTTACGATGTTAAGTATAGTGCCGACTTTACTGATTGCTACAACATCATTCCTTAGAATTATTATTGTCCTTTCTATGTTGCGTCACGCAATCGGGATGCAAGATACTCCCCCCAATGCCGCACTAATCAGTATTGCAATTTTTTTGACTATATTTTCTATGCAGCCGGTATGGTCAGAAATCAATCAAAATGCATGGGCACCTTTCCAAGCCAATAAAGTTTCGATGGAAGAGGCGTTTGATAGAGGAGTAAGTCCTATGCGCGAGTTTATGATAAGACAAACACGGGAAAAAGACTTGTCTCTAATGGTTGACTTGTCTGGTGCAGAGAGGCCTGAAACAATGAACGAAATTGATACGACTCAACTAATCCCGGCTTTTATGCTCAGTGAGTTACGTTCGGCATTTCAGATAGGATTTATGATCTTTCTACCTTTCCTGCTGATTGATTTGGTAGTGGCCAGCATTCTTACATCGCTCGGTATGATGATGGTGCCTCCCATTACTATATCTTTGCCACTAAAAATACTAATGTTTATATTAATAGACGGATGGAACCTAGTGGTTAAGTCTTTAATGAGTAGCTTCAGCTAATTGTATAAGCAGGTTGCGTTGGATACTTTGCAACAGGATGAGCAAAAAGTATGGCAGCAATTTTTAGCTGAACCTACTGTGGAATATCGAAATATTTTAATTCAGCAATATACAGAGCTGGTCAATATTATTGCAGCTAAGTTTTATCAGAATCGACAAATTAAGGAGATTGAGTTTGATGAGTTTAAACAACTAGGATTAATTGGATTAATCGAATCAATCGATAGATTCGATCCGTCTCAGGGTGCAGGGTTCCAAACTTATGCAAGTCATCGCATAAAAGGGGCAATTCTGAATGGTATCGAAAAGTACTGCGAGAAGCAGCAGCAAATTTCTATTAGGTCGCGGTTACGGACAGAGAGAATGCAAAATCTCTTGGAAGAAGTAACATTGCAACAGCAAGATATTTTTGCTAGGCTCGTCGATATGGCCGTAGGCACAGCGATAGGCATTATGCTTGAAAACACAGGGATGTTTCAGTCGGGGGATTCTCAAGTTTCTGTAAGCCCATATGTGAGTAGAGAATTGCATGATTTAAGTAAGGTAATGGAGAGGTTGGTATTGGCGTTACCAGATCAGGAAAGAATGGTGATTCGAATGCACTATTATCAACAATTAAAATTTGAGTTGATCGCTGATGAATTAAAACTTACAAAAGGCCGTATCTCTCAAATTCATCATAGTGCATTGAAAAGAATGCATGAATATTATGATGAACTCAAGGTATTAAGAACCGAATATTAACAGTCATTAGTGGAGCAAGAAATGAGTCTGCAAAATAATTTAACTCAAGATGAGCTTTTACACCTTGCAATTGAAGCCACAAGAAGAGGAGAGCATGGGGCTTCCATTTCATACTTAAAAGAAGGTGTTACACGCTTTCCTGATGATGCTAAGTTAGCATATGTACTTGGTGCAGAGTTTGCACAGATTGGTATTTACGACAAAGCAGAATATGAAATGCAACGGGCGATATCACTAGATCCAGAACTATATACCGCTAGTTTTCAGTTGGGGCTGCTACAGATGACTTTAGGCAAGGTTGAGGACGCAAAGTCAAGTTGGAAGTTAATTGACAAGCTCCCAGAGACACATTCTTTATGGCTTTTTAAAACAGGGATAGAGCAGTTAGCAGTTAATCAATTTTCGGATGCAAAGAGATTGTTGGAGCAAGGAATAGCATTGAACGATTTTAGTCCTGAGCTTAATCATGATATGAGTACAGTGCTCGCATCATTGCCAAACGAGGCGGAGGTTGCAGAAAACTCTAATGCCTCTGCTGGGCAGGCATGGTTGAATGCATATAACGTTGATAAAGATTAATAGAAGAGACCTTAATGGACCCTTTAAACTCTCTTGATGGCATAGCGGAATTAATTCGCAAACGTGCATTCGGCGCCACAGCTGCCAACTTAGGCAAAGATAAAACTGGCAACATCTCTCAAACGAAACAGGATGTTATTCAAAAGAAAACTGCTGAAAAGGTTAAACTCAAGATAGTAGATGCCGTGAGTGCAATTAGTATACAGGATCCTAAAAGACCTCAAAAAATGATGTCAATTTTTGTTGAAAATGTGCTGTTATGGCAGTTGGATGAAGAGTTAATTAATGATGCTAATTTTGTCAGCTTTGTAGATGAAGTAAGTGCACAGCTATTAAATGAGCCAATGTTGGTTGATCAGTTGACGAATTTGATTGCCAGTTCAACAGGGGGGGCAACGTGAGTGCAATACATATCAAATTTTCTGGTTTAGATGAGAGCGCTGGCGCTGTTTTTCTGCAATTTGCTACTGATGAAACTTTGGAACAGATAAATCAAAGTACGATACATGGTTTTTTCCCCTCTCAGTATAAGTCGCAAGATATAACTGAATTACTTTCTTTAATGGCTGAATTTGGGCAACAAATGCTTTCTCAGCAGATGGCAATTGTAGATAATAGGTTTACGCAGGAGCAATTGAGTGATTTTAATCAACTACTTGGAACTATACAGAGAGTAACAATTGACTCTATGCAGCCCGGCATTGAAGAGAAAAACAATCCATATCATTTGGACTCCTTAAAAAACCCGAACAGCCAAGTAGATCAAATGCGTAATATCGTATTAGAGATTTTGGCAGAAGAGGGATTGATTATAGGCAAAATTAAATGACTCAAGATCATTTTACTGTTTATCAGTTTATGGTCTCAAAGTTTGGTGGACAATCATTTGATACCATTGAAAGCTTTTCACAAGGGTTATTAGCAAATACAGTAACTAAAAGGTTTGTACCAAGTAAAACTTGGGCAATGTACAACATAGACACTAAAGAAATATTGGCGGAAGGTTATTTGTGTCGATATGGATTTGATCTAATCAAAGTCAAAGATGGGCAGGTATGTGAGTACTATCGCCGGCTCGTGTCGGGGCGTAATTCGACATTCGTTGCATACGATTTGGATACCTTGGATATTATTGAAAGCTATAAAAATATTGGCAACCAGTTATGGAAATATGATTGGAAAACAGGAGAGAAGTTACAAGCTAATAATAACTGTACTTACGATACCTTACCAGAGGAGATAAAACGCTCCATAAAAGACTTTAGGTTTCGACATCATATATTTATGTATGCCCATAAACCTTATGGTCGTATAGTGGAGTTTTATTATCCCAAACATTAAGAGAGTTAGTTATTTTTTGTTATCAGAGTTTTTTGTATTTGACTTAATGGTTTTATGTTGAAGCTCTTCCCCTAAAATACTTAACTACTCTTGAATGCTGAAGTTAAATCTAAATTTCTGCCCAGCCTTAATTATTTCAATTTATTTTCTATTTTCCCTAAACTAAATCAGATATCTCTGGATGTATTGGTTATAACGGGGAATCTCGCACAGCAATCGGAGTTTTGTAGCTTCATAACTGCATGTGATGATTACCCCTAACAACAA
>Ga0123388_1006474_pt1 | contig 29934 bp, 30 predicted proteins | sample T0HHNO3metaT_FD_89916 | JGI IMG/M metagenome (GOLD analysis project Ga0123388, IMG submission 89916) | Methane-oxidizing artificial microbial communities from Washington, USA to study methane cycling - T0-HHNO3 metaT (Metagenome... | ecosystem: Engineered > Modeled > Simulated communities...
TTGTGAGCCACCAAGATAAAAGTTACCAAGTGAAGCAACTTGACCTAAATAGGTAGCAGTGAAGATACCGTCAGTTAAAGCTCTTAAAGTACCTGAAGTACCAGATAAGTAGCCACCTTCTGCAATAATATCAATTGGGCCCCAGCCACCGTCAGATGGAGTAATAACAACTGCGGCCTCATTGTAAACTTCCAGATTACCTACAACAGTTGCACTTGCCATTGACGCTGACAACGCAAAACCTAGTGCGATTAAAATCTTTTTCATATTAATTCCCCTATTAAAATTAAAACTAAACCTGCTAAAAGTTGATACCTAAATTTGACAGTTCTAATCATAGGGAGGTGGGTACTTTGCAACAATAGCCCATACGGGCTAACGAAAAGCGATTAGTGCTGAAAATCAACACTAATAAGAGATATCTATCTGAATTAATTCATTAAACTTATATAAGACGAATCAATTTATAGATTAAATTGTTTAACTAAATGTAGTTTTTTCGCAATTGTCGCCACATTATTGTTGTAATACTGCATTTTTGGCTCTATTGGATTTGCAACCCAACCCGCCAAATTTACGCTTCTGGCATTAATCGCTTCTGCCGTGAGCAACGCATGGTTTATGCAGCCCAATTTCATGCCGACGACCAATATTATAGGGATATTTAGCTGGTTCGCCAAATCGGCCATGCTGTCTGTCTCATTAAGTGGTACTAAAAAACCACCCGCGCCTTCTACGATTACAATATCGGCTAGTTCACTTAGCGCATCGAAAGCTTGTTTAATGACGGCTATTTCAATGGATTTTCCAGCCAACTCAGCGGCAATATGCGGTGCAATCGGCTCGTTAAAACTATAAGGGTTCGTTAACACACGTGGAGCTTTAACATTGCTGACGGCTTCTAGCTGCAACACATCATCATTCACCCACTCACCATCAACCAATTCGCAACCCGCCGCCACCGGTTTCATGCCGATGACTTTGTAGTCTTGCGCGACATATTGTTGAATCAACTTGCAGGCAATATAGGTTTTTCCTACGCCCGTATCAGTGCCTGTGATAAAAAATGCTTGTTTCATTGATGCGACATTTATTTATAGGTTTTAAAAGTAATCGGCGAAACGCCAAGGCCTAAATCAGGCTTAATATCGGCCTTCCAGGCGTGTCCATACACCACTTCAAACGTAGCCGGAAGTTTTCCACCCTCCTCTAAACTTTGGCGAAATTGCTCATATTGTTGTGTTAACTGCTGTAGAAATCCGCGTCCTTGCAAGCCGCGTGCACGACCTTCAGTTGCGTTGTGCGCACCAATGGACTTTAAGTCTTTCATGACACTTTTTACATCATCATAAGTGAGTGTATAGCGCTCTACATCCAGCACTGGCGCGCTGAAACCCGCGCGAGTTAGGGCATCACCAATATCATGCATATCGATAAAACGGCTAACATGAGTATGGCCATTGCTACTAGCTACGCGCAGCTCTTTTAAAGTGTCCGGCCCAAACGTACTAAACATAAATAAGCCATTTGGCTGTAATGTTCGACTAACTTCGCTAAATGCGGCGTCTAAATCATTGCACCACTGCAAAGCCAGATTCGACCACACCATGCCCAAACTACCATTGGCTATTGGCAATCGCTCAATATCTGCACAAACTAAGTTTTTTTGTCTTAATAATTTGCTTAGCCATTTTTTAAGTACGGGCTGTTGCTGATGCGTTTTTTGTAGCATACCAAGCGCAATATCCAGCGATATTACTTGTGCGCGACTAAACTTTTTTTGTAATGCAAAACTGCCATGCCCAGTGCCACACCCTGCGTCCAGTATCACTTTCGGCTTAATTTTAACCAAGTCTAATCGACTGAGCATTTCGGTACGAACCAGCTTCTGCAGGATGGCTGCGGCGTCATATGTCTGCGCTGCACGGTCAAACGACGCGCGTACTCGCGCTTTATCCATCCAATAATCGTCTTGCGGATTTAATTCTTGCATTAAGGCTCTAAAAATTGATTGAGTGCTGTGATAAATTGTTCTGAATGTGACAGGAATGGCGCATGTGCACTACCTGAAATAACACGTAAAAACCCATGCGGAAGATGCTGCATCATCCAATGCGCAGCCTGTACAGGTGCTAATGTGTCGCGATCACCATGAATCAGCAACGTGGGTTTGCGAATACTGCCCACCTCATCGCGCAGGTCCGTATCCAATAAAACCTGCAACGCGCGCTGTAGCGTGGTTTGTGTAGGCGTAGGCCGTGTTTCAAAGCTGGCGCGCAATTGTTTAAGTGTACTGCGTGCGTCATCTGACTTCATGCATTGCAAGGTTAAAAATTGCAATATGGTCGCTTTGTAATCGCTGTTAACTGCGTTTGCAAACGACTCAAAATTAGCGGAGTCTATGCCCGCATCCCAATCAGCCTTATTCACAAAACAAGGAGTTGAGCCGACTAAGACTAAACGTCGAATACGGTCAGGCTGATTTAAGGCAATACGTTCTGCAATCAATCCACCCAGTGACCAGCCCAGCACATCCGAAACACCCGGGATTACTTGCGCGACTTCATCTGCCAATGTGTGTAAATGATACGGCTCAATCGGGCGGCTATTACCCATGCCAGGCAAATCGACCAAATACAGCATATATTGCGTAGACAATCTTTTAATCAACGGCTGCCAAACACCGCTATGCATGCCCCAACCGTGCAACATCACCAGTGGTTGGCCTTGCCCAATTATTTCAACATGCGCGCTCATACTGTTTGAATACTTTCAGTCATCGCCTGTTCTGCATCGTTAATCGCATTCGCTAACCGTAACACATCGTCAACAGAATGTGCCGCCGATAACGAAATGCGTAGTCGTGCAGTATTTACCGGCACCGTCGGCGGGCGAATCGCTGGCACCAAAATCCCAAGCGCTTGCAAGTGCTCACTTAAAGCTAAAGCCGCGTGGTTACTGCCAACGATTAAGGGTTGAACTGCTGTATATGATGGCAATAATTGCCAATTTTTTAGGCTTAAATTTGCTTTAAGTGTCGCAATTAGGGCATTTAAATGCACACGTAAGTCATCACCATCTTCAATCAGTTCAACTGATGCTGACAATGTTGCAGAAAGTGCTGGCGGTGCTGGCGTTGAGTAAACGTAACTATTGGCTTTTTGAATCAGGTAATCAATCACCACCTGCTCGCCAGCCACAAACGCACCAGCAACACCAGCTGCTTTACCCAGAGTTGCCATCATGATAATGCGTGGCGATTTTAAATTTAAGTGACTTAAACTGCCTTTACCATTTTTGCCCAATACGCCAAAACCGTGCGCATCATCTATATAAAGATAGGCATCATATTTTTCACATAACGCCAGATACTCAGCCAATGGTGCAATATCGCCATCCATACTAAACACTGCATCGGCGGCAATCAGTTTATGCTTCGCAGTGCTTTCTTTTAGTAACTTCTCCAGCGCTACCACATCATTATGTGGAAAACGATGGAACGCTGCACGTGATAAATACGCACCTTCATTTAAACAAGCATGGTTTAATTTATCGGCAAAAATCGCGTCATGTCGCCCCATTAATGCACCAATCACGCCAATATTCGCCATGTAACCTGTCGAAAACAATAATGCAGCTGGCATTTCGACAAATTGTGCCAATTTTTTTTCTAGTGCATCGTGATAACGATGATGGCCGGTGATTAAATTAGACGCGCCACTGCCGACACCGGAATCACCTGCCGCTTTTTGCATTGCAGCAATTAATTTGGGATGATTGGCCAAACCCAGATAATCATTGCTGCAAAAGGATAAAAAATGTTTATCGTTGGCAACGATATGCTCAGCTTGCGGTGAGTCCAGCAATCGGCGCTGGCGTAATAAGCCATCAGCCTTGCGCTGGATCAGCTCATTTCTTAAGCCCGAAAAAAGACTTAATTCCAAGCTTAATTCATCTTTCAATGCAGTTAACATTTCTTGAATAAGGGTAAGATTAGTTTAAATCTACGGCTTAGATTTTATTAATGCCCAGTTTGGCGAATAATTTTTTATCCGTTGCCGCTTCCGGGTTACCTGTCGTTAATAATTTTTCACCATAAAAAATACTATTCGCACCCGCAATAAAACAGAGTGCCTGAATACCTTCGTGCATGCTTTGGCGGCCTGCGGATAAACGCACAAAACTATTCGGCATAGTGATGCGAGCAGCCGCAATCGTGCGCACAAATTCCAGCGGATCCAACTCCTCTGTGCCATGCAATGGCGTTCCTTCTACTTGCGTCAACAAATTAATGGGCACACTTTCAGGCGGGCGCTCCATATTTGCCAATTGGGCCAACAAGCCAGCGCGTTGATTGCGTGATTCGCCCATACCGATGATGCCACCACTGCAGACATTAATGTCCGCGCTACGCACGCGGCCAAGCGTGTCTAATCTATCTTGATAAGTACGTGTCGTAATCACATCACCATAAAATTCTGGCGCCGTGTCTAAATTATGATTGTAGTAATCCAAGCCAGCATCTTTTAACTGCTCAGCCTGACCTTCTTTTAACATACCTAAAGTGGCGCAAGTTTCTAAGCCCATGGCTTTCACTTCTTGAATCATTTTCAGCACTGGCTCAAGATCGCGCTGTTTTGGGCCACGCCAAGCTGCACCCATACAGAAACGGCTCGCACCATTGTCTTTCGCCTCTTGTGCGGCAGCCAGTACTTCATCCAGTTTCATCAAAGGTTCAGCTTCAACGTCCGTATGGTAACGCGCCGCTTGTGGGCAATAGCCGCAATCTTCAGAACAGCCACCGGTTTTAATAGATAAAAGTGTGCTGACCTGCACTGCATTAGGGTCAAAATTTGCGCGGTGGATGGTTTGTGCCTGATTGATCAAATCGCTAAATGGCAGCTCAAACAAAGCCACAATTTCATCCACACTCCAGCGATTAACCGTTACTGCTTCGCAGGCGCTACGTTTTAGCCCATCTGTATTTATAACGGACTCATTCAGTATAATAGATTCATTCACAGAGTTTTGGCTTTGGTTTTTGACTGTTTCAAGCATGGTGCATTTCCCTTGAGATTACTGAGGTTATGTGGCTATTTTTATTAGAGTTATTGACACTATTTAACCCAAATTATAAGCTGTAAAGACAATATGAAGCAAACAATAAACAATTGGCTAAAAAATAGTCACTTGTTAAATATTAAGTCAATCGCTTCAATTTTTTTAAAACCACACTGCTTTTTATGTGCCACGAATCGAACGCAAAAACATGGATTATGCAGTGGCTGCTTAAACGACTTAACTTGGGCGCCTGCCAATAGCTGTCTGCAATGCGGCTTAATTTCAGATGGAAACCTGTGTGGCAGTTGCATCAGCTCACCGCCAGATTTCAATGCGACCCATGCCGTTTTTATATATGCTTATCCAATTGACACCATGATACAACGCTATAAATATGGTACATCGTTGAGCCTGAGCCATGCGTTTGGGCAATTACTTAATGAAAAAATACGCTTAATAAATAACGTTGACGCGATCGACTTAATCATTCCGATGCCCATGCACCCCACACGTTTAAAAGAACGCGGCTTTAACCAGGCGCTTGAAATCGCTAAAGTTTTAGACAGCCTGTTATGCAAAAGTAAGATATCAAAACTGGATTACAAAAACGCTATACGCAAAACGCTTACGCCACCGCAAGCCAGCTTGCCGTTGAAACAACGCGTTAAGAATATCAAAGGTGCGTTTAAAATAAATAAAGATTTAACCGGCAAACGCATCGCAATTGTAGATGATGTGATGACCACAGGCGCAAGCTTAAACGAGTTGGCTAAAACCTTAAAACAAGCAGGCGCAACACATGTAGAATGCTGGGTGATTGCACGCACGCTACCACATTAAGAACTGAAACCATGTTTACCATCGCCCTTTTTGAACCAGAAATTCCACCCAACACCGGCAATATTATTCGCTTATGCGCCAATACCGGCGCGGACTTACACCTAATCGAGCCATTAGGCTTTAAGTTGGAAGACAAACAATTAAAGCGTGCGGGTTTGGATTATCACGAGTATGCCAATCTAAAAGTGCATAAAAACTGGGCTGAATTCAGCATAGAGATGCAAGGTAGACGGCTATTTGCGATTACCACTAAAGGCAGTCAAAACTACGCAAAAGTGGATTTCGAAGCAGGTGATGTATTTGTATTTGGCCCAGAAACGCGTGGCTTGCCAGAAGAAATTCGCGCTGGATTTACTTCAGAACATCGATTACGGTTGCCAATGTTGCCAGAAAGTAGAAGTTTAAACCTATCCAACTCAGCGGCCATATTGCTCTACGAAGCCTGGCGACAAATTAGATTCGAGGGCGGCGTTTAAGAAAATCGCTTTAAACGGCTTTCAAAACCTAGACAACGAATAAACTAAAAGCCTTCCGCCTTTTGCCCACGTCCTAATAACGTCATTACTGCATCGCGTGCCGATTTTCCATGTGTTAACGCTTGATTTACTTCAAAAGTGATTGGCATATCAATGCCCATTTCACCTGCACGGCGCATGACTTCACGCGCGGTATTCACACCTTCAGCCACATGGCCTAAACCTTGCAGAATGTCCTCTAAACTTTTACCGCTGGCCAGTTGTAAACCCACTTCGCGATTTCTGGAATATTGGCCTGTACAGGTTAGAATCAAATCGCCCGCACCGGCTAAACCCATAAAGGTTTCGACTTTTGCACCCAATGCCACGCCAAAGCGGGTAATTTCGGCAAGGCCACGTGTAATCATAGCTGCGCGCGCATTATTGCCAAAACCCATGCCATCACTAATGCCTGCGGCAATCGCCATCACATTTTTAACCGCACCGCCAACGGACACGCCCACAACATCAGTGCTGTTGTAAACACGAAAATTACTACCATGAATCAAATTGGCGGCACTGATCGCAAAATCAGCATCATTAGCCGCCAACGTCACTGCTGTTGGTAAGCCGCGCACCAATTCTGCCGCAAAACTTGGGCCTGACAAAGCCCCCCACTTTTGCTGATGACTCAACTCTTCCAATGCCACTTCATGCGGTAACTTTGCCGACTGTGGCTCTAAACCTTTGTGTGCCCAAATAATTGGCTGATTGGATTTTAATGCTTTGATTTCTTTTAAAATCGACCTAAAACCAGCAGTTGGCACAACGGATAAAATAAGATCTGCACCATCAATCGCAACACTTAAGTCATCTTCGACCTGCAAATTATCATTGAATTTAAAATCCCCCAGATACATAGGATTAGCGCGTGCATTGCGCATACCAGACACGTGACCGCTATTGCGCGCCCACAGAGAAACTTTATGTTGATGACTAATTTGTATCGCAAGAGCCGTACCCCAAGCACCTGCACCCAACACTGCAATTTTAGCCATTTATTGAATACTCATTAGTTTAAACTGCCGATTGATTTGAACGACTTATTTGTTTGAACGATTACTTTTAGACGATATGCCATTTAAACCGTTTGATTAATCAAAAACCGCTTATTAATTTGAGCGCCTGTTAATTAGAACACTTGTTAATTTGAACCCCAAAGCACGCTATTTGGTACATAACCAGTTGCCCCGTCGCGATGTTTAACTTTAACCCATCCCGCTTTAGTCTCTGAAGGTAACAACTCCAGCACCACATCCTTCTCGACCGTGGCAACCAAACCAGAGCTTGCATCTTCGGTGGACTTAATATCGGTTTTAGCAATGACCAACACCATGCGCTTATTACTTAATTGCTTACCCTCTATCCAACTTAAGCCGCCTAATGCATCACGCACCTTTATCCATTCGCCTAAATTTACAATCACTTCGACTGGATAACCTTGCCCTAAAATGTATAACTTGCTGGCCTCAACAGATGGCGCATCGTACAAAATAGCCTTTGTGCTGGCAACAGAACGAAAATCCAGCGCAAACGCGTTAAAAGAAAACATCAAGCCAATCAATATCACTGGGATTTGAGTAAGGCTTAACATTTTCCTATCGTTCATTGTCTTAATCACTAAGGTCTTAATCGCTAATTAATTCGCTTTTGCAGCACTTTCAGCTTGCTGTTGTTTTTGTTGCATAAACAAAGCTTCAAAATTAATCGGATTTAACAATACTGGCGCAAAACCTGCACGAGTGACTAAATCAGACACCACTTCGCGCGCGTATGGGAACAGAATATTAGGGCAAGTAACGCCTAAAACCATTTCTAGATTCTCTTCTGGAATATTACGCACTGCAAAAATACCGGCTTGTGTTACCTCAACCAAAAAAGCCACTTTATCGCCAACTTTAGCTGTTACCGTCACTTTAATTGCTGTTTCATAAATGCCTTCTTCTAGCTTTTGTGCGGCATTGCCCAACTCTACATTCACTTGAGGCTGTGTGCGATCAGTAAAAATCTGTGGTGCATTAGGTATTTCTAACGATGCATCTTTTACATATAACTTCTCGATTGCAAAACCAGGCTGTGTGTCTTGTTCGGTAGCTTGGTTTGTTGCGCTGTTTGTTTCCGCCATGTTGTTTTCCTAAAACGATTATGCTTACTTAAAGTTGAAAAAATAGTTAAATCTAATTTGTACCTAAAAGCATTTTAACTTTTAATTGCTTTTTGTTCATCACATTATTGAGGCAAGCTTTTCTAAGCTCTGAATATTTAACTCAATACCCAGCTTAAATATTGAGCAATGAATCTAATTCCCCCGCCACATCCAATGCCCGCAAATCGTCATATCCACCGATATGCTGTTGATTGATATAAATCTGCGGCACCGTACGGCGACCTGTTTTTTGCGTCATTTCATGTCGTAATTCCGGCTGCAAATCAACCCGAATCTTCTTGATCTTAACGCCTTTTTCCGTCAAAAGCCGTTCTGCATTAATGCAATATGGACAACTGCCCGTTGCATACATCAAGACATTTGGCGTGGCTGAATCTTGCATATTTGTATTTTGCGTATCGAGACTGTCCATTGCAAGATTAACGCCTAGCTTTTTACCAACGGCAACTTGGCTTCCACCCAAGCAGTTAACCCACCTTGCAGGTTATTTAACTGGCTAAATTGCTGTGCTTTTAGAATCTTACAAGCAGTGTTAGCACGCGTGCCGCGTTGGCAATGCACCAGCACTGGTTTGTCTTTAAATTTTTCAATTTCTTTTAAGCGATTCGCCAACTCAGTCACAGGGATATTTTTTGCACCCTGAATATGCCCGCTGGCAAATTCCGTTGCATCACGTACATCCAGTATCAATGGCTTGCTACGATTCAACACCAATACCGCTTCAGCGGCTGATAAATTTGCCACGCCGCTGGCGCCACGACTAAGCATCGGCCACAACAAAGCGACACCAGAGCCAACAGCCAAGCCAATCAGCAATGCGTTATGTTTTACAAATTCGTACAGGGTTATTTCAGTCATATTGTTTCCAAAAATCACACATTCACACAGTCATTACATGCGAGCCATTATTTAATGCGCATTTAGATGCGCATTGGACAGCCAACTATTATAATGGATAACTTAACCAATATTAAACTTAGTAAAATGTTTAACCTAGCTTTGACTCAAGGCTTGGGTGAATGTTTAACTTAGCATCAATTCAGACACCGACTAGAAAGATTTTGATATGTCAGTTACCCCCGTCATATTGCTGATTTTAGATGGCTTTGGTCATCGTGAAGATATTACCAATAACGCTATTGCACAGGCGCGTACACCTAATTTGGATGCGCTAAAGCAAAGCGAGCAGCACATGCTGATTAACGCTTCCGAACATTATGTTGGCTTGCCAGATGGTCAGATGGGTAATTCTGAAGTCGGTCATTTAAATATCGGCGCAGGACGTATCGTTTTTCAAGATTTTGAACGCATTAACAATAGCATTAGCAATGGCGAATTCTTTAAACATGGCGATTTAGTTAACGCCTTGCAGCAATTAAAAACCAATAATAAGGCCTTACATATTTTTGGATTACTGTCCGATGGCGGCGTGCATAGCCACATCAATCACATTTTAACCATGCTTGAAATGGCGGCACAGCAAGGCTTAAACAAAGTTTATGTACATGCATTTTTAGATGGTCGGGATACACCACCAGTTAGCGCCGTACCTTACCTAGCTCTCCTTGAAGATAAAATCAAAACGCTCGGCGTGGGCAAAATCGCATCGATTTCTGGTCGCTTTTATAGCATGGATAGGGACAAACGCTGGGAACGCGTCGCGCCTGCCTACGAAATGATTGTTAACGGTATCGGCGAATATACTGAAGCTACCGCCAGTGACGCTTTGCACAATGCCTACGCCAGAGGTGAGCAAGATGAGTTTGTAAAATGTACTGTTATTCGTCAAGCCGATGAGCCAGCGATTCGCTTAGAAGATGGCGATTGCGTGGTGTACATGAACTTTAGAAGTGACCGTGCAAGACAATTAACTGACGCGTTACTAAATGATGACTTTTCTGGCTTTGAACGTAATCGTGTGCCAAAACTATCTGGCTATTTCACCTTAACGCAATACGATCAGAACCAACGCAAAGCCACACCAATTTTTGCCGCCACCAGCGTGCCGAATACTTTTGGTGAATATGTGTCTAGTTTAGGCTTAAAACAATTACGTATCGCCGAAACTGAAAAATATCCGCATGTCACATTCTTCTTCAATGGCGGCGATGAGGCGGTTTTTACGGGAGAGGATCGCATACTAGTACCTTCACCTAAAGTCGCCACCTACGATTTACAGCCAGAAATGAGCGCGCCAGAACTGACAGACAAACTAGTTGGAGCTGTGAATAGCAAACAATACAGCGCGATTATTTGTAACTATGCCAATGGTGATATGGTGGGTCATACAGGCAATTTAGCAGCGGCAATCAAGGCCGTTGAAACTCTCGATACTTGTGTCGCCCGTGTGGTGGAAGCTGCCAGAAAAAATGGCGCGGAAGTGATTATTACCGCTGACCACGGCAATGCCGAAATGATGTTTGATGGGGTTAATAATCAAGCACACACACAACATACAACCAATCTAGTGCCGATGATTTATGTAGGTCGTAAGGCGGAATTAGCGGAAGCAGGCGCTTTATCCGATTTGGCACCAACTTTACTAACCATGATGGGATTACCACAACCCATTGAAATGACAGGTAAAAGCCTAGTTAAATTTAATGCTTAACTTATTTCGCGTTCCATTTTTTATAGTCATAGCAGCATTGCTGCTGAATCTTGCTTTTATCGACAATAGCTTTGCGGCTAAAAAAATCGATGACGCTAAAGAGGATTTAGGCGATCTGCAAAACAAGATCCAGGCACTAAAAAAAGAATTGGACAGCAAGCAAGCCGCGCACAAAGATGCAACCGATGCGCTGAAAGACTCTGAAACCGCCATCAGCCAAGCCAATAAAAAGCTGATTGATATCAATCAGCAGCAACAACAAAATAAAATCACACTGGTCACGTTAAAAAAAGAATCATTAAGTCTGAATGAAAAACTGAGTGAGCAGCAAAAACAGCTGAGCCTGCTGGTTAAACAGCAATATGTGCACGGTAACCAGAGTTATACCAAGTTGCTATTACAAAACAAAAATCCCAGCCAGATTTCGCGCGATATTCAATATTATTCTTATATTGCAAAAGCGCATGCGCGACTAATTAATGAAATGCAAACCAGTCTGGATAAAGTCAAAACACTGAATAATGAAACCGCTGCCACGTTACAAGCGGTGGCGGATTTAAAAGCCAAACAACTGGCTGAGCGAGAAACACTAGAACAACAAAAAAACGAGAAATCTAAAATCGTTAAATCGCTTTCTGGTCAAATATCAGCGCAACGCAATGAAATTAAAAAACTCAAACGCGATGAACAGAATTTATCCAAGTTAGTTGAAAGACTCGCTAAAATTATCGCCAAACCACCTAAAAAAGTAGTTAAGCCCAAATCGGCAAAAAAACCCAATACTCCTGATGCGAATGTCCCCGATGAGAAGCCCGCCAATCAGGTTATTGCAAAAAATGAAGAAACACCTACTAATGCTTACGCGGGCAGTAATTTCTCCGCATTAAAAGGTAAGCTTAACCTGCCTGTACGCGGTGATGTTACCAACCGATTTGGTAGTAGTCGTAGCGATACCGGCGTTTCATGGAAAGGTTTGTTTATCAGGGCAGCAGAAGGTAGCGCTGTGAAATCAGTTGCCAGTGGACGAGTGGTTTTTGCCGATTGGCTACGCGGTTTTGGTAATTTGATTATTGTCGATCATGGTAGTGGTTACATGAGTTTATATGGCAATAATCAAGCGGTGTTAAAACAAGTGGGTGATGAAGTGAATGCTGGAGACAATATTGCTGCTGTAGGAAACAGCGGCGGCAACGAAAGCAACGGCCTGTACTATGAATTACGTCGCCAAAGCAAACCATTTGACCCGCTGAGCTGGAGTGTCATTCGTTAATCGTTAATGTGTTAATAGCGGGCTCAATCTCGCAGCAATAAAAAAGCGTGCTTAAGCACGCTTTTTTATTGCTAAAACTACTTAATTAGCTTCTGGTGCGGCTTCTTCTGCCGGGGCAGCCTCTGCCGGAGCTGCTTCAGCTGCAGCGGCATCAAGCGTGATACCTGGTATGCGCTCTTCTGCAGTTGGTTCATATCCACCTGCACCGTTTGCTGCTGGTGCAGCTTCTGCTGCTGGTGCGGCTTCCGCTGGCACTGTCTCTGCTGCAGGAGCTGGAGCTGCTTCTGTCGCATCTTCGGCTTTTTCGCCACAAGCCGTTAATAACAATGCGCCTAATAATGCTGGAACAACTAAAATTGCGTTTAATTTCATCTTATATTCTCCAAAATTTTTTTAAAAATCAACCACGTAAAAAGTTTATATAAACTTACATACACAATAATAACAAAACTAATGACAATGTCATAATCTGTGCGTATTCAACTGGTTTTAAGATGCTTATTAAGATTTAATATTTGTTGCAAAATCAGTAGCGATTAGCCTGCCTTTCGCATAGGCATCAATTTCATAAGGGCTTTTAAAGTAGCCATATCGGCAAGACCATGCATATTTTAACAAGGTCATCCCATGTAAAAACTGTGATACATGCGTGAGTTCATGACCCAACAGCTCTGCCCCTCGCTTGGTATTTGGCTCATAAACACCCTTACGAAAGTAAATATAGCGCCCTAACACAACAGCACACATTTGACGTCGCAGCCAGAAGGGCACTTTCCCCTCGATAATGCGCGCCTCATTCAATACAATTTCCGCAAAATAAGGGCCGAATAATGCGCGCTCCTGCAAGCTTAATGGACGGCCGTGTGATGCATCAAATACATTCAATTGACTGTTAATCGCCTAATGCATGCAAAATGATGCGTCTTGTAGCTGGCATATGCCGATGCTCATATAAAAAAATGCCTTGCCATTGGCCTAATGCAACTTTGCCATCCAATATCGGAATAGACAAACTGGTTTGTGTTAACGCGCTACGCACATGCGCCGGCATATCGTCTGGGCCTTCTACGGTGTGAATAAATAGATTATCACCATCGGGCACCAAGCGATTAAAAAAAGCCTCCATATCCACCAAGACATCCGCATCGTAATTTTCATTAATCATCAGGCTGGCAGAGGTGTGTTGAATATACAAAGTCAGCAGGCCTGTATTGTAGCCCAGCTGATTAGCCCAATTTAACACCTGCGGCGTAATGTCGTAAATTCTGCGTCCTTGCGCTTTAATACTGATTTCCTGAGTAAGTTGCTGCATGTTTAAAACCTTTCGTTCAATATCATTAGCATAACTTATTCGTTTAATTTTTAACAAAAAATAGTTGACGACACAGAGCACCTAATTTAATCTTTAACATATTTAACCATATGGTTAAATATGTTGTGAACAATGCATCAAATTTAACAATGACAGCAGATCAACTTAGCAATATCTTTTCCGCATTGGCAGACCCTACTCGCCGCGCTATCTTAGCGCGCTTGGCGCTAGGTGAAACTTCAGTTAATGAACTCGCCGCACCATTTGAAATGAGTCTGCCAGCAGTCACTAAACACTTAAAAGTGCTACAGCGCGCAGGGCTTATTAGCCAAAGTCGCCAAGCACAATCCCGGCCTTGCAAGCTTGAAGCAAAGCCGTTACAAGAAGTTGCCACTTTTCTAGCGCAATATCAGCAATTTTGGGAGCAGCGGCTTGACCAATTAGATAGTTATTTATTATCACTAAACCTGAAGGAGAATGAATAATGACACCCTCATTTAAAATAAATCCTGAGTTAGACCTTGTATTGGAACGTTTCATAGATGTGCCACGCGAATTAGTGTGGGCAGCATGGACGCAGCCTGAACAACTTAAACAATGGTTTTGCCCACTGCCGTGGAAAACCGTGGAGTGTGAAATTGACTTGCACCCAGGTGGGAAATTCAGCACCACTATGCAATCACCAGAAGGCCAGCGTTTTCCAAATAACGGCTGTTATTTGGAAGTGATACCAAACCAAAGGTTAAGTTGGACGAATGCGCTAGAACCAGGTTTTCGCCCTGCCAAACAGTTAGAACAATCACCTGATCATGAATGTGCTGAACTGTTAATGACCGCAATTATTTTGTTAGATGTACATGAAAAAGGCACTAAATATACGGCTATTGCCTTACATCAGAACCAAGAAAGCCGTAAAAGACATGAAGATATGGGTTTTTACGAAGGCTGGTCAACTTGTGCGGATCAGCTTGTTGCCATGATAAAAAACAATATGAAATAAATATCGCTGCGCTTAAACATACACGCATTGCAAGCGCAGTATATTCACTTGCAATGCAAAAATAACTAGTTATTACCAATAATATGGATGGCCAAATCCCCAGCCAAAACGGCTACCAAATCCTCTGCCGTAGCCATAATATGGGTATCCATAAAAACCACCGAATCTTGGCCCCCAAAACGGATCATAGTAACGATTTTGTGCCGCATCACGTTCGCGTTTTAGTATTTTTTCGGCAGCAGCACGCTCTTTTGCGCGCTTATTTAATTCATCTGCAATCGCATTTTGTTTCGCTAATTCATTGCTGTCGTGAATATAATCCAACACTTTGGTATCCACGCCCTGTTTACTTAAATCCAAGGTCTGCGCTGGCGTTAACTCGTAACGCGAATTGCTCGCTTTGATTTTGGCAATGATCTCGTCTGGCGTTTTATTTTGTTTAGAGTCTTTTACTATTTCATCCAAACTGACTGTGGCAACAGGCTGCGGCAGTATTTTCGCCAAATCCTCCGGTGTAATTCTTTCAATCTTAGCTTGTTGCGCACCAGTGCTGGCGCAACCAGAAACTAGAAGGCATGCTGCCATTAAGCCTAGTAAATTTCTGACTATTAATAATTTTCTCATTTTGAACTCGCTTTCATTAAAGCCGGCGATGCCGGTGTAATACCGGCATCAAATCCATGTCAATTGGCTTGATATCAGCTTGGACATTGCCGATACCTTAAAGTTAGATTGGCAGTGGTAATGAATACTTTACATATTAGCTTGAGCGAAAATTAACCTTAATTAGCCTTTTGTAAACGTCATCTTTCCGCCTTTGTAATCAACCAATATCGTGTCTTTTGCCATAAAGCTACCAGCCAGAATCTCGCGCGCCAACGGATTTTCCATCTCACTTTGAATCGCGCGCTTCAGCGGTCTTGCACCATAAACAGGGTCAAAGCCCGCATTGGCGATTTCCGCGATGGCAGAATCGCTAATATTGAGTGTCATATCCATCGCGGCCAATCGTTTAGCCAGCAGCTGAATCTGAATCTGTGCGATTGATTTCACCTGCGCTTCACCTAGACTATGGAAAACGACCACTTCATCGATACGGTTGACAAATTCTGGCCTAAAGTGCGTTTTAACTTCACCCATCACTGCCAATTTCACCACTTGGTAATCTTGGTCGGCCATACTTTGTATCATCTGGCTACCAAGGTTAGATGTCATGATAATCACCGTATTTTTGAAATCTACCGTGCGGCCTTGCCCATCCGTTAATCGCCCATCATCCAGCACTTGCAACAGCACATTAAATACATCCGGATGTGCTTTTTCCACCTCATCGAGCAAAATCACACTATAAGGCTTACGTCGCACCGCTTCTGTCAGCGTACCACCTTCTTCATAACCCACATAACCTGGCGGCGCGCCTATCATGCGTGCGACACTGTGCTTCTCCATAAACTCACTCATGTCGATGCGAATCAAATGCTCTTCAGAGTCAAACAAGAAACCGGCTAACGCTTTGCAAAGCTCTGTTTTACCAACACCCGTTGGACCTAAAAACAAGAAACTACCATAAGGGCGATTCGGGTCACTTAAGCCCGAACGTGAGCGACGGATTGCATCAGAAACCAGGCGTACAGCTTCATCCTGACCTACTACACGTTCATGCAGTTTAGTTTCCATCGTCAGTAATTTTTCACGTTCACCTGTCAGCATTTTGCTCACAGGAATACCTGTTGCACGACTGACCACTTCGGCAATTTCGTCTGCACCAACTTCAGTGCGTAGCATTTTGTTTTTAGTCGGTGCCGCACTAGCCTCAGAATGTGAAGCCTCTTTTAATTGCGCTTCTAACGCAGGCAATTTTCCATATTGCAGTTCAGAGACTTTTTGCCACTCACCTTTACGCGTTGCTTCTTCCATCTCGAATTTAATTTTCTCAATGGCTTCTTTAATATGGCTGGTGCCTTGCACCTGTGCCTTTTCAGAGTTCCAAATATCTTCTAAATCCGCATATTCTTTCTCAAGACTTTCAATCTCTTTTTCAATTAAGCCAAAACGTTTTTTGCTGCCTTCATCTTTTTCGCGGCGCACTGCTTCACGTTCAATTTTAAGTTGAATCACACGACGCTCAAGCTTATCTAATACTTCTGGCTTGGAATCAATTTCCATTTTGATGCGTGAAGCCGCCTCATCAATCAAATCAATCGCTTTATCTGGTAAAAATCGGTCTGTGATATAACGATGACTTAACTCAGCCGCAGCTACGATGGCAGGGTCAGTAATCTCGACACCGTGATGTAGTTCGTACTTTTCTTGCAAGCCACGCAAAATAGCAATGGTCGCTTCAACGGTCGGCTCATCAACTAGCACTTTCTGAAAACGTCGCTCTAAAGCAGCATCTTTTTCAATATATTTACGATACTCATCCAATGTTGTCGCGCCAACGCAGTGCAGTTCACCGCGCGCCAATGCAGGTTTCAGCATATTGCCCGCATCCATCGCACCTTCTGCTTTACCAGCACCTACCATCGTGTGGATCTCATCAATAAATACAATGGTTTGACCTTCATCTTGCACCAGTTCTTTCAGCACAGATTTAAGGCGCTCCTCAAACTCACCGCGATACTTAGCACCCGCCAGTAAAGCAGCCATATCCAGTGACAATACTTTTTTGCCTTTTAGCGAATCGGGAACTTCTTCATTGATAATGCGCTGCGCTAAGCCTTCTACAATCGCGGTTTTGCCCACACCAGGCTCACCAATCAGTACCGGGTTATTTTTAGTGCGGCGCATTAACACTTGAATGACCCGACGTATTTCATCATCGCGGCCGATGACAGGGTCTAATTTGCCAAGGCTGGCGCGTTCAGTCAGGTCGACTGTGTATTTTTTAAGGGATTCGCGATTACTCTCGCCTTCTTGATCATTGACATTTTCACTGCCACGCACCGCCATCACTGCAGCTTCCAACGCAGTTTTAGTCAGGCCGTGCTGTTTAAGCAATTTGCCAGTCTCGCCCTTGTCTTCAGCAAGCGCCAACAAAAACATCTCACTGGCAATATAGGCATCGCCACGCTTTTGAGCGAGCTTGTCGGTGACATTTAATAGATTATTCAAATCGCGTGAAATTGCAATTTCACCATCTTGCGTAGATGACTTTGATAAATTGGCAATAGCAGTGTTTAAGCTCGTTTTAAGCGGAGCAAGATTCACACCTGCGCGTGAAAGCAACGAAGCCGCCCCGCCGTTATCTTCTTGCAACAAAGCCAGCAACAAATGTTGTGGCTCAATCGCGGTATTATCGGCACCGATAGCAAGGCTTTGAGCATCGCTTAAAGCTTGCTGAAACTTGGTCGTCAGTTTGTCAAATCGCATCGCATACTCCTATTAAAATCTATTTAAACTTAATTGATAAATATATAGTGGAGATGTTTGCAGATTAATCAATCCATTCTGCTTTTTCAATTTTTCTGTTAATGCCAGTCAAACTTAAATCATTAAGGCGTTAGCAGAATTAACTTAAAACCCTCTTTTAAGGTATTCCACGCCAGATAGATTTGCTTACCATGCTGCATTAATTGCGGATAATCTGCTTTCTCAGATGCGCTGGCGAGTACTTTAGCATTATTCCAACTCCTACCGCCATCGTCAGAAAACATGCCGATTATTTTAGTGTTTTTGGCTTCAATCTCACGCCAAACCAACCACACATGCTCACCATCCGTATTATTACCAAAGCTTAAAATGGCAGGATGAGCAGCCTGATTGGCATTGTTACCAAATTTCTTGGCTGGCGATGATGCCCATGCGACGCCATCCATGCGACTGTAGTAAAGACCTGGTTTGACATCGTTACCATCAAAATACGCCATGTGATACCCCCACCAATCCTTACCTGCACCGCCTGCCGCCAACGCCGCGCCATGATGTGGGCAACCATCAATTTTCCAATGCCCAAAAGTGGCTCGGTGCAGTTGCGGTTTTATATTGCCTTGTGGAATTTCAGCAATCATATGATCACGTTCGCTACCTTCAAACACATGTCGCCACATGGCAACCACCGTGCCATCTGGTTTATTAGTTGTCGCAATACGGCAACATTCACAACTACTATCGGCCAGCTTCCGCTCTGGCGCAAAACTCACTCCATTGTTATTTGAAACCGCATAATAGATTGCTGCGCCCTCGTATTTATTGCCTGCCGCTTTGGCTGCCAATAAATCGCGCTTATCTACCCAGGTAACAGTGATTTTGCCATCAGGAGATAGGTGCAACGCATCAAAACGATGTGTAATTTCAGCACGGTCTTGATGCACAATAATGGGTTTATCAAAACTTTTACCATGATTAATTGAACGTGCAAACCATACATAACCTGTAAATGGTTTGGCTAACATCTCTGTCCAAGTAAGGTAGATATTGCCCTCTGGGCTAATCGCTATTTTTGGTCGGGCTTCACCATCCGCGCCAATTTTTTGTGCGACTTTATTCACTTGTACCGGTTTAGAAAATGTTTTACCTAAGTCAGCACTGTTATCTACCTGCACAAAACCACCCTTAACACTGGCACGCCATAATTTGCCTTGCGCATCAAACGCCACGCTAATTGCTAAAGTGCTTTTTTGTGGCAGGGTATGTTCTTCATGCGCTGTTGCATTCAGCGCAAATAACAAACTACATAGAGTTAAAAAATAGTGCATGGGTTTATCCTTAAAATAAATTCCCGCCTTCGCGGGAAGTAAGCAATCTCAGTTGATTAGTAATCAAACTTAAGCTGCACATAGCCTGTACGCTGTGGATATGGATGGTAAATATACGCTTTATCGTTATTTAAATTATCTACACCTACACTGGCTGTGAACTTATCCGCAAACTTATAATTCGCTTTCACATCTACAAAAAAGAACTTACTCGCTCCGCCAAACGTATCTGGATTACTATCTGAATTATCTAAAGAGTTATATTGACGACCACTGTAGCGTGCCGCAATTGAATAAGTCAGGTTATTACCTTGATGATAAGTCGCCACGGCTTTTATCATGCTTTTGGGAATGCGTAATGGCCTATTGCCCTCAATATTGGGATTAGCATCATTACGCAAAATCTCTGCGTCAGTAAGCGTGATACTACCCAATAAATCCAAGCCGTGAATAAACGCATCTTGCCATTCGGTTGAAACTTCAATTCCACGCGTACGTACGTGATCCACATTTTGAATAAAGGTGCATTGTCCGGCCACACAATCAGGGCCTGTAGGAATGGTTTGTGAAATCAAAGCGTTATATTTATTCTCAGTGAACAAACTCGTGCGAATCAAACCATTAGCAAAGCGTCTTTCCGCCGTAAATTCGCCCGAAATAACTTCTTCCGTTTTTAAATCAGGATTATTTTGCACTAAGGCACTGCCACTAGTCACTTGCTGAAAGAGTTCGCCCACGGTAGGAAAGCGGAATGCCTGCCCTGCTGACGCCCTAAAACCCCAAGCGGGCTCTGGCTCAAAACTTACTGATAATTTGGGTGAAAATTTATTATCTGACTTATCTTTATACTCACTGGTTTTAAAGCCACCGCCTACACCAGTTGTAGTCGCTTGGTTACGCCCATCTGTGGCTTCCCAGTACTCTTGTCGCGCCCCAAACGTTATTGCCCATTTGGGGTCTAGTTGCCATTTATCCTGAAAGTAAATGGCCTGCGTAGTGGTGTTACCTGATGAAGATGCGTTTAACAAACCTTTACTACCTACTGACCAATCAGCCGTATCATGCACTTTGCTGCGCAGATTGTAGTCATCAACATGATAGCCAAAATCAATCGTGTGCTGGTCACCATTACCATCTTTCGGGCGCAATGTTCCGCGCGCATCAAACACCGTCCAGCCAGTGCCCGCTAAATCGGTGACACGGCCTGTACGATTGACATAAGGATTTCCGCCATTTGCGCCAGTAGTCGATACATTAGCACCCACATTGGAAGCACTGCTTTTATCCTGTTGATAATCATAATCTGACAACGTTAATTGCCAATCAAACAAGCCTTTGGTATTCGATTTTAAATCAAGCGCCTGCATAATATGAAAAGCGTTAACCTCTGCAGGATTGTTAAAGCCCGTGACATTGTAATCTTGCCCATTAAAAGTCACGCGACCGTTATAAACCGCATTGCCTGCCGCATCTTTAATATAACTATCGACATCCAGACGGCTGTCTAAATCCCACGTGCCAATGGTGTAAGCTGCTTTAATAGTTGGTGTAATGTCATAAGCGGCTTTTAGTTTCAAATTAAGCTGCTCACTATGATCAATACCCGTTGCACCAAAAGTCACGCGATTTCTACCGTTAGGATCTTTGTCCAGATAAGCACCGGTCACTGCGGTACGTATACCGCCAGTGCTGGTGGTAACTGCATTGGCAAACTGCATTGGCTGCCCAGTATTTTTCAGGCGATCTGCCGTAAATAAAATACTTAAATCATCAAATTTGTTGCCGGCAGAAAATGTTTCATGGTTGCCGTCATAGGTTTTATCGGTGCCATACAACTCATAGTTCTGCGCAAACGCCTGCACACTTGCATGTGCCTCGAATTTGGTCGGCATGCGGGTATTTAAATTCACCACTCCACCAAATGAATTACCTGGATATAAAGCCGAAAACGGACCATATAAAATATTCACACTTTCAATTTCTTCGGGGCTGACCAAACCCCAGCGCGGCGCGAAACCAAAGTTATTGCCTAAAAAGTTGGACAACAGCACGCCATCGGCATATAAAATGGTTTGCGCGCTGGATAATGTACCTGTAGTCCGCGTGGCAATTGGGCCGTTACGGTCACCAATATAACGTTCACGCACTTGAAAACTCGGTAAATATTTTAAAGTTTGCTGTGATGTTGTTGCGTTGACGCTTTCTTGAATCTGCCGCTTGGTATAAGTTTCTACCGCTGCTGGGTGATTAATAATCCGGCTATCAACTGGCGCGGTAACACTTACTTCATCTAACTCAACATTTTCATTGTGATCTGCCAATGCGTTGTGTGCAAAACTAATTGTTAATGCGCTTAACACGTACAAATGTATAGATTTAATCATTTAAAACTCCAAAAAATAGTGGTTATCGCAATTGAATTGCGATAAAAAACTGTTATTTTTTTAGAGCGTGTAAGGCGGGGCTTGCGATGGAGGGGAAACGTCAGTATGTGATACAACAACTGGTGCGGTGTATTCTGCAATTTGTTGTGCAGTTGCAGCTAATAACGCGATTATCAGCGAGTTCGAGGCAGGTAAACTGGTGGCCGCTATGCTATTTGAGCAAAACGGACAATGCTCTAAATGCATGGTCATGGTTTTAGGTGAGGCTTTACTTACCTCAAACTCTGTCGCCAATTGTTTGCCCTTTGTCGTCACCACTTGAATCACTACTTTTTTACCAGTGCTGGTACAGACCTCTTGTGCAAAGCTATTACTGTTATTTTGAGCCGCTAACGCATGCGAAATGCTAGGCGCGACAGACGCAAAAACGATTGCCAGTAACGCAACGTGATGAATAAACTGAAATAGTTTTTTCGATAGCATGTCGCGCATTGTACTTTTGTGCGCTGCAGAATGCAATTTAGGTAGCTGGCTATCCGCACAATGCAAGCAAGAGATAATGCAAATGGGTTAAAATCACAGCAACTAAATACTTAGAGAATAAACATGGCAGCTGGCAGTTTACTTGCACTTTTAGACGATATTGCAACCATTTTGGATGATGTTTCGGTGATGACCAAAGTCGCGGCTAAAAAAACGGCTGGTGTATTAGGCGATGATTTAGCATTGAATGCGCAACAGGTCTCTGGTGTAAGAGCAGACCGCGAATTACCGGTTGTTTGGGCTGTCGCCAAAGGCTCTTTTGTTAACAAACTCATCTTAGTACCCTCGGCTTTGGCGATTAGCTACTTCGCGCCTTGGGCAATTACACCTTTATTGATGATAGGCGGCGCGTATTTATGTTTTGAAGGTTTTGAAAAAATCGCCCATAAATTCTTACATAAACAGGACGATGAAACACATAAGACAGCTATCAAACAAGCAGTTGAAGATCCTCAAGTAGATTTAGTAACTCTAGAAAAAGATAAAATCAAAGGTGCGATTCGTACCGACTTTATTTTATCTGCCGAAATTATCGTGATTGCCTTAGGCACGGTTTCCACTGAAATATTCAGCAAGCAAGTAACCGTCGTTGCTGCGATTGCTCTCATTATGACCATTGGCGTATATGGTTTGGTGGCTGGCATTGTCAAACTGGACGATTTAGGTTTGCACTTAATGCTTAAAAAAGGCCAAAGTTTTTTCCAACAATTGCAACGAAAAATCGGTGCAAAAATATTAGCGTTCGCACCATACTTAATGAGGATATTATCAATTGTGGGCACTGCTGCGATGTTTATGGTGGGTGGCAGTATTATCGGGCATGGCGCGCCAGCACTGCATCACTTTAGTGAGCATGTTGCCGGAATATTGCAGCAGTTACCGACAGTTGGTGGCATTTTAGCGGTTATTTCGCCGATTTTAATCGATGCGGTTATTGGTTTAATCGTTGGCGCAATTTGCGTGGCTGTTTTTGAAACAGCTAAAGCATTGCTACCAAAAAAGACTTAAGCCTCAAAAACACTCTGATGGAAACAATCAAATTATTAGGACTTTTTATTGGCACCGCAATTGCCGAAATTGTGGGCTGCTATTTGCCCTATCTCTATCTTAAACAGGGTGGCTCTCCCTGGTTGATTGTACCAGCCGCACTGAGTTTAGGTTTATTTGTTTGGTTGCTATCGCTGCACCCTACAGCTGCTGGGCGCGTGTATGCGGCTTATGGCGGCATATACATTGGCGTGGCAATTGTGTGGCTGTGGTTAATCGATTCGATTAAACCCAGCTTAACGGATTGGCTTGGCGTTTTTGTATGCCTGTTAGGCACCTTGATTATTATCTTGGGCGCTAAAAATAGTTAAGCTAAAAACTGTTGATTTAAAGCATTTAACTTAAATCATCGAGCCAACTTATATGGTTGGGGGCTTTTTAAAGCTATCTATCAACAAAAGTGCAACACCAACACAAATCGCACTATCGGCTACATTAAAAGCCGGCCAAGCATAGGCTTGATAGTGGAAATGTAAAAAATCCACCACATAGCCCAATGTCAGCCTGTCATATAGATTACCAATCGCACCACCTAATACTAAAGCCAAACCCGTGCAAAAAAGCTTTTGGTTCTGGTGTTTTTTGAGCAAATAAGTAATGACTAAAATCGCCACCAATGAAATGCCGCTAAAAAACCACTTTTGCCAGCCGCCTGCATCGGCTAAAAAGCTAAACGCTGCACCTTCATTGTGATAGCGCACTACATCAAAGAAGCTGGTAACGGTTAAATGTTCAGCATATTGAAATGCGCTTTGCACTAAATGCTTAGTATATAAATCCAGCGCAATCACAATGGCGCTGATTGTTAACCACTTACGCATACTTTCTTACCTCGCCCGCACCAAACAGATTGCTCACACAACGCCCACAAATACTTGGGTGCTCGCTGTACGAACCGACATCAGCGCGGTAATGCCAGCAACGGTCGCACTTGGTATATTTACTTGCTGTGACAGCTACTTTTTGCTCCGCTTCCGTCGCGACTTTAACCACGCTTGCTTGAGACGTAATCATCACAAAACGCAAATCATCCGCCAAACTATTCATTGCATCATAATCAGCTTCCGTCGCATAAAACGTTAGTTCGGCTTGCAACGATGAACCTACTTGCCCACTTGAACGCAACAACTCGATTTCTTTTGCCGCTACTCCGCGCGCGCTAATAATAGCTTCCCAAGCTTGCAATTTTTCTGCGCTTAAACCATGTTTAGGCAATTCATACCACACATCCTCAAACACACTTTTGTCAGACTTAACCACCAAAACTTGCCAAATCTCATCTGCCGTAAAGCTTAAAATCGGCGCGATCAATCGCATAAAAGTATGCGTAATATGGTGCAATGCGCTTTGCGCGGCACGTCGTGCGTGTGAATTCTCACCTGCGGTATAAAGTCTATCTTTCAGAATATCTAAGTAAAAACCGCCTAAATCTTCTGAACAGAAGCTGACGATCTTTTGTACCGCTAAATGGAATTCGTAACGGTCATAATCTGCCAACACTTCTGTTTGCAGTTTTTCGGTTAAATACAGGGCGTATTGGTCGATTTCCAGCCATTCATTCACTGGCAGCAGGTCTTTATCCGCATCGAAATCAGCCAAATTCGCCAATAAAAATTTCATGGTATTACGAATACGGCGATAGCTTTCTGCTACGCGTTTCAAAATCTCATCCGAAATCGTTAGTTCGCCAGAGTAGTCAGTTGAAGCGGTCCATAAACGCAAAATATCCGCGCCGTAGGTATCCATCACTTTTTGTGGCGCGACCACATTACCTTTAGATTTACTCATCTTATGGCCAGCGCCATCTACAACAAAACCATGCGTTAACAAGGCGCTGTAAGGCGCGCGGCCATCAATGGCGCAACCTGTTAACAGGCTGGATTGAAACCAACCGCGATGCTGGTCAGAGCCTTCCAGATATAAATCGGCAGGAAACTGCAACTCTGGACGACGCTTTAAAACCGCCGCATGTGTCGCACCAGAATCGAACCATACGTCTAATGTATAAGTGACTTTTTTATAATCGCCTGCATTTTCAGGAGCGTATTGCGCTAAAAAGGCTGCACCATCTAAACTAAACCAAGCTTCAACGCCCGTTTTTTCAACCAGCAAACAAGCTTGTTCCAACAAAACTGGTGTTTGCGGATGCGGCTCACCGGTTTCTTTATGCACAAAAAACGGCATCGGCACGCCCCAGTTACGTTGGCGTGATACGCACCAGTCAGGACGATTTTTAATCATAGCCTCTAGACGTGCGCGACCCCAACTGGGGAAAAATTCGGTTGCATCCACTGCTTTATTGGCATGTTCACGCAAACTGGTTCCAGCTTTGTCTTGCGAGTTCATCCCAATAAACCATTGATGTGTAGCCAATTGCATCAACGGCGTTTTATGGCGCCAGCAATGTGGAAAGCTGTGATTTAACCTTGCACTCGCCATTAAAGTGCCATTTTCCTGCATTTTAGCCAAAATCACTTTATTGGCTTCTTGGCGAGTTAACCCTCTAATGGCCTCAAATTCCACCAGATCACTATTAAAGAACTTACCGTCACCGCCCATTAAAATACGTGGCTTTTCATTGGGGAAATTGGCTTTCATCACCAGCCAGTCATCATTACCATGCGCGGCCGCGGTATGAACCAAGCCTGTACCTGCATCGGTTGTCACGTGTTCGCCCAAAATAACAGGCACTTGGCGATTATCAAATGGGTGCTGCAGTTGCAATGCTTTAAGCGCTAGACCTTTGCAAGTCGCGATAATCTTAAAACTCTCTTCGCCATATCGTGCAAGCGTGCTCTGTGCCAAATCATGCGCCAGTATCAGCAAACCTTTAGTGGTTTGAATCAAATCATAATCAAGCTCAGGATGCACGCTCACCGCTTGATTTGCTGGTAATGTCCAAGGCGTTGTTGTCCAAATGACGGCATAAGTATCCCCTGCCACCTCTACGCCAAACGCTTTACTTAACGCTGCGTTATCAACAACTTTAAAGCCCACATCAATCGCTGGTGAGTTGACATCCTCATATTCCACTTCAGCCTCGGCCAATGCAGAGCCGCAATCCACGCACCAATGCACAGGCTTACTACCTTGATATAGATAGCCATTTTGATTAATTTCACCCAAAGCGCGCATGATATCGGCTTCGGTTTTAAAATCCATCGTCAGATAGGGATTATCCCAATCACCCAATACGCCTAAGCGAATAAAATCTTTCTTTTGGCGCGCGACTTGTTCAGCCGCGTATTCACGACACAACTCACGAAACTTGGCAGGGTCAATATTTTTGCCATGATTTTTCTCAACCACCAACTCAATCGGCAAACCGTGACAATCCCAGCCCGGCACATAAGGCGCATCAAAACCACTCATGGTTTTAGCTTTAATGATGATGTCTTTCAAGATTTTATTCACCGCGTGGCCAATATGAATATCGCCGTTCGCATACGGTGGGCCATCATGCAGAATGAATTTTTTTGCACCTTTGCGCGCTGTGCGAATGCGCTCATATAGCTTCTTATCTTGCCATTGTTTTAACCAAGCGGGTTCACGTTTGGCCAAATCACCGCGCATGGGAAATGGCGTCTCAGGCTGGTTGATAGGGTATTTGTTTTGGTCTTTATTTTCTTCAGTCATCTCAAATCTCAGAAATCTCTTATGTCTTTCAAACTTTTGTCATTCATGCACGGGCGGGAGTGGTCGTGCTAAAAAATTCTCTCGCATCAATTACATCTTTCGTAATCTGTGTTTTTAAGGCATCCAATCCGCTAAATTTCATTTCATCGCGTATTTTGTGCAGGAACTCCACATGCACATGCCTGCCGTATAAATTTTCATTAAAATCAAGAATATGCACTTCTAGTGATAGCTTTGGCACACCTGCAATCGTAGGACGCACACCTAAATTTGCAACAGCATTCAAACCGTCTAATTTTACTGCATATACACCCGTTAAGGCAGGTCGCTCATGTTTGATGTGGATGTTGGCGGTGGGGAAACCAAGCTCCCTGCCTCTTTTTGCGCCATGTACTACTTTTCCGCTGATACTATAGTGACGTCCAAGCAACCCTGAAGCCAACTGTAAGTTGCCATAAGACAAAGCGTCGCGTACGCGTGTACTGGATATGCGCTCATTCGCAAAATTAATAGGAGCAAAATCTATTAAATCAAATTGATTCGCTTTGAAATCGTCTATTGTGCCAGTGCGCCTTGCACCAAACCTAAAATCCTCGCCCACCAAAATAGTGCTAACGTGCATTTTTTCCCGCAATATTTCATCCATAAAGACTTGCGCACTTATCGCTGAGAAGTGTTGATTAAAGGCACAGACAAAGGCCTGTTCCACGCCAGCAGCAATAAAATATTCCAGCTTTTCCCGTAAATTACAGAGTCGGCTTGGTGCATTCAATGGCGTAAAAAACTCACGCGGATGTGGCTCAAAAGTCATCACGGCTGGCGTTATATTTTTAGCTTTTGCGACTTCAATCAAACGCGCTAACAAAGCCTGGTGGCCCAGATGCATGCCGTCGAAATTGCCAATCGCCAGTGCAATTGGTGACTGTAGCGTTGCAGGAATATGCCTGAACACTTGCATCAATGCTTCACTCTACGCATATAATCTCTAGGTCGAAAGCCAAGCAACAACAAGGTTGCAAAGTAACTTATCCCACCCAATGCGACCAAACCACTGATATAAGCCAAGCGCTTCATCAGTCCAAAATGCAACCATGCACGAGCATCGCCCATGGCAAAATACAGCACAATCGTCATCACGCCCAAAGCAGCAAATAATTTAGTTAAGAAAAGCAGCCAGCCCGCTTGTGGTTGATAAACTTGTGCTTTGCGTAAATGATAAAAAAGCAGTCCAGCGTTAATACAAGCACCTAAACCAATTGCCAGCGCCAAAGCAGCATGATTTAAATGCAAGCCAAAGATAAAAATCAGATTCATCAATTGCGTTGCTACCAAAGTGAATATCGCGATTTTTACGGGTGTTTTGACATTTTGCCGCGCATAAAAACCGGGCGCTAGAATCTTAACCAAAATCAAACCCAGCAAGCCAATACTGTAAGCAACAAGTGCTTGCTGCGTCATCGCAACATCAATCGCTGTAAATTTCCCATAGTGAAACAGTGTTACCACCAAAGGCGTCGCCAACACTGCCAACGCCACTGCGGCAGGCCCCGCTAAAATAAAAGTTAGCCGCAAACCCCAATCCAGTAATTGTGAGTATTCACTATCGTCACTTCCCGCATAAGCTTTAGATAAACTTGGCAGCAATATCGTGCCCAGCGCAACGCCTAACACACCTGTCGGAAACTCCATTAAACGGTCTGCGTAATACAGCCAACTGACGCTGCCAGTCGCTAAAAATGAGGCAAAAATGGTGTTAATAATCAGCGAAATTTGTGCAACTGAAACACCAAGAACCGCAGGGCCCATCAATTTTAATATGCGCCAAACGCCTTCATCATCGCGTTTAAAATCAAACTTAGGCAATAAACCAATTTGCTTTAAAAAAGGAATCTGAAAGGTTAACTGTAAAAAACCACCAATAAATACCGCCCAAGCCAGCACTTTAATTGGCTCCGCGAAGTGGTCAGCAAAGAATAGTACTGCGGCAATCATGGAAACATTCAGCCAAACCGGCGTGAATGCTGGAATGCCAAAACGATTATAAGTATTGAGTACGCCGCCAGCCATTGAAACCAGCGAGATAAAGAAAATATAAGGGAATGTGATGCGTAGCAACTCAACCGTCAGTTGCATTTTGTCCGGCTCAGCTTGGAAACCAGGCGCGATTAACGCAACAATCCAAGGCGCGGACAGCATACCCAGCAGAGTGACACCGACCAAAATAATGCCCAGCCAAGTCGCCACACGGTTAATTAAATGATGCGTCTCATCGAATGTTCGCTGGCTTTTATATTCTGCTAAAATCGGCACAAATGCTTGGCTAAATGCACCCTCTGCTGATATGCGACGCAAGAAATTGGGGATTTTAAAAGCAACAATAAAGGCATCCGTTAACATGCCAGCGCCAAACACCCGTGCAATAAGCGTATCGCGCACAAAACCCAATATGCGTGAGACAAACGTCATGCTACCAACTTTGGCTAAGGCTTTGAGTAAATTCATTTAATCGTGAATAAAGGGTGGCTCGGTTGAATAGCCAGTATTTTAACATGGCAACGTTGGTTTAAATATTCCACAGCTTCAATCTGCGCATTTAATAGCGATTAAATTCCTGTATTTAAACTGTCTTTAATAATGAAGGACATTGATCAGGTATTTTTTAGTGATTAGTTCTTGCCAAACAACTTAAAAAACACTATTATGCACGGTTTCGTATTAACACCCGCTTAAGTATTAGGATAATCAACACATGGCAAATACCGCACAAGCACGCAAACGCGCGCGTCAATCCGTAAAAGTAAACGCGCACAACTCTGCACTGCGCTCAACGCTACGTACTGCAATTAAAAAA
>Ga0123388_1034095_pt1 | contig 29925 bp, 22 predicted proteins | sample T0HHNO3metaT_FD_89916 | JGI IMG/M metagenome (GOLD analysis project Ga0123388, IMG submission 89916) | Methane-oxidizing artificial microbial communities from Washington, USA to study methane cycling - T0-HHNO3 metaT (Metagenome... | ecosystem: Engineered > Modeled > Simulated communities...
AAATTGGACCATGCCCGTCTACGATTGGAAAGCCGCTTTGAATCGGTTTAGTATTCAGTTCGAAGATCGCTTCCCTAGCCATTAAACCAAACTACCGTTTACACAAAATTTGGGACACTCCCATTTAAGCTCGCGCATGCGGTCTTTGTGCTATCGCAGTAAAGCTTTTTACCTTGCCCGCAAGCCTGCAAAGCCCTGCGGCAACGCGTTTTGGTTTGCGTCCAAGCGAGCGAAACTTTAGCGAATAGCAAAATGCGACTAGCGCGAGGCTTCAAGGCCTGTGGTTGAGGGGAGAAGCCTTATCCCTTAGAAAATCAGGCCCGGCACTGTCCAACCGTCCCGGAATTGCATGTGATCGATCAATGTATTGCTGGCAGACTTACGTGGCTATCGGCCAAAACCCGACCGTCGAGAGCAGCATCCAATTTAAATAGTTAGGTCATTCTAAGACCCAGTTGACTGTCCGCTATTCGGCGAGCAAATTGAGATTATCACTACCTCATCCGGACCATAGCTGACCACTACGCTTCGACCGTTAATGGCGACGATGAATGAATACCGGACATTAATCAGCTATTATTAATGCTTAACTACAAGGCCTAAACCTTACAATTACACCAGTCTATTACTTGCGAGAAGTATGACATCCATTGATTTTAAAAATGCGTTTTATATCAAGCTAGGTCAAGGCGGTGATTGGGAAGCCAAAAGTTTGCCCGACAACAAACTCAGATTCGGTTGGGAAGAACAGACAGTTGATGACATCAATTCCAGAAGCTGGGAAAGGATAGAAAATCAGCTTCGTTCTGCACATAAAGGGCCGCAAGGCGGGGCCACTCGCGCGCTAAACGGATTGCGCCGCATTGTTGAATCCGACGAGACGGATATTTGGATCACGTTTTCCCAAAACAAGCTTTGGTGGACCCGAGTCGAACAGTCTTCACCAGTGGAAAAGGACGATACTTCGAAGTTCCGAAAAGTCCAAGGCTGGAGTGATAAGAATGCGAGCGGAGCAACTCTTTTCACCAATGGTTTACCTGGTCGATTGGCAATGCTGCAAGGATACAGGTGGACAACCTGTGCTGTAAAGGATGAACAAATTCCGCTTTTGCGTAACCTTCTGAACAATACGCCGGGCAACTTGGCTGAATCAATTCGTTTACACCGGTTAGCGTTGGAGAACAGTTTGATCTTTGCCATCAAAGAATTGCATTGGAAGGATTTTGAAACATTCGTTGATTTGATTTTTCGAAACGCTGGTTGGTTGCGAGTGAGTATTTTGGGCCAACATGAGAAAGCCTATGACATTGCTCTTGTAGAGCCCATTACAGGTGACCGTTACGTTGTACAGATCAAATCACAAGCAGGATTGGCGGACTTAAAGAAACTAGAAGAAAGCTTTTCCGACCAAGACTATCGATATATTTATTTTGCGGTGCATTCGCCAGCCAAGGATCTGGAATCCGTCTCCAATATTCCGAACCATATTAAGTTTTTAAGCGTGAACAAATTGGCCGAAATGGCCGTAAAAGCCGGATTGGTGACTTGGCTGCAAGAAAAGGTTTTTTCGGTAAGCCGTTCGTTTAGCCCATAGACTGGATTTCACTTAGGTTTGCCCAGGCTACGGCTAAACATTAGACTTGTCGGTGTTGATTGAATGGCGGCGATAAGACTATTACCGGCCATTATTTCAGCCGCCATCCACCGGAGTATAGGCGGCGCAGCTCCGGCTTTCTATTTACGATAAAGGGGAAACGTGGGTACAGAGATCACGCTCGATGTGGCCGGGGTATCGGTCACGTACAGCAAGAACCATCGTGGAATTGATCATGGCTCTATTTTTCAGGAAAAAGATCGAAAAGCGATAGAAAGTAACCAGCTCAACTACGATTGGTATCGAGAGAATGGTGAAGACCCAACTCTTTCCGAGATGGCTTTCATGCGTCCGCTTAAGCATGTAGCTCCGCGCCTCGAACTGCTAGGCTTCAATCTGGAACGCGTCCGCCGAGAATATGATGCCGTCGCGAAAGGCTGGCTAGAGGAGAGGCCGTCTTTTCAAGATGATGAGCCCATTCCTGACCTGATGAGCTTTGCGGAGTTTTGCAAATTTGTTACCTCACACCCGCTCGATAGTCTCGACGACACCTTTATCATGGGTACGGACAGCGCAAGCGAAAAGATGATCCGAGGCCGATTTGATGGAATGCAGTTTGAGCGAATTCCCGCCTACCGTTCTTATGACAACGACGCATATTCGGAGCGAAGCTTTTTCGGCGGGTTGGTAGGCATCCTTCACCCGTATTCGGTCCTGCGCGTCTTGGCGGAGGCGAACGAGGACGCTCCTGTTGTTTGGCAATATGGGCCGTTGGTGGAGGCTGGGTGGGCGACAGAGAGGGAGTTCGTGCCTCACGCCCGGCGAACCGAGACATTCCTGATCGCTACCGAAGGCAGCTCGGACGTCCATATCTTAAAACATGCGCTCGCGCTGCTGCGGCCTGGGATCGCGGATTTCTTTCGCTTCATCGACGTTAGCGAAAGCCATCCATTTTCGGGTACAGGCAGCCTAGTTAAGTTCGCTGAAGGGCTCGCTAAGATAGACGTCCAGAACCAGCTGATTTTCGTATTTGACAATGACGCTGAGGGGCTCGATGCCCATCAGCGTCTGTCTACGCTCACTATGCCAGCGAACATGCGTGGGATCATGTTGCCCGAACTCGAGGAATTCCGCCAATTTCCGGCGCAAGGACCCGAGGGACTCCGCGACTCGGATATAAACCGGCGCGCGGCGGCAATTGAGTGCTATCTCGACCTCAAGGTCGGCGACCACCCACCAGCCAAAGTGCTCTGGACCAACTACAAAAAAAGCTTAGACACCTATCAGGGGGCGCTCGAATACAAGGAGTCCTATAGCAAGGAGTTCTTGAAACAAACTTCTGTAACTTTGGCCGAAGGTGTGTATGACGTTAGTAAGATCGAGTCAGTACTCGATCTGCTCGTCGCTGAATGTACAGCAATAGCTGTAGATCAATGGGATCCAAATATGTAGATGAGTTGGTCATCACACCTTGGAAAGAAAGCGTTAGCTGGCTAAGTAAGGATACGACGCCACAGTTGAGCTTTGTCACTGAATGGCAGCTAGCCGTGATCTCGCAGCCATACAGTTTAAATATTGAATGCCGCCAAGTGGCCGATAGGTTGAGGCCACTAACGTCTGCTTTATGGTCCAGCAGTTCGAAGAATCTGTATTTCACTGAATGACCGCTTTGGAGAAACTCGATAGACGGGTTTGGGTCGATGGGAGCCAATCAATAACATTTTGTTTATCCCCCATGCAATCTTCCCCACGCTATTTCGGATAACTTTTCCCGTTGCATTCAACATAACTTAGGGGGCGTTTTAACTGGAATATCCCTCCAACATGTTTGCATAAAGAGGCGATTACATTGAGGGTCACTCAGCTGATGCATGCGCTGTTTCGAGGGCCGTTGATTATTGCTGGTAGCACTGAGCCAATTAGCCCGTAGTTTCCAAAACCCTCCCGCCGTTATTCCCGAGATCATTGAATTCAGCATTCATCCCGCGAATTTTTATATTTTCTTTATGTTTATGCTTTGAATATTAACGACCTTTTTACGAGCTTTTTCATAAACTGTAGACGTTTTCAACTCCAGGGGTAACCCATGAACGAGCGAAGTTACGTTGGTATCGACAACACGGATAAAAACGAGTGGATAGTGGTTTTGTGGTGCGAGGGGAAAAGCATTTTTTCCAGACCGTACGGGCATACTCCCGCCGAACTCGAAGCCTTGGTGCGCTTCATTAACGAACGTTGCGACAGGCCGAAAATCTGTTTGAACCCGACGAATCCGCATGCTTTCGAAGTGGTGAAATATATCAGCGGTATCGCTGGCGTCGAAGTGGTGTTGATGTCCAATGCCGGTTTAAGACTGCACCTGGATTGGTTGCCAACAGAATCGACAGCGCCCGTGTTTCAGGCGAATTCGCGTCGCGCTTATCTGCTGGCCTGCTGCGCCGAACGCATGATTTGATCATGGCGTTACTTAAAGAATCACTGTCCGTATATCGAGAGAAAAATCATGAGTGGAATAAGCGACTTTTATCAAGCGCTACATTGGGCTAATCACCTACGCGCTGATCTGTTCAAATCCAAACATCTGGGTTACCTGATGCTGCTGGCGTTGGCTGCGACCTTGACGGTCGGCATGCTGCTATTTTTGATCGACGTCAATATACATTCGCCGCTGGATGGCATTTGGTCGGCTTGGGTAACAATGACTCATGTCGGCTATGGTGATGTGGTGCCGGTATCGTTTCTCGGTCGTGTATTGGCGGCGGGATTGATTTTATTGGGTATGGTGTTATTTTCGTTGTTCACCGCACTGGTCTCGGTGACTTTAATCGGCAGAAATAAGGATATCTTGGGTAGCCTTCCGTTGGGACGCGAAGCGGAGAGCAACCGTTTACAAGGTAGCCATGAGCTGATTCTCGACGAATTGGCCCAATTGCAACTGCGCATGGAAGTCTTGCAAAAGTTATTGCTGAACAATGCCGGCCATACCAAAACGGCTAGCCGGACCATCGGCGAAGCAATTGAAGAGTCGGTATGACGCGGTTCGAACACAACAGAACTCCTGCTGCGCCATCAGAAATACGTGAGCTAAATGTCCACCAGCGATAGCTCTTTTTTATACCGACATCCAACTTGCAGCTAACACCGGAAGGCGACGATGAATGCAGAACGACCCGATCCCGACCAACTCCTGGCCCGCGTCGAGCGGGATCAGGCCAAAGCTAAACGCGGCCGGTTGAAGATTTTCTTCGGCGCTGCTGCCGGCGTTGGCAAAACCTTCGCGATGTTATTGGCGGCTCGAGAGCGACGTTCCGAGAACCTAGACGTGGTTATTGGTGTCGTGGAAACCCATGGCCGGAAGGAAACCAAAGCCTTGCTGGATGGACTGGAAATTCTGCCGCCCCGGAAGATCGATTACAAAGGCACCGTTCTGCAGGAATTCGACATCGATGCCGCGCTAAAGCGCCGGCCAGCCATCATTTTGGTTGACGAGTTGGCGCACTCCAATGCGCCGGGTTGCCGGCACCCGAAACGTTGGCAGGATATACACGAACTACTAGAGGCTGGTATTGATGTCTACACAGCGCTCAATGTGCAGCATCTGGAAAGCCTGAATGACGACATCGGTCAGATTTCCGGCATACGGGTTTGGGAAACCGTGCCCGATACCGTATTTGAAGAAGCAGACGAAGTGGAACTGGTGGATTTGCCGCCGGACGAATTGTTGCTGCGCCTGAAAGAAGGCAAGGTGTATCTGCCGCAACAAGCGCAGGAAGCGGTCAATCACTTCTTTCGTAAAGGTAATCTGATTGCCTTGCGGGAGTTGTCTTTGCGGCAAACTGCCAATCGCGTTGACGCGCAGATGCTGGATTATCGCGAAGACAATGCGATACGCGAAGTATGGCAGGTCAGCGAACGCATTTTGGTTTGCATCGGCCCCAATGATTTGGCCGAGCGATTAGTGAGGGCCGGTAAGCGTTTGGCGACTAGCCTGCGTGCCGAATGGATTGTGGCGTATGTTGAAACACCGCAATTACAACGCATGCCGGCGGTGAAGCGCGACGGCATCTTGCGGATTTTACGCTTGGCCGAACAACTCGGCGCCGAAACCGTTACCCTCAGCGCACCGGAGATGAGCGAGGCGCTGATCCGTTTCTCCCGCGAGCGCAACATCAATAAAATTGTGATCGGCAAGCCGAGTCGGCGGGGCTGGCGGCGCTGGCTAATGGGTTCGGTCGTCGATGTGTTAATTGCACATGCTCACAACATCAATATTTATCTATTGGGTAGCCCTCAAATCCGGGGGCGCACCACGGAATTACAGTCCGAGTTATCCTTATTAAGAAAGACCCCTTTGCCGGGGTTAAAGCAACGCATACCGACCAAAACCAAAAAACGCTACGGCGGTTATTTCTGGGCTGTCGCGGTCACCCTATTGAGCACGGCTCTCGGCCGTTTGCTGCTCGGTCATGTTGAGTTGGCCAATCTGGTGATGGTGTATTTACTGGGCGTGGTGTTTGTGGCCACGCGTTTCGGGCGCGGACCGTCTATTCTGGCATCGTTATTGGGCGTCGGTAGTTTCGATTTTCTGTTCGTGCAGCCTTATTACAGTTTTTCCGTGTCCGACAGTCAGTACCTGATTACTTTGCTGGCCATGCTAGTGGTCGGTATCGTCATCAGCAACCTGATGATTAACGTTCGTTCGCAGGCCAAAGTAGCGGCGCATCGGGAAAGACGGGCGGCGGCGCTGTACTCGATGAGTAAAGAGTTGAGCAGCATCCAGTCGGAAGACGAGGCCGTGCGTATCGCCGTCAAACATCTGTACTCGGAATTCAGCAGTCCGAATGTGATCTTGTTTCCCAATAGTCATGGCCGGGTGGTTTTTCCCAGGAAGCCGGGTATTGCCGTGTCATTAAGAGGCGCCGATCTGAGTGTTGCCCAATGGGTATTCGACCACAAAGAAATTGCCGGGCATGGTACCAACACCTTGCCTGGCGCCGATGCGGTTTATTTTCCAATTCATAACGAAGACAAAGTGTTAGGGGTGTTGGCGCTGTTGCCGGTCAATTTGCGTCGGGTTTTTCTACCTGAGCAACAGAAACTACTGGAAACTTTTTTGCGCCAGATCGGCCAGGCGGTGGCCCGGATACGCTTTTCGGAACAGGCCCGTTCCACCCAATTGCAAATGGAAGCCGAACGCTTGCGTAACTCCCTGCTTAGCGCGATTTCCCATGATTTGCGCACCCCGTTGGCAACGATTATCGGCTCCGCCAGTGCGCTGGTGGAAGACAAGGGCCAATTACAACCGCAAGATAAATTGGATCTGAGCCGAGGCATTGTCGACGAAGCGGAACGCATGTCGAATCTGGTCAACAATATTCTGGACATGGCCAGGTTGGAAGCCGGTGTGCTGGAATTGAACAAGCAGTGGTATCCGCTCGAGGAAATCATCGGCACGGTGTTGACGCTGTTGCACACGCAACTGCTGGGCAGGCCCGTGAAAGTCAAATTGCCGGAAGGTATACCGATGATTCTGGCCGATGCGGTGATGATCGAACAGGTGCTGATCAATCTGTTGGAAAACGCTGTGCGTTATACACCGCCAGGCAGCGGCCTGGAGATTGTTGCCGAGATTAACGACGCTTCGGTGGAAATAGCGGTTGCCGATCACGGCCCCGGTATCCCCAAGGGCCAGGAAGAAAGGCTGTTCGAAAAATTTTACCAAACCCGGCATGAGACCGCGCAAAGTGGCGTAGGTCTGGGCTTGGCAATCTGTCGAGCTATCATAGAGGTGCATGGTGGCCGGATTGTGGCGCGTAACCGCGCCGACGGCGGAGCGGTATTTATTTTTACCTTGCCGCTGGATCAAACACCACCTACAGTGGAGCCGGAAGAATAATGCCCACGCTAAGGATGTTTTGTTATGGCTAAAACCGATCCTGTCATTATTGTCATAGAGGACGATCCCTCCATTCGGCGTTTTCTGCGCACCAGTCTCAGTACTCACGGCTTTAACGTATTTGATGCCGATACCGGCAAACGAGGTATCGTCGAGGTTGGTGTGCGCAAGCCCGACTTACTGATACTCGATCTGGGGTTGCCGGATATGGATGGTGTCGAGGTGATCAAAGCTATTCGCGCCTGGTCAGCCGTGCCCATCATCATATTGTCGGCGCGGAGCAGCGAACAGCAGAAGATCGACGCCTTGGATGTCGGGGCCGACGATTATTTGACCAAACCGTTCGGTTTTGGCGAATTGTTAGCCAGGATACGCGTGGCGCTGCGGCATGCGAGCAGGCCGCAGGAACAAAGTCAGTCTGATGTGTTCAGCACCGGCAATCTGAAAGTGGACCTACTCAATCGCGTGGTCAGTGTCGATGACCAAGAAATTCACCTCACCCCGATTCAATACCGCTTGCTAACGGTCTTGGTTAAAAATGCCGGCAAAGTCCTGACCCATCAGCAAATCCTTAAGGACGTCTGGGGGCCTTCTTTCGAGGAGAACGCCCATTATCTGCGCATCTACATGAGTCAACTCCGCCAGAAACTGGAAGCAGACCCCACCCAGCCAAAATTGTTACTGACTGAGTCCGGTGTCGGTTATCGACTGAAAGTCTCGTAACACCTCAATCGAGGATAAAAACACTATGCAACTATTGAACGGCTCCGTTGTAGCCCTGGTTACCCCTTTTCATGGCGATAACGACCAATCCGTCAACCGGGAAAAACTTGTCGAATTAATCGAGTTCCACGCCATCAGTGGCACGGTGGCCATCGTTCCTTGCGGCACGACCGGCGAGTCGCCGACTTTGTCGGACGACGAGTGGGAAACTGTGGTGTCGACAACAATCGAAGCCGCCCGGTCTACCTCTCTCAAAATCATTCCGGGCACCGGTTCGAACAGTACCCGAGAAGCCGTGCGACGGACCGAGCAAGCCGCCAAGTTAGGTGCAGATGCTTGCCTGGTTGTCACGCCGTATTACAACCGGCCTAGCCCGGAGGGGATACTGGCGCATTATCAAGAACTGGATAAAGTGGGTCTTCCCATCATTCTTTACGATATTCCCAGCCGAACCGGTGTCGAGTTGGGCGTCGAGCTGATCATGGCGCTTTGCGAAAAATGCCCGTCTATTATCGGATTAAAAGCTTCTAATGGTAATCTCGATCAAATCACCGAAATTGTCTACCGGTCTTATCAACTTGACCGGCCTTTCTCGGTGTTTTCCGGCGACGACTCGCTGACTTTGCCGATTCTTGCGGTGGGTGGCGTGGGCGTCATTTCCGTGGCGGCCAACGTGATGCCTAGCGTGATGAACGAACTGGTCGCCAGTTTCGAGCGCCGGGAACTAAATCAATCGAAATTTATTGCGCAAGCCAGTCATGGTTTTTGCCGGGCATTGTTAAAGTCAGGGTCGAATCCCGCACCCATTAAAGCCATCATGAATCATTTGGGTCTTAATGTGGGTGGATGCCGCTTACCTTTGTCCGGCATTAGCAATGAGAAGATGGCGGCACTGTTGCACGAACTTCAGATCATGACTGCAAAACTCACTGCCCCACATATTCCCATCGATGACATCCTGATAAAAGGCCAAAAGCTACCGTGAAAGAACCATGATTGTGGAAGTAGATGAATACATCAAATTGCTTGCGGGACTCTTGTCGGTAGTGGACCCTATCGGCGCTATCCCGCTTTTCATCAGCTTGACCGATCACCGCAGCTCTGAGGAGAGGCGACGTATCGCCTGCGTTTGTGCTTTGTCGGTTGGCGCGGTACTGCTATTTGCACACACTGCCGGCAATAGTTGGCTGGCATTTTTTGGGATCAGCATTCCGTCGTTTCAAATTGCCGGTGGCATAGTCATCATGTTAATGGGCGTTTCCATGGTCAAAGCGTCGCATGATCGATCCAGAAACACGCCGGAGGAACGGGCCGAGTCTGTCGATAAAGAGTCTATCGCGGTCGTGCCAATGGCCATTCCCTTGCTCAGTGGGCCCGGCGCAATGAGTACCGTGATCGTCAACCATAACCTAAATCCGTCCTGGAATTATGACGTCTTGGCCGTTTGCGTCATCGCCACCATAGCCTTGATCGTTCTGACATGCTTGTTAATGGCCGAGAAAATAGCCCATTTGCTGGGCAGAACCGGCATGAATGTAATTACACGGGTTTTTGGATTGATCATTTTGTCGATAGCCGTGGAGTTTATTACTAAAGGATTAGGCGCTGTTTTCCCGATATTGGTGAAACCGTTGGCGTAACCGCAGCCAAATACTGATTCAAAACTAGCAATTTGAGCGTCAGAATCGAAAATTTCCGAGTTTACAGGGCAAATTTTTACAATTTTTTTAGATGAAATTGCGTATAGTCGCGCGCTTTTCCTGGTAAGACTCGGGTTTGCTAAACCAATTGTTTCGAGCCTTTCATTTGATTCAGATCCAAAAACGGTCTGCTTGATTTTCTCCTGATCTACACAGGTTTTTTGTAATGTCTGCCGACAATAAATCTCAACCATTAACCGGATTAACGCTGAGCGCGATAGGTGTCGTCTTTGGCGATATAGGCACCAGCCCCCTATACGCCGTTAAGGAAGTCTTTCATGCCGGATTAACGACGGATACCACCCATATTCTTGGCGCGCTTTCGCTGATCTTTTGGTCACTGACGCTAGTCGTCACCACCAAATACGCGATTTTCATCATGCGCGCCGACAACAAGGGCGAAGGCGGTATCATGGCTTTGCTGGCTTTGGCCCTTCAAACTGCCAAGGACAATCCGCAAAAAACCCGTTTCATCGTCACTACCGGCTTGATTGGCGCGGTGCTGTTTTATGGCGACAGCATTATCACACCGGCTATATCGGTGTTGAGCGCGGTGGAAGGGCTGCAAATCATCGCGCCAAAGCTGGAACATTACGTGTTGCCGATAACCTTTGCGGTATTGGGGGGCTTGTTTTTGATTCAAGCCAGGGGCACCGAGGCGGTCGGCAAATTGTTTGCGCCTATCATGTGTGTTTGGTTTGCGGTCTTAGCGATCATGGGCCTAGTCAATATTGTCCAGCAACCTGAAGTATTACAGGCTATCAATCCTTATTACGCGATTAGTCTATTAGGTGAATTGGGTTGGAAAGGATTTTTAATCATGGGCTCGGTGGTGTTGGCCATTACCGGTGCCGAAGCGCTGTATGCCGACATGGGCCATTTTGGTTTAAAGCCGATTCGGTATGCCTGGTTTAGTTTTGTGTTTCCTGCCCTGCTACTCAATTACTTCGGACAAGGGGCGCTGTTGATGGGCCATCCTGACGCGATTGAAAACCCGTTCTATCTGCTCGCGCCAAACTGGGCTCTTTACCCTTTGTTAATTCTGTCGACATTGGCTACGGTGATTGCCTCGCAAGCCGTTATTTCCGGGGCGTTTTCGTTGACTAGACAGGCTATCCAGTTGGGCTATTCGCCACGCATGAATATTCTGCATACCTCGGGTGACGAAATGGGCCAAATCTATATTCCAGCCGTGAACTGGTTGTTGATGGCATCGGTATTTATTCTGGTAGCCGGTTTTAAATCATCCACCGCATTGGCTTCTGCCTATGGCTTGGCGGTAACGGGCACGATGATTACTACCACGATACTGGCGTTTATCGTCATTTCGGAATTGTGGCGGTGGAATAAAGTCACCAGTATCAACTTTCTGTCAATTTTTTTGACCCTGGATATTTTATATTTCTTGGCCAACACGCTGAAAATACCCGAGGGCGGTTGGTTGCCTTTGACCGTGGGTGTCGTATTGTTCCTGATCATGACCACCTGGATTAAAGGTCGCGAGTTACTGGCCAGAAACATGGATGAAAAACGGGTGATGTTTGAAGAACTGGAAGACAAAGTTCAGGGCCAGAAGCTAGCCAAAGTGCCCGGTACCGCAATTTATTTAGCCAAAAATCTACACGGCGTACCGCAAGTGCTGCTACACAATTTGGCACACAATCATGCGCTGCATGAGCAAATGATTGTGCTGACGATAGTCACCAAAGACGAGCCGTACGTCGATGAGTCTCACCGTATCAAAATTCGCGCTTTCGGTGACGAGGGCAATTTTTATAGGGTGAAGATGTATTTCGGCTTTCAGGAAGAACAGGACGTGCGTCGCGCACTCCAGCTATGCAGCCATGAGGGACTGGTAATTGATCAAAAAGCTGCATCGTTTTTCATCGGTAACGAGAGAATATCGTTTCGCCGGAGAAGCCCCATGCCGAAATGGCGCAGGGCGCTATTTAGATTCTTGCTCCACAACGCATCCAGCGCTATCGAATATTTCAAAATTCCGGTCGAACGCGTAATTGAGGTAGGTATTCGCCTTGAGTTGTAACATTACAAATAATCATATGGAATGTGTAATTTCGTATCGTGGTGACGAAGTCAATTCTTTCCGAACTAAAATCTATCGCGGTTTCAAAAAATAGGAAAACCACCGATGGCCTATGAGCTTTGCGCAGCCGCCGCGCCGTTTTAAGGGATAATATTTGCCTGTCGGCTAATGGTCGATTGCGACAATCCGTTACCGGAATGGGTGGCAGACTTTCCATTGTCAGGCCATCTCTATTCCGGCAGACAATGCTGCCATGTAGGCTTCAGGCGTGTAAATATTTCCATTCCTTCAAGCTCGTCTTGCAAGATTTGCCAACGGGCCAGGTCAAACGAATCCCGATACAAACACGCAACCCAATCCGCCAGCCGTACGGCTGAAAAGGTCTCGGCAGCGTTGGTGTCACAGACAGAAAGACCGGCGCTGTGCCGGTAGCCCGCGATAACAGTAGTCTCATCATAGCCCCAGCGATGGAGCGCAAGCGCAGCCAAACCGGCATGAAATGTCGTCTCCTCGGGCAGACTCGATTCCGCAGCCGAGGCCAAAGGGTTAAGTGCTGCCGGCAGCTCCGAAAAATGCATGTCGGCAAACAAACTTTGCACGTGTTCGGCAAGCTCGGGTGTATTGGCCGCGTGCCAGAAATTGAAGACCACGGTTTGTCGCGGCTGAATAGCCGCCGTTACGGCATGGTATGAATCGCCGTGCAGCAGAAAACCGAAGGCTTTGTTGTACTCAGGATTAACGCTAAAAACCGCTTCACTCTCCGGCGAGGAGAATAATTCCAGCACCCCGCCATGCTCGGGTTGCCATTGCCTATTCAGTTGCACAACCAGTCGGGCAATCTCATAACCGACTAGCGGCCGGTCGCTGTGTATGCCAATCACTTGTCCAGGCAGCATACGTTGCGCCGTCACTAACACGCGATTCGTGAGAGGTAATCCGGTAATCTCGCGCATTCTAGCGAGTACTCCTGCTTGAAAAGCGGCGGGAATGTTCTCAGTAACGTCCTTGAGAGAGCAGCGATAAAACGCCCCATCCCGATGCTGCCAGTCTCCGTCTAGCAAAAATAAATCTTCAAGCGCAGTACATTGCTCCGCAGAAAATGCGGAATTGACATAAAAAAACGGGAACGGAGTATCGTGGTGGATGGGCTGTGAGAGCAACGGCTAAGCTCCTATTAGAATCAAATTGAGAGGTAGCAATACAGGCTTGAATCTTACGGAAAACGCCGTCTAGGATTGTTTCACCAAGTTTTCAGTTTTGATTAGTTTAGAGGGGAGAATTCAAGGACGCAGCAATCCAACTACAACTGACCATTCCCGCGATTACGCTTCGCTAATCGCGGCTAACAAGGAGTGGCTGAGTCGCTAGCTACACTGTGAGCTTTCCACATTATTGCTTAGGATAAACCTGCACCCACTCGATACGTGGGCCGTTCATTTCCTTCACGACGATTTCAAAGTCGTTAAAGGCGATGCGCTCGCCGGCTTCGGGGATGTCGCGCAATTGCGCCAGGATCATGCCGCCCACGGAATCGACATCGTCCAGATCCAGTTCTTCGTTTTCCACATCGATACCCAAAATCCGTTCCAGCGAGAAAATCGGCAAGCTGCCTTTACCGAGCAAGCTGCCGTCGTCTTGACGGGTCCAGTCGCTTTCTGTTTTTCGAAATTCGTCGCGGATTTCGCCGACCATGGCCGATAGCAAATTGTCCAGCGTGATAAAGCCGTGCGGCTTGTGGCCTTTCTGGCCGATGACGGCAAAATGCGGTGAGCCCTGAGTAAAGCGTCGGAATAATTCCAGGGCCGGCATATGCGCGGAGATATGTTGAATCGGGCGTAAATAAGGTTCCAAATCGTCGATTTGCTGGCCGTGTTGTTGCGCCAGGAACAAATCTTTTAAATGGATAATGCCCAGCACATCGATACCGTTACTGTCGAAATACGGGTAGCGGCTGAAGCAGCTGCTATAAACCGTTTCCAGCATTTGTTGTTGAGATTGGCCCTGGTACAGCGCGGTAATTTCGTGAATCGGCCGCATTAAATCGGAGACTTCCAACTTGCCGAAATCCAGGGCCTTGGCCAGCACGTTGCATTCGTCGCTGGTCAGGTTCTCGCCGGCCCGGCTGGAGCGCAGAATCAGTTTCAATTCCTCGTTGGAATAATGACTGTCGAGGTTGTGACCATCGCTAAGTCCGGCGATGCGTAACACCAGGTTGGCGCTGCCGTTCAACAACCAGATGGCCGGATACATCAACCAGTACAGCGCGTAAAGCGGTCCGGCGCTCCACAGGCCTATGCCTTCCGGATTGCGGATAGCCAGCGATTTAGGCGCTTGCTCACCAACGACGATATGCAGAAAGGAGATCGTGCAAAACGCAAACGCAAACGAGACGTTATGGATGATTTCCGGGGAGGTGATTTCGGCCTTGGCAAATAGCGGTATTAACAGATCAGCGAAAGCCGGTTCGCCGATCCAGCCCAGCCCCAGCGAGGCTAGGGTAATGCCGAGTTGGCAGGCTGATAGATAGGCATCGAGTTTTTTGTGTACTTTGGCGAGAATCCGGCCGCGCCAGCCTTCGGTTTGTTCGATGGTCTTGATTCTGGTCTGCCTTAGTTTGACCAGACTGAACTCGACCGCAACAAAGAAGCCGTTTAGAAATACCAGCAACAAGGCGCAGGCGACCAGAACAAGATTACTCATAAATAAAGCGTTGATTACAGCGGAATGGCCATTATACCGGGAATCCGCACCTTTGCTCGATGTGTGATGGCACCGCCGGGCGCGCGCTAATCCGGCGGGCCAGGCAGGCGTTCGACATTGGCGGCCATATGCATGGGATAAAGCGCCGGTCCGAATTGAGTAAAAATCGCTACGTCCGCCGCGTCGTGGCCGTAAGCGACGATGACCCTACCGCCGCACGGTTCGGCTTGGGTCGGGTCGAAGGTATACCATCGACCGCCCACATAAGCCTCGAACCAGGCGTGAAAATCCATCGGCTGCAAGCCGTATAGATAACCCACCACCATCCGTGCCGGAATGCATAAGGCCCGGCACAGAGCGATGCCCAAATGGGCAAGTTCGCGGCAGACGCCTTCGCCGGCCATATTGGTTTCGACTGCCGACAGCTGGAAATGCGGCGAGTCCGGATTGAAACGGATATTGTCGCGCAGCCAGCGGTGCAGCGTCGCGACTTGGTCGTAACCCGGTAAGGCATCGGCGACGATTTCCTGGGCTAGATCGATAAACCGGTCGGATTCGCAATAGCGGGTCGGGATCAGATAGGTCAGTACCGAATCCGGCAGACTTTGCACTTCCGTAAACGGTGCGCCGGGGCAGACGTCGATATGCTCGTTAGTATGAATATCGGCGCTGGTGCGCACGGCAAACTCGCCGGGTGGCGCGATCAGGCGTTGACAGAGATTGCCGTAGTAGTCGGTATATTCGAATACCGGCACCGTCGGATTCAATGTATACGACTCGCGGGCTACCCATTGATTGGCGCCGTTGCGCGGTCGCAGCATCAAAATGAACGGAGTCTCGATGCTGACATCGAAGGTTATTTCGCAACTAGTGCGCAGCCACATATGGGGTGTCCTTGTGTTGATTACCGAAAAATTAGCCTTGGGGCACGCGCCGATAGGCGCGTTGCCGGAGCCAGCCGCTTGAGCAACATTGATCGTACGTGCTAAATCTTGGCTTTGCCTGAGCGGAGGGGCCAGAACGGGATCGACAGCACCAGTATACACAGCAACCAAGCCATGAGTTGCTGATTGTAAAACGTGTAACCCAGGGCTATCGGTAAACCTTCGCTAAAGCCCGGATGCGCTTGGATAAAGTCGTAGGCAGCCATAAACTCGTGCGTCTCGCCTATCACCACGGCGACAGTGCCGAAACTTAAAAAATACGCCAATAAGCGGTCGCGGGGCGTTTGTGAATCACCGCCGGACAGGCTGTCGAAGCGCAGCATCTGCCAGTGTAGCCGGTGCTGGGCGAGGTACAGGCAGACCATCAATCCGCAGATGCCAAAGGCCGGAATCGCGAATTGTTCGACCGGGAAACTTAGATAACGGCCGTTGAATGCCAGGCTATAGGTTTTAAAAAGCGCCAGCACCACGAAGAACAGATAGGCGCTTCTCAAACGGTTTGCCAGGGCCGGCAGCGCGGCTTGGTTGGCTAAAAGCGCATAACCGCGTTGCAGCAACAAGCCGCTTAATAGGGTGTTGGCTACTATTAGCAAAATGGTGTAAGCCTGTTGCCAGATGCTATAGCTGGTAAACCACAGAAAGTCGGCCAGCGTCACCAGGCAAACGCTAAACACTTGGGCCAAGGCTAAAAACACCAATAGGCGCGGCAGCGACAATTCGGATAATTTTTTGAAGTAGACTGCAACCAGTAACAGCCACAAGCCAGTTGCCCAGGCAAAATGCAGCAACCAGTCCGGGTTTTCGTAAACCGGGCCGGTCAATGGAAACACGGGCTCGCGGTCGATAGTCAGCAAGCCCCAATTAGCGCCGACTACGCCTTCGTTATGACTTTTCCAGGGCTGGTTAAAGGCTTCGACGATGTTGTAGTCCAAGCCGTGCCGGTTCACGACTTCGATCAGGCTGCGTATGAAGCGGGTTTCGTTAACCACGCTGGGAATGGCTCGGCCGCGTTGGCGGCCGGCGGCGGGCCAGCCGGACTCGCCGATCAGAATCGGTTTGTTCAGGCCCATGCTATGTGCTTTGTCTTCGATCTGCTGGACGATTTTCTCGACATGGCCTGCGGCATCTTCAATAGCCACCGGCTCGTCTTCCCAGTAGGGCAGAATGTGTACGGTGATGAAATCCACTTCGTGCATCAGTTGCGGGTATTTCAGATAAATCGACCAGACATCGGCATACGATACCGGCTGTTTCACCGCCTGTTTGACCTGGCGGATATAGCCGATCAGCGTGTCTACATCCATGTCTTTGCGCAGCAGGACTTCGTTGCCGACCAGCACCCGTTTCACCACATCCGGATTGGCGTTCACCGCTTCGATCAGCGCGGCGATTTCCTTTTTATTGCTGGCATGGCCGTCGCCCAGCCAGCCGCCTTGAATCATCTCCACGCCGTGTTTGCGCGCAAACTCCGGAGTTGGTTGCATGCCGCCGAGTATCGAGTAGGTGCGGATGGTATGGGTTTTATCCGCAATCAAGCCCAGGTCGGCGTCGATATGCTCCGGCAACGGAAATTTTTCTTCTATCGGACTAAAACCTTCCCGATAAGGCGCAAACGACAAGCTGCGCAATTTGCCCGAAGGCACATCGACACCGGCGTCCTGGGGGCGATTCAGGCTCCAGGCGATGGCACCGTGAACGATAACGATGAAAATTAGGCTGAACAGCAGATTGGTGGGGCGCATGACAGGGGATGGTTAAGCTGAGTGAATAAATACGTGGGTTTGCGGGGATTATACAGGCTTGGCGCGCGCTAAAAATCAAAGTCGGCGAGGCGGACGGCGATTCTGGATAAAACTATGTTATCTGCCGGCCATTTCGCGGGTTATTTGCCGCATTCCCGGATTGCAAGCAAGCAAGGTTCAAAGCCAGTCTGCATGTAGGGTGGGGCCTGCCGGCAGCATCCGTCGTTGGTTCAATTATTGCAAACGCTCTGACGCAAGGCCGCGCTGCGACATTGTGGTGGGGTATCAGCCAGCCGCTGTTTTTGAATAAAGCTTTGGATATTACCGATACGCATGAGTGCACAGCCATTGACCGATATTTCCGCGTTCTGGACCGAGTCCTTGGCCGATGAGCTATTGCGTTTTTTAACCGGGCGCTTGAAATGCCCGGACATTGCCGCCGAATTAACCCATGACACCTATCTGGGCTTACGGCAAATCGCCGAGAAAACGCCGCCGGATAATGCTCGCGCCATGGCGTTTCGGATCGCGATCAATCTGACCATCGATCATCAGCGTAAAACCATGGTCAGGGACCGTTACGGCGCTGACGAAGATTTTGATGCGCTAGCTGAATCCATTCCCGGCAACACCGCGCCACCGGAGCAGGTGTTGATCAGTCAACAACGTTTGGCCGCATTGCAACATGCGCTGGACGAGTTGCCGCACGTCTGTCGTGGCGTGTTTTTGCTGCATGGGGTCGATGGCCTGACCTATACGCAAATTGCCGAACGCTTGGGGATTTCCAAGTCCCAGGTCAACAAGTTGTTGGCTAAAGCCATGGCGCATTGCGCGCGGCAACTGGCTGATTGAACAAAACGCCCGCATTATTTTTCCGCAACCCGCTTCACACCGATGCCGTTAACGCCTGCCGCTTGCCCTTCTTGGTATGATCGCTTTCGTGCCTCGCACGTCTTTATCAATAATACCCTTGCTTAATTGGAGATCGCATGCCTGCGCCGTCCGACAAATCCGCTTACACAAGTCTGCAAGACCAGGCCATCGCCTGGCTGGCTTGTCTGCGCGACGACAGTTTGAGCGATGCGGAACTCGAAGCGTTCGCCGATTGGCTGAGCCGCGACCCCTTGCATGCCGAAGCGTTTACCGAGGCGGAGAATTTGTTCAGAGATATGGTGCTGGCCGGCAACCAGTCCAGACAGGCCGAGGCCCAACAACCAGCGTCTCGGCAAATCGCCCCGGTGACATTCCGCGCCGCTAAAATCAAGTCAGCCAAACCCCAATCGCGCCGGCCCTGGTTTACTGCCGGGCTTGCCTTTGCTGCGATGTGGCTGCTGGCGATTGGTCTGATCATGCCGCAACAAGCGCGCTTACTCAGCGATTATTTAAGCGACTACCGCACGCAAACCGGTGAAATTCGCGAGATTCAACTCAGCGACGGCAGCCGGTTATTGATGAACACCAATAGCGCTGTTTCCGTGGCGTTCAGCAGTGAGGCGAGGCGTATTGTGTTGCATCACGGTCAGGTGCAGTTTACGGTGGCAAAGGATAGCCGGCGGCCTTTCGAAGTGGTGGCCGACGACTTGACGGTACGCGCTTTGGGTACCGTGTTTGAAGTGTATAAAACCGCAGAGGATCATACCGAGGTGACTGTCCAGGAGCATGCCGTAGCGGTCAGCGTCGCCGGTCGAGAGAAAGACGTTACCGTCGCACAAGGCCAAGGTTTGCGCTACAACCCCGAACTGCCGTTACCGCATCCGCGGGCCGTGGGTGCGGAACAGTCCGCTTGGCAGCAACATCGGCTGGTGATCAATGATAGACCTTTAGCCGAATTGATAAGCGAGTTGGAGCGCTATCGCTTCGGGCGGATATTTCTCGCCGATGCCGCACTTAAAAATCTGCGGGTGACGGGAGTGTTTTCTCTGGATACGCCCGATGAGGCGCTGTCCTCGGTGCGCATAGCGCTGGGTTTGCAAGAAACCCGTATCGGTCCCTGGTGGGTGTTATTGCGTCGCTGAGTTTTTGGCGCGGAAACCCTTCGTGCATATTTCGTCAACCCAGCCCTTGAACATCGTCGCTCCCGCACAGACGGGAACGACGATGCCGCTCTAATTTGGAGTCGAAAGCTCGAGCGCATAAGCTCAAACCGTCCGCTTCGACTCCCTAATTTCGAAAATAGTTAAATTTTTGTGATCGATTTTTGTGCTGAAACGACTTCTATGTTGAGAAACATTTTTTTTTGGACAGGACGGATCTTGAAAGCACGGATTAACGATTTTCGCTACCAGCTTGCAGTCGGCGTATGGCATCGGCCAGCCGTATATCTTTGCTATGCGCTGAACGGCAACCGTGTCGGCGTCGATACCTGGGTGTTGATTGGGCTGGTGGCGGCCGGCGGACAATTGAGCAGCAGCCAGGCGGTTGCCGCGGAAGTTATCCGCCACTTCAACATCAGCGGCCAGTCCTTAAATAACGCGTTGATTCAATTTGCCGCGCAAGCAGAGTTGGAATTGATTTTTTCAGCGGACATGTTGCGTGAGCTCGCAAGTCCCGAGCTGCGCGGTGATATGTCGGCGGAGCAGGCATTAACACACTTGTTGCATGACAGCGGCTTTACCTACCGTTTTATCGATGCCGATACGGTGACTTTGGAACGCAGCCTGACGGCAACGGAGTCATCTAACCTGCCGCCCGTTACCCTGGATGCCATGACTGTCGTGGGCTTGAAAACAAGGGAGGCCGGTGCGGAAATCCTCACCGAGCCGATGCTTGACGAGGCGCGGACCTATGCCGTCAGGCATATTGCCAGCGCTACCGGAACGGACACGCCAATCAAGCAAATCCCGCAGTCGGTGCATGCGCTTAAACGCCCTTTGTTAGACGACCAGCAAACGATCAACGTCAGCGAATCCTTAGTCAATGTCAGCGGCATAGTGGCGCGCAATGAGCTCTACAGTCCGGTTATCGAGGGTACATTGATTCGCGGTTTTCGTTCCGAACAACTGATGGACGGCTTTACCCAGTACTACAACCCCGGCGACCGGGAAAGCACTATTAATATCGAGAGAATCGAGGTGCTGAAGGGGTCTAACGCCTTGCTCTACAGCGGCGGCTCGGGCTCCCCGGTGGGCGGGGTGGTGAATCTGCTTTCCAAATTGCCGCAGGCCAAAGCCTTCGGCGAAGCGGGTTTTAGAATCGGCAGTCACAGCTTTTATCAGCCGTTTTTCGATGTCAATCAACCGCTAAACGCCAATATTTTGTTGCGCATGACGGGTGAATATACCAACGCCAGACACAACATCGACATGATCGAAACTCAGCGTTTCAACATCAATCCGGCTCTGACGCTGACCGATAACGATAAAACCCGTTTGACGTTCCAAGCCAAAGTGTCGCGCTGGCAGCAACCGGAGTATCAGGGCTTACCCGCCACCGGCAGCATTGCCGGCGATTTTGCTACCCGGCCCGACCTGTTCTTGGGGCCGGCCAATCTGCCCGATAGCCATTCGAATGCCGATGCGGTGTGGGCCTCGTTGGAAAGGAGCATCAATCGGAGCTGGCGCTTAAACCTGAAGGCGCGCTATGCGCACTCGGAATTCGACGAGAAAATTCAGACCCTGTTCGGCAGCGATGGCCTCGTCGCGGACCGGCCCTTGCTACCGGCATCGAGTTGGGCATTGGTCAATGCCGAATTGTTTCAACAACAGCAAGAGCGCAGCGTGCTGGGCAATTTGCAGGGTAATTTCAAGCTGGGTCCCAGCGAAAACAATCTGTTGCTGGGCGCGGATTACAGTCGCTTGCGCGATGCAGGCTTTATCGAGGGCGATTTTGGCCCCTTGGGTTTGGGTGTCGGTACGGTCGATCTGCGGGCGCCGATATTTGATACCCCTTATGCTGTGCCGGGGCCGGGCCTGGAAAATCAGTTCATCGAAAACATCACTTACGGCGCTTACCTCCAGTGGCAAAGCACGCTGTACCGGCGTTTGCATTGGCTGTCCGGTGTCAGGCTGGGCAAGGTTGGCATCGATTTTAATAATGCGCAAACCGGGGTACACGCTAAAACCGATACGCTGAAATGGCTGCCGCGACTCGGTGGCGTGATTGATCTGAACGACGAGGTTTCCTGGTTTGTTTCCTACAGCGAAGGCATGCGCGGTCAACCCTTTGTGAATTTTGTCGATACGCCGGCACCGGAATTATCCAACCATCTGGAAACCGGCCTGAAATTCAATTTTGCGAACCAATTCAGCGGCCAATTGGCGCTGTATCAAATCGAGCGCAGCCAGGTCGCGGTTACCGACAGCAGCGATTTTCAGCGGCGTTCGGTCGCCGCCGGCCAGCAACGCTCGCGTGGTGTTGAAATGGATTTGCTCTGGCAACCGGTCGAGGGCTTCAGCGTGCTGGCGAACTATGCGCATACCGACGCCCGGTTCATGGACGACGAAGCCGGGGTGGCTGCCGGCACTCGCTTAGCCCAAGTCCCGGAGGATGCCGGGCGGCTCTGGGCGCATTACCGTTTTCAGCAGGATGCGCTGCAAGGCTTTAGCTTGGGTTTCGGCGTTTATGCCCGTGCCGGGGCGTATTTGTCCGACGACAACCGCTTCAAAACCGCCGGCTACCAAAGCTTCGACGCGGCGTTAGCTTACGAAACCGGGCGTTTCAAATGGGCGGCCACCGTCAAGAATCTCAGCGATGAGGATTATTTTCAGCCCTACGGCTATTTCGAGGGCCGGGTGGCGCCGGGACCCGGCCGAGCCGGATTTGTCAGTGTTTCGATCAAGTACTGACCTGATAGCAAGATGCTTCAGCTAAACCAAAAAAGTCCGTCATGCTCGCCGGGATACCCACAGGGCACAAGAGCGGGCATCCAGTGCCATGGATGGCGAGCTTCGAGCTATCCATGCAGTCTGGATTTCGGCAATCCCTGCCGAAATGACGACTTACGCGACGTGCCTTTGAATTAGCTGAAGCAGCTTACTAATCAGGAGTACTGATGTCGTCGTTATCTATTTGCCACAGGAGTTTTTCAGGAGCACCTCACTCAGGGACTTAGAGTGATGTCGTAAGGACCGCGACAAACATGCCACATCCGCCGCGAGACGGAGCCGGAAAGCCACGGGTCTTGGAGATTAAGACAGCCGGGTTACCTGCAAGTTAACTGCCCTAAATTCGGGTTGGCGATTTGCAGATTAACTTTAACCGTAATTTATTAAGGAATAAAAAATGACAATCTTGCACTACAACCGCAATCAACTGGCAAGCGCCGGCCTGTTAGCCTTCAGCGCATTGACCGCCGTTTTAGCGCCTGCAACAGCGAGCGCTGCACAAGTTAGCGGCGATGCCACCATCACCATCAACAATGCCGCTTTTGCGGCGGCATCTGTCAATGTCGGCAGCGGGTATCCGAATGGCTGGATTGTCACGAAACATTGGGGCGCCAGCGATAATTTACTCGGCATTACCGGCGCAACCAACGGCGGAACGGCGCTATCGGCAACCGCTAGCACAGCGATGTCGTTTGCGGTTAACAGCAACACCACGACCAACAGCTATCCGGCTGCCGGCCCCTATGGCCGTACCGAACAAGCCACAACGATGGACGCCGGCAACACCTCGATCGGTCAAATCGGTCTGAGCGGCGCCTGGTTGTTGACCAGCCAAGGCGGCAGCGGCATTTTGACGCCCTACGACTTTAGCCTGGTAAAAACCGGGAGCACCTGGAATATAAAAACCTTCGATACCGGTTTCGGCTACCAAAATTTCTTGAAGCTGACCAACGTCGCCGAGTCGCTGAACAGCAATGGCGAATTACTACTGAGCGGCGATTTGCAATGGACCGGTTTGTGGGCCGGTTTGGTTGGCGCCAATACCAATGCCGTGGTCGGTACTTTTAGTCTGGCGCCGTCCGCTGTGCCGGTGCCTGCGGCCGTGTGGATGTTCGGCAGCGGTCTGCTGGGCTTGCTGGGTGCAAGTCGCAGAAAAGCCTTGGTCGCGGCTTAACTCGCAAAGTGGGCTTGGGGCGGTCGCCAAGATTCGCTCCGGGCCTTAGCTTATTGAAATAAATCCTTCTTCTTGCCCGCATGCCGTGCACTGCGGCTGTTTGCGTATTCAGGCAGGGAGAGGGCTTATTCTGACCATCGGCTGTAGGGCTTTTATGAAGATCAACAAAAACCACGGCTATCCCGTTTTGGCCGTGCTGGTTATTGGCATGGGGATGGTATCTCCAAGCGCCGATGCCGCGATATTGAATGCGCCATCCGGTGGTACCTTTACGATGAACCTGGACCGCAATGCGCTGGCGCCTTACGCCGGGGGTTATTACTTGTCGACGTTTTGGAGTACTGCAACGTCCAATGCCGATAATCCGGTCAATACCGGCGACCATTTGCTTAGCCAACTCAACAACACCGAGATTTCCGGACTTAATCAGGTGTTCGAGTTGACGGCTATCGGTAACGATCCTAGTCCGCAAGCCAGTCAGCGTCATGTCAAAGCGACGTCAGCCGAGTTTGCCATCGATACCGGCACACTGGCCGGGGTGGCCGGGGCGCAAGTCGGTATGAGCGGCGTGCAGGGGTTTTATGCGCCGAACTGGCCGCCCGGCGGGGCCGGCTTGGTCAACGGCGATTTTTCGCTGCTATACGATGCCGGCCGGCAAACTTTGGGCCGCACCGGCTGGTACCTAGCCAATAACATTTATTTCACGATGGCGGTGTACGACTTAAACAACCTAAGCCTGAGCTTTACCAACGCCGAAAACTGGCAGTTTAGCGGCGATTTACTGATGTCGCCGGAAAACGCCGGCATGTTGCAAGGCGTGCAACTGGTCGATGTCGGCAGTTTCTGTTTGGGCACGGGTGCCTATGCCGGTTGCGGTCAGGTATCGGCGGTGCCGCTGCCCGCTGCGGTCTGGTTATTCGGTAGCGGCTTTTTGGGCTTTATCGGCATAGGCCGTAGGCCATATCTTTCAAGGAGTGTGACATTATGAAAATCAATAATCATCGATCATCCGGCAGGCTGTTGGCCGCGAAACTATTAAATTCCCTGGATTCGCCAATCCCGTGCAGGCTGGAATCCACTACAGTCGCTCAACCTCCGTCTGCGCCGGAACGACGCTATTTAGGAGCCGGGTTACTACTGGCGGTTTGCGGTATTTTAATGTCCGGCCATGTCCACGCCGCGACAGTAAGCGGCGGTGCGCTGGTCCTTAACCTAAACCGCGATGTGCTAATCGCCAGCGTCGATGTGAATGACTATCCGGACACACCCACCGCCGACTTTCCGATTTGCTGCCGGCCTTCTATTTATCTGGAAGAGTTTTACGACGCTTCGGCGGCATCAAAAACCTTTGTACAGTTGCGGGACGGCAATGCTCCGGATTTATACGATCTGGTGTCCGATGAAATTCCGGCGACGGGGCTGCAATTTAGTGTCAACGGGTTGAGTCCGATAGTTAATCCGGGCGGGCGGCAGAACAGAAATACTAATTTCGCGTTCGAGCCCGGCAATTTATTCGGCACTGCCAGCGGTAGTATCGGTCTGGGCGGCGTCATGCGGTTTAGAGTGGACGTCGAGCCACCAACCAATAGAGTGTTGTTGGGCGACATGACCTTGGAATACGATCCTGCTCTTGAAGCGGCTACGCCCGGGCGTTCCGGTTGGGTGATTACTAATCATATAGGTTTCGATGCGGGCGGTTTTGAGCTGTTTGATGTCACCACCGCAATAGTCGGGGATACTTTAAGTCTCAACGGCAATCTGGGTTTAGGGTGGGGCTTCGATCATCTGGGCGCTCGCGACGCCCGTTTGCGCGATACCCGCATCGGCACCTTCAGCTTTCAAACCACGGTGGTGTCGGGAGAGCTGCCTGCGGCAGTACCGGTGCCGATGACGGTATGGCTGTTTGCCAGCGGCTTGGCTGGACTGGTTCTGAATGGCCGATCTAAAAGAGAGATCGTCTGATGAAACAGGATGAAGTTGCAGGATTGACTCGGCCCCTAACTGCCGTTCGCCCAGAGCCTGGCGAATGGCGCACACCATTTTTCCGTAACGTCAGGCTGGTAAAAATCGCGGCAGGCTTAGGAGTCGGTTTGACATTGACGACAGCCGCGCAGGCAGGGCCTTCCCCGGTAATAAGCTTTGGACAGTATCGTAGTCATCAGGTCAATGTCGATGCCGGCGGCCAAAACATTGTCGGTGACAAAGGCAACGAACCGACGCTGGCCTTGAATCCGCTGAATCCCGCGAATATCGTTGTGGGCTGGCGTAGGTTCGATTCGCCGCCCACTGCTGTCAAACACGGCGGCTATGCCAATAGCTTCGACGGCGGCGTCAGTTGGGGTACCGGCATGCTGCCGGCCTTGCCGCTGCAAACCCGCACCGATCCGGTGTTGGAGGTTGATGGCCAGGGGAATTTTTATTACCAGTCCCTGGCGATATCGGATAGCACGTCGGTGTTTAAATCCAGCGACGGCGGCGTGACCTGGTCGGAGCCGGTGTATCAGTTTAAAGGCGACAAGAACTGGCTGGCCATCGATAAAACCGGGGGTCCCAGCGACGGGAATATTTACAGCACCTGGCGGCGGCCGGCCGATAGCAACCCCGATCCAAATTATGTGCCCAAGTATTTCAGCCGTTCCACGGATGGTGGGTTGAGTTACCAGGAGCCGGATGCGGCGTTGCCGGTGGCAAACTTCGGTTTCGGCCGGCTGGCCATCGGCCCGGACGGCGAGGTTTATTTATTTGGCGTCGATGAAACGATTTTGTCCGTCAGTGCCTTGGGCATAGTGCGTAGCGGGCATTATTTCCTGAAATCGGTTGATGCCAAAGATCCTAATACCTCGCCCAGCTTTAGCGCGCAAAAAATCGATATGGGCGGCCACGGCATGATGTTCCTGTCGCCGAGTTTGCAGTTACCCAATCCGTTGGGCGGCGACGGTGATGTGCAAATCGCTGCCGATCAATCGGCCGGGCCGTTGCGCGGCAATATTTATTTGCTGGCACACGTCACGCCCTACGCTTGGCAAGCGGGCGACGATCCGCAGGATATACATTTCGTGCGCAGCAGCGACGGCGGCGCCACTTGGTCGGCACCGGTACGTGTGAATGACGATCCACCCGGCGCCACGGCTTATCAATGGTTTGCTATGCTAGGCGTGGCGGCCAATTCCCGCATCGACGCGGTGTGGTACGACACCCGCAACGGCAGCGGCAGCGCGCCGTATCGCTATTCCCAGCTTTACTACGCCTACTCCTGGGATGGTGGCGCAACCTGGAGCAAAAACCAGGCGGTGACGCCCGTGTTCAATACGCATCTGCCGTATAACATCGTGAACGGCGAAGAGCGGCAAGGCGACAAAATGGGTGATTACACCCAGTTAGTCTCCGACGCCAACGGCGCACACATTGCCTACACCGCCACCTACCACGGCGAGCAGGATGTGTATTACTTGAACGTATTTCCGGATTGCAATAGCAACGGCAAGTCGGACGTGCTGGATATTCAAAACCGCGTTAGCGGCGATACCAACTTCAATCATCTACCGGATAGCTGCGAGAACATCGCAGTAAAAGGCGATCTGGACGGTGACCGCGATGTCGATCAATTGGATTTGAACGTGGTCGTTGCTGCCCGCAACAAACCGGCTTCCGGCGTAAACGATCCGCGCGATCTGGACAAAAACGGCGTGATCAATGCGTTGGATGTGCGCAAGCTGACTTTACTGTGTACGCGGTTACGCTGTGCTGTGTAACCAGACCGGCGCCAGTCGGCCCGCAATCGACACACCTGACCGGCTATATGAACCGAAAGTATCCCGTCATTCCCGCGCACGCGGGAATCCAGGATGCCAAATATAGGAATAACAACGATGATGAAACAATTCAAAGCAGGCCTGGCCGGCATAGCTTTATACGCGGCCAGCGGTGTCGCCGATGCTGCCATTGATTTACATTTCACGCCGCTTAGCCAAACCGCCGACGCCATTGAAATTGGCTTGAGCATTTCCGGCTTGGGCGACGCCGCGTTAGGAACGTATGACTTTAATATTCAGTTCGATCCGACGCATTTGGCGTTTGCCGGCGTGGCTTTCGGCGACCCGCTTCTGGGTGACGAGTTGGATGTGTTTGATTTGGGTGGAAACAGCGTTGCCGCCGATTTGCTGGCTCCGGGTATGGTGAACCTATTCGAGTCGTCCTTGGACAACGCGGCGGATTTGCAAACCCTGCAAGCCGATAGCTTTACATTGGCGATCATCCGCTTCAATGTGCTGATCGGCGGTAGCAGTGAGCTTGATTTACTGATCAACAGTTTGGCGGATGCCAGCGGGGATGGCTTGTCGGTAAACACCGCGCCGTTTAACGTCAACACTGCCGCCGCCGTGCCCTTGCCGGGGATGTTTTGGCCGATGGTTGGTGGGTTTTGGGTGGTGTTTAAGCGGCGTAGGGTTAAGTCAATGTAGCCTGGATGAAGCAAAGCGTAATCCAGGGGCAACTTTGGGAATAATCCGAGTTACATTGTTCTTCTTCCTGGCAAGTTGCTAAGCATGTGTTTGGGTGATATACGGAAACTTTATAATCACTTGTTAGGGTTCTCACTATGCCCATGACCAACGACGAGTTTCAACTCTTTGTTGAAACTGCCAATGCTGAACTCCGAAATAAACAAACGATATTGGCCGATGATTATGGTCTCGGAAGTGCCGGACGTTGGTGGTTCGAGCAAACGACGGGAAATCTTCAGTTTTTTGATGCCGCAGACAATTTATCCGTTGAAACGGATGTGATTGATATTGGCAGTTATTCACCCAAGTCCAATTCGTGGAAATGGGCGTGGGGTAATGATTCAGTATTGCCGTGGCTACGGCAAAGAGCAGAAAAACTCAAAGAGCTTGAAGCCATCACAGGCATAGAGATCTTCGGGTATGAAAATGCTTTCACGGTCGAAGATGAGTCAATGGCTTGGGAATTAACTGCTATGTGCCTAAAGCATCTCGGAGCCGTAGGTTGCTACAGATGTCCGTCGTCTAAACCCGGTGGGCCAACTACGTTCCTTGCCATCATGTCAATCAAGAGGTGCGGCAAAAATGCACCCTAACCCAGCGCTCAACCTCACTCCCTTTGGTCGCAGCACGCTACGGGATAAAGCCAAGTAGGTCAAGGTGCGCGTTAGCGTTCCCCGTCATATCCAAAAGCTAGTATTGAAATGTCACATAACCGCTTACGCGGCAATGTGACCTACGGCTGCGATTCGCACGAAAGGCGAAAGCCGTATTCCCCATTGGCATCAAGTGCGACATTTTGTTCCGGGAGGTTCAAATCAGTTTCAGACGGCTATTGCACCTGGCGGGTGCCATTCTCTCGGTCGCTTTGGGCGTCGGCTTGTGGAAGCAGTGGACATTAATCTGCAACGAAGCTTGTGCGCCGGGGCGGGCGTTAATGATGATTTTCCTGAGCTTTTTGCTGCCGGCCGCGGCGTATTCGACGCTGTTGGTATGGACTGCTGCACGTCCCAGGCCCGTTGCCCGAGTTATCTCCGCTGCTTTGACTTTAGCTAGTCTGATGGCAGCGATTTGGCTAAGTTTCTTTGAGTGAGGCGGCGCGATTTGGATTTATTTGCGTTCGCCGATCTTAGGCAAGCGACCCGCCAAACCCATCGCATGCCGCGTCAGCAGTTGCTTGGCGAAGGGCAGGTGGTCCAGCATGGTCAATCCAGCGTTGCGGACAGCGGCTAGCGGCAGATTGTCGTTGGAGAACAGCTTCACCACACTGTTGGTAAAGCCTATGGTTTTGCCGTGATCTTGTTGACGTTGCCGGCTGTAGTTTTTCAGCAGGCGGGCATCGCCCAAATCGCCATGGCGTTCGTGTTGGTCTATCAGCATTTCGGCCAGTAAGGCCACATCGCGTATCCCTAAATTAAAACCTTGGCCGGCGACCGGATGCAGTTGATGCACGGCGTTGCCGATGATGACGGTGCGGCCAGAGACCATACTTTCGGCGCGGATCAGGCTTAACGGAAAGGCGCGGCGCGGCGCGGCCAGTTTTAATTCGCCTAAGCGGTAACCGAAGCAGTTTTGCAGTTCGGCGAGAAATTCGCGGTCGCTGACGTTAATCAGGGTTTCCGCTTGTTCGTGCGTGCGCGTCCAGACCACCGCCGATTGTTTGCCGGCCACCGGTAGCAAGGCCAACGGGCCGAATTCGGTGAAGCGTTCGAAGGCGATATTGCGATGTGGTAGCGCCGATTGTACGGTGGTGACCAAGGCGGTTTGGCCGTAGTCGGTGACTTGCTGCGGAATTTCCAACAATTTACGCACGGTGGAATTGCCGCCGTCCGCGCCGACCAGTAACTGGGCGTTGACGTTTAACGAGCTGCCGTCGTGCTGTTTCAAACTGACGTTCACCGCATCCCGGCCGGACATTAAGCCGGCAACCCGGGTTTGATACAGGCAAACCGTGTCGGTTTTTTCGACCAGATCGGCCATATGCTGTTCGATGTCGCGGGCGACGATGACGTAACCCAACGCTTCGACACCTTGATCTTCCGCTGCCAAGCGGGTCTTGCCGAAATGACCGCGATCCGAGACGTGG